>OIEP01000112.1_pt1 | contig 38075 bp, 49 predicted proteins | sample 1581861 | NCBI WGS metagenome assembly OIEP01 (sample SAMN03281009, study PRJEB24777) | human gut metagenome | isolation source: fecal sample PR192 from 1 month old female Indian infant, vaginally...
GCCAGCATCTCCTGCAGCTCACGGTAACTGATGCCGTATTTGCAGTACCAGCGTACGGCCCACAGAATGATGTCACGCTGAAAATGCCGGCCTTTGAATGGGTTCATGTGCAGCTCCATCAGCAAAAGGGGATGATAAGTTTATCACCACCGACTATTTGCAACAGTGCCCGTGGATTTAACCAGCCCGGCAGGAAAGATGACGATGCAGGTGATTTCTGCTGTGGCTGAGTTTGAGAGAGACTTGCTGCTTGAGCGCACACATTCAGGTATTGCGAGGGCAAAAGCAGCCGGAAAACGGTTTGGCCGTCCCTCCGCACTGAACGAAGAACAGCAGCGGGCAGTGATTGCACGTATTGATTCAGGAATCAGTATCAGCGCCATCGCCCGCGAGTTCAGCACGACGAGACAAACCATTCTCAGGGTGAAAGCAGCACATTTAGCACCTGATAATGCTTCCTCTCGTCCTGTTTGATTTGTTTAACCAATTCAATGGTGATTCTGTTTATCCTCTTTTGTGAAATATCCGAATCCGTCGCGTTTGATAAAAACTAACATTTCCATTATTCTGGAAATATAGAATAATTGCAGTAAAGGTATATGATGAATATCGAATCGGCTGCATCCGCCCTAAAAGAACTCGGTCATCAGACTCGATTGGCAATCTATAAAGAACTCGTCAAAGCCGGGCTAACAGGGATGTCAGTTGGTGAACTACAGAAAAGAATTGAGATCCCTGCATCTACGCTAAGTCATCACCTGTCAGCTCTGATGTCCGTCGGCCTGATTAAGCAAGAAAGGCAGGGCAGAACTCTTTTCTGCCATTCTCGCTACGAGAAACTTGAAGAACTCATGGCTTTCTTGGTTGAGGAATGCTGTGCAGGCGTATCTTGCCCTCGTTTTGAGGAAAACCTGACTCAAGGGAATAGCAAATGAATGAATTGAAAAACATTACACCTGATTTATTTGAATCTTCTATTACCGAGGAACGCCTCGGTGTCCCTGCCGTTCCCCATCCTCCCCGTATCCTCATGCTGTACGGTTCTGTACGCGAACGTTCATATAGCCGACTGGCAACAGAAGAAGCGGCAAGATTACTGACTGCCATGGGTGCGGAAGTGAGGATCTTCAATCCTTCAGGTCTCCCCCTACCTGATGATGCACCTGACTCTCATCCGAAAGTCATGGAGTTGCGCGAACTGGTTCGCTGGTCCGAAGGGATGGTGTGGTGCTCACCTGAACGCCATGGTGCGATGACCGGCATCATGAAGGCCCAGATTGACTGGATACCACTATCCGAAGGCGCTGTTCGCCCTTCTCAGGGTAAGACACTGGCCGTTATGCAGGTCTGCGGTGGCTCTCAGTCATTCAATGCCGTCAACCAGATGCGCATTCTTGGCCGCTGGATGCGGATGATCACCATCCCGAATCAGTCCTCTGTGGCAAAAGCCTGGCAGGAGTTTGATGACGATGGACGAATGAAACCCTCATCTTATTACGACCGCATCGTGGATGTAATGGAAGAACTGGTGAAATTTACGCTGCTGACCCGAGGCAACTCAGAGTATCTGGTTGATCGCTACAGCGAACGAAAAGAGTCGGCAGAAGAACTTTCCCGGCGGGTAAATCAGAGCAAAATTTGAGGGCTGGCATGAGTGATGTAACGGCATTCAACAACTGCATGAGCGTGTTCTGGCGGCAACATGAAGCCGAACTCTCTCGCTTTCTGACATCGAAGACTGGCGATCGTGAAAAAGCAGCAGACCTTCTGCAGGAGCTGTTCCTGCGTGCCCGCGCTCATTCGGACAGTTTCTGCGAGATGGAGAATCCGCGAGCCTGGCTGTACCGGGCGGCGAGGAATCTGCTGATTGATGAGTACCGCACCACCAGGGATTTTGTTGAGCTGGAAGAAGATGCCCCATTCACAGAGGCATCCCCTGATGCCATCTCAACGCTGGATATTTGCCTGCCTGAAACGTTGCAGGCTTTACCCGAAGATGAGCGGTGGCTGATTGAAGAGTCCGATCTTAACCGGCGTCCTCAGCAGTCCCTGGCCGATGAACTGGGTATCACGCTGACGGCTTTTAAATCCCGCCTGCTTCGGGCCAGAAAGCACCTGAAAGCAGCGATGACAGAACTGTGCCAGATTGAGGCGGATGACACTTCTCCCGTCTGCTGCCACAAAAAAATGAATTAATCACGCATCTTTTTCCCTCCACCTTCGTTTACCTCAGTGTAAAGCCAAATGACTTAACACTGAGGTAAACAGTCCATGTCAAAAATTGAGATCTTTGAAGCTGCAGGCTGCTGCGCAACCAGCAGCGTTGTGGTCAGCGACGAAGCCGTCAAATGGAACGCCAGCGCCGAATGGGCGAAAAAGAGTGGCGTTGATATTCAGCGCTACAGCCTTGCGAAGCACCCGCAGCAGTTCCTGAATTCGCCTGTCATTAAAGAGTTTCTGAACACATCAGGAATGGAGTCCCTCCCTGTCACCTTGCTCGACGGGAAGCTGGTGATGGCAGGCAAACTGCCAACTCGTGAAGATATCGCCCGTTGGGTCGGTATTCCGCTGACTCAGGACTGGAGTGAAGACAGTACACAACCACGCTGCTGCAACATTCCACGTATGCCTTAATTCCAGAGGAGCTATCACCGATGAATATGCCATTTTTAAAAGACATTCCCCCGTTTATCTTCTTCACCGGTAAAGGTGGCGTGGGTAAAACATCCCTGGCCTGTGCGACTGCGGTATGGCTGGCCGATCAGGGCAAGAGAACGCTTCTGGTGAGTACCGATCCGGCTTCCAATGTCGGCCAGGTATTTAGCCAGACTATCGGCCACCGAATCACAGATATCAGCACCGTAGACAATCTTGCCGCGATGGAAGTTGACCCTATGGCTGCGGCACAGGCTTATCGCGACCGTGTACTGGACCCTGTTCGCGGACTGATGCCAGCCGATGTGGTCAGCAGCATTGAAGAGCAGCTCTCCGGCTCATGCACCACGGAAATCGCTGCATTTGATGAGTTTACCGGTCTGCTGACCAATCATGCGCTGCGCGAAAAATATGACCATATCGTATTTGATACCGCGCCAACCGGTCACACTATCCGCATGCTTGAGCTGCCGGGAGCCTGGAGCGGTTATCTGGACGCGAACCCTGATGCCGCTGCAAACCTCGGACCGCTGGTAGGGCTGGAAAAACAGCAGCACCAGTACTCCGATGCGGTTAAAGCGCTGTCTGATGCCGCGCTCACACGCTTAGTGCTGGTTGCCCGCGCCCAGGCTTCAACGCTGAAAGAGGTTTCTCATACGCACGATGAGCTGTCTGCTATCGGTTTGCAGCATCAACACCTTGCCATCAATGGTGTGCTGCCGCCGTTTGCTGGTGAAAACGATCCACTGGCGCAAAGTATTCTGGCTCGGGAAGAAAGCGCATTGCAGGCCATGCCTGACAATCTGGCGAACCTTCCCCGCTCGCAGCTGTATCTGAAGCCATTTAACCTGGTCGGTCTGGAAGCCCTGCGTGAGTTATTTACAGAGAGCAAGGCCGCACCGGCTCTCCCTGCTACCACGCTGAATGCTCTGGATTTGCCGAAGCTATCCTCACTGGTGGATGAACTGAGCCAGACAGGAAAAGGGCTGGTCATGACAATGGGTAAAGGCGGTGTGGGCAAAACGACCGTTGCGGCATCGGTGGCGGTCTCGCTGGCGAAGCGTGGTCATAAGGTCCACCTGACCACATCCGACCCGGCAGCCCATCTGTCTTACACACTGGATGGATCACTGCCAAATCTTCAGGTCAGCCGCATCGACCCGAAGGTGGAGACAGAGCGCTATCGTCGTTTTGTTCTGGAAAACCAGGGCAAAGGATTAGACGCTGAAGGGCTGGCGGTGCTGGAGGAAGATCTCCGCTCGCCATGCACTGAAGAGATCGCCGTCTTCCAGGCATTCTCGCGGGTAATCAAAGAGGCCGACGATCATTTTGTCATTATGGACACCGCGCCAACGGGCCACACGCTTCTGCTGCTGGATGCAACTGGAGCCTATCACCGTGAAATGGTGCGCCAGATGGGGCAAATACATGACCATACGGTGACGCCAATGATGCAATTGCAGGACCCGGAGAAGACCAAGGTGATTATCGTGACGCTTGCCGAAACGACACCGGTACTGGAAGCCGCAAACCTGCAGCAGGACTTACGCAGGGCCGGAATAGAACCATGGGCATGGGTAATCAACAGCAGTCTTGCTGCTGCGAAACCGTCCTCACTGTTCCTGGTAACCAGAGCCAGTCGCGAACTGCCACTGATAAATGACGTTACAGAGCAGTATGCAAAGCGCATTGCGTTAACGCCATTGCAGAATGAAGAACCCGTGGGTACGGTCCTGCTGGCAAAAATGGCGGGCTAATAGCTAATAGATGGGGCGACAGCCCCATCTCCTATATCCAAACTTTTGCTTATACAGGTTATAAGTTTAAGCGTTTAACCTACCGTCGCGAATTCCGGTAGTTTGTAAAACATCATTACTGGAGTGATACGATGCATATTATCAATGCTAAAGAACAGCATAGTACTGCGATACGCAATATTTATGCTCACCACGTCCTGCATGGTACAGGTAGCTTCGAAACCGACCCCCCGGACGCACAAGAGATGCTTAGCCGACTGAGAAACGTTCAGTCTCAGGGATTCCCATGGTATGTCGCCCTGCTGGGCGATACCGTCATTGGCTACTGTTATATTTCGCGTTACCGCGAACGCCATGCTTATCGGTTTACGGTTGAAAACTCGATATATATTGATCCGGCTTATCAGCGACAGGGCGTCGGAAAAGCATTGCTTGGTCATGCTTTAAAATGGGCCCAGTCCCGGGGATATCGTCAGATGATTGCTGTTGTGGGGGACAGTGCAAACGTAGCTTCTGTATCGTTACATATCCGTGCAGGATTTACTGAAATAGGCACACTGAAGGACATTGGTTTCAAGCATGGCCGCTGGCTGGACACGGTTTTGCTACAACTAAATCTTGGTGAAGGGAGTAGTACTCAGCCAAAAGATTAAGGTCTTATGCTCTGAGGCAGTAAAAAGGGGGCATTTGCCCCCTTCATCTTTATTTCAGTCGTTTACCTGCACCATCAACGACTTTTTCACCGTCTTCCTTGGTGAAAGCCGCTTTCTGAGCATCTGGAAGGATATCCAGAACCACCTCGGAAGGACGGCACAGTTTAGTTCCCAGCGGCGTCACCACTATTGGGCGGTTAATCAGGATCGGGTGTTGCAGCATAAAATCGATGAGCTGATCGTCCGTAAATTTATCTTCTGCAAGACCCAGTTCCTCATAAGGCTCGACATTTTTACGCAGCAAAGCCCGGACTGCAATACCCATATCGGCAATGAGTTTGACCAGCTCATCGCGTGAAGGAGGAGTCTCAAGGTAAAGAATAACGGTCGGCTCAGTACCGCTGTTGCGGATCATCTCCAGCGTGTTACGCGATGTGCCGCAGGCTGGGTTGTGATAAATGGTGATGTTGCTCATTTCAGTATCTCATTACAAAGTGACAGAGAGACGTAGCGCCAGCGCGGCCAGCGTTACAAACAACACAGGCAGAGTCATGACGATCCCGGTGCGGAAATAGTATCCCCAGGTGATGGTCATGTTCTTCTGTGACAGAACATGCAGCCAGAGCAGCGTTGCCAGGCTACCAATAGGTGTAATTTTCGGCCCAAGATCGCAGCCAATCACGTTGGCATAAATCATCGCCTCTTTGATAACGCCTGTTGCGGTGCTGCCATCAATAGAGAGCGCGCCAACCAGCACGGTAGGCATGTTGTTCATGATGGAAGACAGGAAAGCCGTCAGGAAGCCAGTACCAAACGTCGCGGCCCACAGGCCTTTATCTGCCAGCACGTTCAGCACACCGGAGAGGTATTCCGTTAGCCCGGCGTTACGCAGGCCATAGACCACCAGATACATCCCCAGTGAGAAGATGACGATCTGCCAGGGTGCACCGCGCAGCACTTTGCCGGTGTTAATGGCATGGCCTCGTTTCGCCACCACAAACAGGATGGCAGCGCCAACAGCCGCAATCGCGCTGACCGGAATACCGAGCGGCTCAAGGACGAAAAAGCCAACCAGAAGAAGGATCAACACTATCCAGCCGGTTCTGAAGGTTGCCAGATCTTTAATCGCTTTTGCCGGTGCTTTCAGAAGAGCCAGGTCATAAGTTGGCGGGATATCTTTACGGAAAAACAGATGCAGCATCACCAGCGTGGCGATAATGGCGGCGATATCCACCGGCACCATGACCGACGCATACTCCGTGAAGCCCAGTCCAAAGAAGTCAGCAGAAACGATGTTAACCAGGTTCGATACGATAAGCGGCAGACTGGCCGTATCGGCAATAAACCCGGCAGCCATCACGAATGCCAGCGTAGTGCCTTTACTGAAACCTAATGCCAGCAACATGGCGATCACGATCGGCGTCAGAATCAATGCTGCACCATCATTAGCAAACAGTGCCGCCACCGCTGCACCGAGCAAAACAATATAGGTAAACAGCAAACGCCCACGACCATTGCCCCAACGTGAAACGTGCAGCGCCGCCCATTCGAAAAAGCCCGATTCATCGAGCAACAGACTGATAATAATCACGGCAATAAACGTTGCTGTAGCGTTCCAGACGATATTCCAGACAACAGGGATATCGCCTAAATGCACAACACCAGAAATCAACGCCAGTACCGCGCCCAGCGTCGCACTCCAGCCGATCCCTAATCCTTTCGGCTGCCAGATAACCAACACGATGGTCAGGACAAAAATAGCGGCTGCCAGTAACATAAATCCTCCAGACAGGGCGGCTCGGCCGCCCTGTATACACAAAAATTAAACAGCCAGCTCTCTGAGTTTTTCGATGCCAGTGGGTTCTGATGCCAGCACGGGTACTAACGCGACACGTTTGGCATGTGTGCTCTGCACGGCTTCGATCTGAGGCAGCTCTTGTTGAGCACGCTGACAAAGTAGTGGTGAACGCGTCTCAGCAGTGGAAAGACTATTATTGATAATCCAGCCCCAGGGATGAATTCCTGCGCGTTCAAGATCGGCCTGCAGGTTTGCCGCCTCCAGTACTGGTGTGGTTTCAGGCAGAGTGACCAGCAGAACTTTGGTACGTTCCGGGTCCTGAAGCTGCATCATCGGAGTGGTAAAATGACCTTTATCCCCCATCTTCTTAGCAATCTCACGGTGATAAGCCCCGGTAGCATCAAGCAGTAATAGCGTATGCCCGGTAGGTGCCGTATCCATGACCACAAACCGTTTGCCGGCTTCACGGATGACACGTGAGAACGCCTGGAACACCGCAATCTCTTCAGTGCAAGGTGAACGTAAATCCTCTTCCAGCAGCCGTTTCCCCGCTTCATCCAAATCCCGGCCCTTCGTCTCCAGAATATGCTGGCGATAGCGTTCGGTTTCATCATGAGGGTTGATTCGGCTAACCTGCAGATTATTGAGGCTACCGTTCAGCGTTGTGCTCAGGTGCGCGGCAGGATCCGAAGTGGTGAGATGGACATCAAATCCCATGTCCGCCAGCCTGACAGCGATGGCCGCAGCCATTGTGGTTTTACCCACGCCACCTTTGCCCATCAGCATAATCAAACCGTGTTCACTGCGGGCGATATCATCGACCAGGCCAGAAAGCGACATATTCTCTGGCTTGTTTTGTATACTTTGTTCAGGAAGCGATGCTATCTCCGCGTGTTCGTTGAGCAGGCCTTTCAATGCGGAAACACCAACCATATTCAGTGGCTGAAGGAACAGTGTGTCTGTCGGCAAGTCAGATAACCCCACGGGAAGATTTGCCAGCGCCTCTTGCTCCCGTTGCCATATTGCAGCGGCCAGTGAGTCACGTTCTGCTTCGCTCGCAGGCAGGACACCATTAATGACCAGGTACTGATTTTTCAGGCCAATGGCTGATAATTCGTCATGAGTGCGGGCGACTTCCTGCAGTGTTGATTTTTGCAGTCTCGCGACCAGTACCAGGCGCGTACGTTCGGGGTCAGACAATGCTTCAACCGCATGAGCATATTGCTCACGTTGCTTTTCCAGCCCCGCCATCGGGCCGAGGCAGGAAGCGCCTTCCGGGTTACTTTCAATGAAGCTACTCCAGGCGCCAGGAAGCTGGAGAAGACGAATAGTGTGACCCGTCGGGGCGGTATCAAAAATGATGTGATCGAAGCGGGTCAGCAGAGAAGCATCCGTCAACAAGCCTGTGAATTCATCGAACGCAGCAATCTCTGTCGTGCATGCGCCCGAGAGTTGTTCGTTGATACCATTAACAACGTCATCAGGCAAAAGACCTTTAATAGGATCAACGATTCTGGCCCGGTATTGCTGTGCCGCATCTTGCGGGTCAATCTCCAGAGCTGACAACCCTGGTACGGAGGCCACTGGCAAAATGGTATTGCCAATCGTCTGGTCAAAGACCTGGCCTACGTTTGAAGCCGGGTCAGTACTGACAAGCAAAACACGTTTGCCCAGCTCAGCCAGGCGTATAGCCGTGGCGCAGGAAATAGAGGTTTTACCTACACCACCTTTACCGGTAAAAAACAGATAAGGCGGGATATTCTGTAAAAAATTCATATGTCCTCCTGACATATTCAGCAACAGGAAGTCTTACCACCACAGCAACTTGTTGGTGCTAAGCCTACTTTCTCCAGCGGAATGCCAAACCAGCGAGCCAGTTCAGCACGTCTGGGATAACGTCCTGCCATCACCGTTTCGCCATCCAGCAACAGCAGCGGAAGCCCTTCAGCCCCTGATACTTCGAGGAATGCTTTCACTTTTTCGTTCTCAACGAAGCTCATCGGCTGTTGCGCCAGGTTGAAACGCTCGATCTGAACCCCTCGCTCTTTCAGCCATTGCACATCAGCAGAAAAATCAACCAGTACCTGGTCGACATCTGAGCCACAAACACCGGTACTGCAACACATCGCCGGGTCGAACACTGTTAACGTTTTCATTCTCAATACCTCACATTCGTAAAAACATATGTGTACAAGCAAAATTTTTAGATGCAGACAGCTTTACCGCTGCCAGAGCAGTTGGCTGACACCAGCTTACGGGCAATGGCCTGAACGTCGCCTTGCTGGCTTAGCCAAGCCTGCTCGACAATCTGAGCGGCCCATGAGGGGATATGTGGAGATAAGCGGTAGTTAACCCATTTTCCCTGCTTACGATCCAGTAAAATCCCACTTTCCCGCAGCATTGCCAGATGGCGGGATATTTTAGGTTGTGATTGCTCCAGTGCCGTACACAAATCACATACGCATAGTTCCCCCATCTCTCTGAGCAAGAGAACGATGCCCAGACGCGTTTCATCAGACAGGTTTTTGAAGAGTTGTATGGATGATAATTGCGGCATAAGCCCTCCTGCTTTTATCTGGTAGTGTCTCTCTGTGACAGCGGAATGTCAAAGATATATTTGAATTTTCATATATGAAAATGAATAATCATGCCAAATAAAACATGTTAGCAAGGCTGTTTACTTACCAATACGATTCAGTTCTTGCTGAAGAGACATACGATCCAGTTTATGAAACGGCAGGCTCATAAAAATTCGAATCCGGTTGCTAATTTCTTTGTATATTCGGCTGAATTCTTTCAACTTCTGCTCTTCAGTCCCCTTAAACAAGGCCGGATCGGAAAATCCCCAATGGGCAGTAATCGGTTGCCCAGGCCAGGCCGGGCAGGATTCTCCTGCTGCCTGATCGCAGACAGTAAAAATGAAGTCCATTTTAGGAGCATGGACTTCTGCAAATAAGAGCCAACTTTTACTGGAAAGCGTTGAAGTATCTATCTGATGTTGCTGCAAGAAAAGTGTCGTCATCGGATGCAGCTCTCCACGAGGATGAGTGCCAGCGCTGTAAGCTTTAAAATTACCTTGCCCCATCTGATTCATGAGCACTTCAGCCATAATGCTTCTTGTTGAATTGCCTGTACAAAGAAACAGCACGTTGAATGGTTGATTCTGCATCTTAATCTCCTGCCGGATAGCTTGTCAGGTCAATCCTGTAAGTTATTGCGCCAGATTGAAACGCTCAATCATGACAGCCACAATTTTAAGCAACTCCACTTTGGGTGCTTACTCCAAAGTGGTGAGAAGCTGGACTTCTGTGTTTAATCAGGTTCAGGGTAGAGGAGACCTAACGCCTGATACTGAATTGGCTTGATGTTGAATACCGGACGAATAGATTTAGCCCGCTCAACCGCTTCCGGTACGGTTTTGCTGATTTTTAATTCCAGCAAGACACCTGCTGCAACAGTTCCCGTCCGTCCCCTGCCTGCGCCACAATGAAATGCCACTTTATGACCATTTTGATAGGCATCTACTACCGCGAGTATTGCATCACGGAACAGTTGTTCCTCAGGTTCTTCGGCATGATCGCTCAATGGAATATGTACCCACTGCACCTCTGGGTGATGTGTAGCACAGCCCGTCGCTTCGGCACGTAAATCAACCACCACGTCGATGCCATCTTCGTCCACCATCTGCTGGATATCATTAGCGCCGCCACAGTAAATATGACCAGGTATTAGTGCATGATATAACTTGCTCATGTACTTGTTTTCACTCCTAATAAGCTAAATAAACAGACTAAAAACCTAACCCAACAGATTGCCGATACGGTCCAGTTCAGCTTTCAACATGGTTTTATCCTGCTGCAATTTTTCCAATGGAAGCGCAAAAAATGCCTCAATACGCGTACGCAGAATGGTATATGCCGTAACAAATGCCGCATCGATCTCCTCATCCGTCCCTGCGACATGAGCAGGATCCTCAACTCCCCAATGGGTTCGCAACACGGGACCCAAATAGGCCGGACAGGTTTCATTGGCAGCATTGCCACAGACGCTGACGACGATATCCGGTTCCAGGGGTAGGTTCTCCCACGACTTGCTGTAATAACCTTCATTGGCGATACCTTCACGAGCCAGTAAAGCAAGGGAGCGGGGATGCACCTGACCTGTCGGATGACTTCCGGCACTCATGCCATGCCAACCTTCTGGTGCCAGATGATTGAATGTCGCTTCGGCGAGAATGGATCGACAAGAGTTACCGGTACACAGAAACAAAACGTTCATTCAACTAGTCCTCACATTTTATCCAGGTGGGTGAAAGTGGCTCTGTTGATGAGCAACTGGGATTGGAGTACAGGGATATACATTTTTCCGGATGGCCAGAACAACACTCTTCAGTCAGGAAAGTTATCAACTCCAGCATCAAGGGAATGTTGGCCCGATAACGCTGGAAGCGTCCTTCCTGCTCAACCGAGAGCAATTCGGCATGGGTCATAGCCTTGAGATGAAAGGACAATTTATTTGGAACAATGGCAAGGCTTGAGGCAATTTGCCCCGCTACCATCCCCTGTGGTCCGGCTTTCACCAGCAAGCGATAGACATCCAGCCGGATGCCAGAAGCCAGAGATTCAAAAACTTGAGTTGCGGTATCTTTTTTCATAATTCAATGCTACAAGAACTATTGAAGTAATCAATCAAATTTTATAGGCTGATAGCCAAGTAACAACCACCAATGATATGCCAGGTAAAATCAGGGGACGTAAAATGAGTACTCTTGATGTTCAGAAGCTCAAGGATGATGCCGTCGAATGGGCCTTAACTCATGGTGTTGCTTTCAAGGAATCGTCGTATTCCGCAGTGCATACCCCGTTTACCCTGACACCAACACCTATCAGCCGTAAATCCTATCAGTACTTAAAGAATGCAACAGGAATACTCAGCAAATTAATCTATTCAGTTTCTGAGGATCATGATTTTTTGTACTCTGCGATTTATCCCATCAAGGCCGGGAATGCCTTCTTTTCAGCCCTCCTGAACATGCATCAACAAATCCATTCATCATCAAGGCATGCTCCTCGATTACCATTACTCATTATGCGTAGCGACTTTATGGATGATAATCGTGATGGGTTCAGGCTTATAGAGTTCAATGGTATAGCTGCAGGAATGGGGCCGTTTGGTCAGCGGATACATGATCTGCATCACTATCTACAACGGCAATGTCCCGCTGTCTTTTCTGATTTATCGAATCAGGCAACAGGGGCGCTTGTCGACAATCAAGCGATCGAAGGGTTATCAGCAGCGATTTGTCAGGCAACTTGCAGAATTAAGCAGGAGTTCGGAGACCCCGGCCCTGCCAGGTTCCTGATGATTGTGCAGGAGAATGAAAATAATGTGTTTGATCAACACTTGCTTGAGCTCGCCCTCCAGCAAAAAGGAATCGAAACGCATCGCAGGACTTTTCGTGAACTGCATAATCAATTGAGTACAGGCGCCGACAACAGGCTCATTCTCGAGGGTGTAGGCCCACTTGATACCGTCTACTTACGTGCCGGATATCAGTATTCTGATTATGAAGCATTCAATATCGATGAGCAGGAGTGTTGTCAGGCGCTGATGGCGACCCGAGTATTCATTGAGCAGCACCGGGTTGCAGTGAACGCCACAGTTGGCCAGCAACTGGCGACCAGCAAGCGAGTACAAATGCTGCTCTCGCAATTGGGTTACGACGAGTTTGTCGCATTTGGATTAACACTGCAGGAAGCTAAAATAGCAAAAACGATACTGGGTGAGATGTTACCCATCAGCCCGGATAGTATCAACCTTGCAAAAGAGTCTCCTTCGGAAACCTGGGTTCTCAAAAATCAGGGTGAAGGCGGGGGGCATTGTCTGTTTGGTGCGGATATCCTGACAAAACTGACGGAACTCACTCCACAACAATATCAGTCCTGGTCGCTGATGCGCCGTTTACACCCTCAGCCCCGAGCTATGCCCACCTTGATTGTGCGTAAAGGGGAGTTGCATAAGGTGAATGATTTGATAAGCGAACTTGGAATGTTCTCCGTGCAGACAGATAACAATCCCTCCAGTGCTGAGCACAGTTTTGCTGGATATCTAATTCGTAGCAAATCAGCTGAATCGACAGAGGGAGGGGTCCATAGTGGACAAGGTGTTTTAGACTCGCTGGTATACAGCGATTAGTCCCTTTCAAGGGGGCTGAAATCTGGTTATATGAAAGCATGCGGTAAGTGGTGTTTTAGCCCCAGTGGAGATGATGCTGTTTCTAGACTGAGTCGTAGTAAGCTAATAATAGTATTATAAATGAAGCCATGAGGGTATTTACAGGGCATATCTTATTAAGGGAACAACAGCAAAAACTGCTGCTATAAGAGGCTGCACCCAAAGTTCTTCAAGGTTCACATCATCGCTGCTGGGTCGATGCTGTTTCAGTTACGGGTCAATTTTCAATACCATTAGCTGTTCCTGTGACTACGGTCATTACGCGCTGTCGACATCAATTTGTACAGCAAACAGTCTTAGCGTGGGATATTTTCCGTTTTCCAAGCGGACCCCTAGTAGGACGATTTACCATTAGAGGGGTAATTGAGTTAAACATATTCGACTGCTTAATTTGAGTGTCCGCTCTGAGCGAGAAGCGGGCATTTGGATACCTGCTTTATCATTTGTAGGTCCATGAAATCGTCCGGTCTCTTCAGGGCGACATTTTCACTATGGATAAAGAAAAACGGCAGGCGTTGAGCCCACCGTAACTCACCGGAAAAAGTCATCCACCGAATCGCTCCACTCATGGCCGGACACAGACCAAACCTTGTTAATCGGGGGTGGGTATCCGCTTCTGCAGTACCCGTTTTTCCCCACGAAATCGAACGCTGCATGCGGATATCCGTTGATAAGGAGCACGCACTTCTGACTGTCTTCAGACCAGCCGATTTTAACGTCAGAAGGAATGTGGGCGTCTGATATATCCTCAACATTGTAGATATGCACTGCATCAAGAATCGGGTTTCCTTCTACGGACTCATCGAGGGCATAGAAATACCCGGTCCGGCCGTCGTCTTCAAATACGGCCGCCAGCATCCCTTCAGGTGCCAGGCTTTTTATCACCTGTGCTTCTCCCACAATGAGCTGAGCCTGTAGCGTCACTAAAATTGTCATACCGATTACACTCCTTTCCCTGATTGTTTGCACATTTTCATGTTTTGATCGGAAATAATAATGTCAGCGCATTGGCAATGGAGGGCTCGAATCCAAACTTTGTGTAAAATTCCCTAACTTCATCATTTAAGGCGTGAACAAGAAGCGCCCTAACACCAACCTGTATTGCAATATGTTCTGTTCGGTATATCGCATCCTTAAGCAGCGCAGCTCCCAGCCCTTTTCTTGCCCAGGCAGCGTCAACCGCAAGCCTTCCCAGAACAATGACCGGTAAAGCCTCTGGTGCATTACGACGGTATGCTCCAGGTACGGTGTTTCTGTGCACGCTTCCGGATGCCAAACAGTAGTACGCAATTACCCTATTCGTGTTTTCAGCACAGACGACGAAAACTCTTGAAATGCCCGTTCTGTGGTTCTTCAGCGCCTTTTTCTTCAACCACTCAGAAAGAACCTGATCCTGACAACAAAACTCAGCAATGTTGTGTTCAGGGGTAAGAGGTTCCGGAGGCCTCAGTCCCATGGCGATTTGCGGCTCATCAGGTTATCAATACGCGCCTGACGCTCTGGGGTCATAGGGGCGTCAAGCTCTTCGACAAACGCGTTAAACTGATTATCATCCAGCAGAAACAAGCGCTGATCTAACAAGATGTCCTGCGCTTCGCGGCAGGCCACTTCCAGCATAAAATCAGTACGTGATTTAGATACAAGATTTGCGGCCATGTCGATAAGATCGCGTTGAGATGTTTTCGCCCGGATGTTTATCGGAGCCTCACGAATGTCTGGTTTCATAAAGACCTCACGTGTAGCAGTTGTATACACAATTATAGGCCGCATATATAAAATTGCTACACTAGACTTACGCTTATGGCACTAAGTGCTTTAACGGCGTCGATGATGTGTCAGGCTACTACACGCACCTGAAATGATTCGCCGGTCTGCTCACTTTACCGGTTAGTACAGGGTTCGTACTTCGGCATTAGTGTTCGGATGAGATTAACTTTCGAAAGTCATGCATGCATTTGCTGGTTAAATTTTACTGGATCGGTACACTGATTTGTGAGCTCAAGCCCAAGTAGAACCTGACAGAGATTAAGTCATGAGAAAACCACAGCAAACCTTCGACCTTGAAATTCCTGACGATTATAAATTGGCGTCAGTCCTGGAGCGTGATCGGGCGGACTTTGAATCGACAAATATCTGGTTTTACGTTGGTGCTGATTACCGGGATAGACGTTTTGCAAAGGTCGGAATCACGATGGGAGACTTAAGGTCTCGTTCTTACAGCTCAAGCAACCCTGATTATTACCTCTTCTGCGGTTTTCAGTGCAAACATGATACAACCAGGGCAGATCTCAAGAACATTGAACGCGATGTTTTAAGCTATCTAGACGAATACTACCCAAATCGCGCCCCCCACAGAGAGTCGCGACGCTTATCAGAATGTTTTTATGATATTAATTTTGAAGATTTTTTTGTCGATGTTCATCAATACCTGCATGACAAGCACTATAAGCACTTTCAGATTATGGGTTTCCAAGATGGAGAGAGTTATGCGCTGTCATGGCTGTTCAATAGCTGCTTACCATCTTCAGTGGTAAATCATTTCCTAAACGCTATTAGGCAGTGTAGCTAACAAATTCGTACAGAGCAGCATTCTTAGTCTTTCCTTCCTCCAGGGGAATACTGACCAGTATAGCTCCCCCGTTTCTTAGTTAGTACCCTATCAAGGGGTTAGCCATCCATACCCTACATGATTACTTCCCCCCCTGCGGTCGATGATCCGGGGAGGATATTTCTGGTCCTGAATGCTGCCCGCCCCGGGGGATGTCTACTGTATGCGATAACATCAACCAGTCGGTGGGAAAGAATGCCGTCTTACCGTGTTGGCCATTCTCCTGATTCTGATCGCCGGCAAGTGCTGCAGGCAGCAAAAGAGCATGCGTAAGACAACATACCCTTGAGGGTCCTGACCTTCAACGTGCCAAGCCCACCGCCCCCGCGCGGACGAAAAAAAGAGAAAAAATAAAAAAAAGAAAAAAAGAATATGCCGAAAATGTGCACAGTCGCGACCCACGCAGAGCGTGGCACTCAGGAGCGGAGGCTTTGCAGGATTATAAGGCATGTTGTCTTACGTTTTGAGTGTGATAGTCCGATCCCACCAGCTTTCATGAATTGTCCCGCCGGGTGGACTGCTATAAAGTGCATACCAGCACTGCAGCCCCTGCCGGTGATGATGAATAATTCCGTCCGGCGAGTATTGAGCAAGACCTTCACTACGTATTAAAACCTGGAACTCCGGGATGACGATGCCTGAGGTGATTTACCACCGTGAGTAAAAATTCGTTTATGGCGCCAGCAGCTGGTACCTGGCAGAGTTAAGTTCTTATCGCAAAGGATGATAAAAATGAGCCATGGCAAATGTGAGCCGACAAACACGAATGCCGCCGATTACAAGCTGTACGCGCGATTCGATGCTGGTGAAACGCTTGAAAGCGTTTTAGCCTCTCCTCCGACCACGAAGCACAATAAAGTAACTTCTGAAGGAAACATCAGGACTGAACACAGAATGTGGATAGCGTGGAGAAAGAAGCATCCCAGACCACTCTGATTATCAGTGACGATTAATAAGGATAAAACATGCGAACGACAAGTATCACCCTGTGTCTGGTTTTGGCGAGTTTTGGTGTATCCGCTAAAATCCTTGCAGACCCAGACCTTACTTACCAGGCAAATAAAACGTGTGCTAAACGAGATGTACTGGAACTGAAAGTCCCTTTAGAAGCCAATAATCCCTCCTCCCCCACATGGGGTTTGGACAAGGGCATGGTGCAGGCCACAATTGACGCACTGAAAGAAAATCCAGACATCGCCCCGACTGACTCTGTAGCCTGCCAACAGGCTGCAATAAAACAGTATCGGGCTGGGCAAAAACACTACAGTAAGCTCAGGTAGCTGCCGTGATGCCCACCAGCTGAAACCTGTGTGTGGTATAAAAACCCCGTAGCGCTGGTGCAAAACAGACCAGCGCATTCCAGTTCTCAATCCCCTTCTGTGAAGTAGGCCCCTGTCGCATTCAGACCTGAATAACCGTGCAGGGAAACATGTCAGTAAGCCATCTGGATACAAAAACTGGTGGTATAGCCACTTTAGCGTAATGCTAATGTATGCGTACATTAGCATTAAATTTATGTTATTTACCCTTCTCCCTTCCTGGATGCCTTAACCAGGGTCTGATAGTTGCGCTTTACCCGTTCAATTTCCGCCAGAGTTGCTGCCCAGTGCAGCTCTGCTGCATGACGATATCTGGTTGCCATTTTTTCAACGGCCTCCGGCGTACTGTCAACGCTGCGGTGCTGCCGTCCCTTCACCCCGAAAATTTCCACAATAAGCCACTGGCTACCGGTTCTGCCGAACAAGGCCTGGCACAGCCGCTTCACGGCAAGCGGGGTCAGATCCGGGTCGGGATCATACGCGATGGTGGCAAAAATAAAACGCAGCATCTCAGAGGTTTTGTAGCGTTTTACCGCTGCCGCCAGCCGGGCAGCTCTTTGCGGCGCTTCCCAGCGGTCGTCGCTGTAACCTGCCACTTCAGAGAGATAGTCCTTCTCGAGTTGTTTAGCCGTGTAGCAACGTCCTCCCAAAAACATCCGCATAGCTTCTTTCGTTTCAGCTCTCACGAATCTTGTCCTCAGCCAAAGCTAATGTACGCATACATTAGCATTAAGTATCAGGTTAAACAAAAACCAGGAAACCGATCTGATTCAGTGCAGGTGGCTGTCTCTTTTGAATTATCGCTTTTGCGTTCTGGTATACAGGTTACCCCTCCCCCCTCTTTTCCCGCTGGTCTACTGTAGTCGACACAAAAGACAGGAACTGCGGTATGTCCTGATAATATTGTTTGAGTTTTAATCACGAAGCAGAGGGTATCGCATACAGTAGACACAACGCAGCCAGAATAACGCTCGATGTAAAATTTAGATCGTTGTCGCCTGCAGTAGACATTCCTGGTATCGACTCTGGTGCATCCAATACTGACCCGTTCCCGGATCATGGCAGAGCATCCAGTAGACACGGTATGGAAGGACGTCAGTCCTCACCTTTCCGTCTGTTTTGACTGTGTCGGAGACGACGGTTGCGGTTATTGTTGATGCCTTTGGCCGTCAGGTGAATACCTGTCAGTCAGGTAACTCTGTCGTTACATTTGATGCCCGAAAATCATAATTACCACATATTAATCCGGGCATTCCGGAAAATTGTGCCTGCCTGAAGAGTGTCAAACGATACCTGTCTCCCCTCCTCTGAATTATCTGCTCAGTCGAGAACCTTGACGATCGGGTGATTCAGTTTCGGCAAATGGCAGCATGATAATGTCAGCCAACAGCGTGCTGGTGAATTTATTGTCGGGCCAGACGAATTCTGTTTGTCACTGCATACTGCATGCCGGGCAGAGGAGTGAACAACGATCGAACTGAAACAGTTGCAGCGTCGTATGGAGAAAGAATGGGTTGGTTTCAGGCGGTGCTTCGGTCGGTTTCAAACAGTGTCTGACCGACTTCTGGTAAGTTTCTCCCTTGCTGTCTGGTGATTCTGTCTTGCCCGGATTGTTGACTATTGATGATGGTGTTTATCCACAGCTTAGAATAATAACAGAAGCTTAACTAAAGCTAAGAAAAGGACAAAAAAGACTAATAAAAGAATAACGTTTTAGTGAGGCCTTGAACTACGGGGCTCTCAGGCCATCTCTGTCAACGCTGGCGGGTATTCTATCATTGCTGGCGGGTGAACCATCATCGCCAGAGGGTATACCATCAACGCTAACGGGGCAATTATCATCGCCAGAGGGTAGATTTTATCAACGCCAGCGGGTAATCTGGTAAAAATATCCACATCTGGGATTTTATAAAATGGCCAATGATAACAATCAGTTAGCGCTAATTATCACTGAGCAAGATAAAAGTTCTGGTGAAGTTATACATTTGGTTCCTAACTCAAAACAGAGTATTCAACCTAAATCGCTACTGCGATTGGGGGTCTTTGTTCCGACAGTCAAGGATGGCAGCGACCCTATGGCACGAGGTCATGTCATCGATGCAACGACTGAGTTGTGTCGTCTTTCTTCTATCGCTGGAGAGGGGTACGAAAAGATTAGTATTTTTGGGCCCAGGCTTGATATGGATACGGATTTCAAAGTCTGGCTAGGGATCGTGGACACACTCGCCAACACGTTTCTTGAGCCTGATGGGACTGTTAGGGTCAATTTTATCGATTTTGCTTTCAGTTGTGGGCTTGCTACAAAACGAGTTGATTCAAGGTTAAGGAAACGTTTTAGCGACTCACTGACACGGATCCAGCACACCCATTTCCAGTTCATCAAAAACTCAACAGTAGAAGGGAAAAAAGTAAAGATCGACATGAGCCTGGTGTCTACTTCTTACTATGATGAGGGAACCGATGAGGTCATTATCAGGCCAAATCCGGATTTGAATACTCTGTATCGTGTCGACGGGAAGACCCGACTTTACTTAAAAATATTGAAGACCCTGTCGCGAAAAGAATCAGCCCAGGCACTGTATCTTTATCTAGTTGAATTACCTGACCATTTTTATCGCATTGGATTCGACCGCTTAAGAGAACGGTTGCAGCTGACTTCACACAAAGGTGCTCAGAATGCGACGATAAAAAAAGCGTTAGAGCAACTGGATGAAGCTGGTTTTTTAAAATACACGATAGAAAAAAATCGTGGGGATTATGTACTGGTCATTCTTAGTCGAAACAAAAAAGTTACCTGAGTTATTTAGGTAAAATCAGTCATTTACATTACACACTGACTCCAGAGTGTAGTTTCAAGAGTTCGGGTTTTTAGCTAACGCAGCAAACCGCACCAGGTAATTACCCTCCAGGGATGAGGCTTTACACCAGCAGCACCCTGTTTACCCGCCAGCGTTGAGGATGACCACCAGCAGCGACCACGCTTACCCGTCAGCGTTGAGGATGGTCACTGGTATCGCCCCTGTTTACCCGCCAGCGTTGACGGTGACCACCGACAGCGGCCACGCTTACCCGCCAGCGTTGAGGATGACTACCGGCAGCGGTCCCGTTTACCCGCCAGCGTTGAGGATAGCCACCGTCAGCGGCCACGTTTACCCGCCAGCGTTGAGGATGAGCACCGGCAGCGGCCCCGTTTACCCGCCAGCGTTGAGGATGAGCACCGGCAGCGGCCCCGTTTACCCGCCAGCGTTGAGAATGATTCCCCTCTACCGACCCCGTTAACACGCCAGCTTTGACACTACCAGCGACTACAGTCGACATTAAAATCGCCGTGCCCTGCTGCAGCGTGATATACGCCCGGCTGGCATCAAAAGAATCTTAACCAAACAGCACACATCCAGCGGTACAGGAGGCCAGGTTTAACCCGGGGCAGAAACAGATTGATCTATAGCGACTTGTTAGGATCATTTAGCAAAAACCAATCCCGAAAGGCCTGCTTGCTATCGAAGGTGGGAAGGTTATGTATGGACAAGTTCCAGTTAATGATTTTCACTATAAAAGACAAAAATTCAATTTCAGCCTCATTCAGTACACCCTCTCCTTTTTTCCGTATATAGAAGTCATACCATCGTTCGTAGGCGGCAACATTGATAGATTCAGATGCTTCCAGAAGCCGGGGGATATAATAAACCAGTTCTTCAAAGGCAATACTGCCTTGAGGGATATCAGAACGGCTCAGGCGACAAAGAAGGTTAATCGTGGCTCGAAGGTGATGCCACTGCTGTGCCGGGGAGGATGGGAGGGCGTTCATGCTTATCGGAAGTTCATGAGGAATTAAAGCAAGGATCTGATTTCCACTGGTAGACAGCTCACGCCGGTACTGGTGTAAAGTATGGTGTTTAACCTTCTTCATCATAGGATGGTAGATCCATTTTTTCGCTTCCTCAGAAACGAAAAGTAACTTTTCTATCGCATCCATCATCTTTATGCCTTCCCCATTCTCACGATATGGAGCGATGATACTTTCAATCCGAACGGCATCGATCTCCACCAGCGCCAGCTGGTCTGTTTGCGCTAACAGGTCTGGATTGGGCTGGATATCCTCCGACGTATCATTAATAAATATCCCGATTGTCGTATCGTTACATATCCCTGTGAGGTCAGCATTAAGGCCACAAACAATCCCACCACCAGCGAGATTTTTGAGGTTAACTATCCCTTTCTCCTTACCCTGCAGAAGATGAGGGAGAGCAAGGTATTTTTTTTCCTGTATTTTCACCTTTATGTATTTTTTTATATGTTGTAGTGTGAGCTCACTACAAACCCCTTTTACTTCTGTGCTGTGGCTAAAATGCCATTTTTTATTTTGACCCTGCCTGGCAATCAGGGAGGTCCCACAGATGAGGCAGATACAGTTACACGAAAGCCCATTTTCAACGCTGGCGATATCAACAATTTTATTTGAATCCGTATCAAATCCAAACGGGATCCATTTTTGTGCATTACGTCGCATGTATATTCCTCGTTAAAAATGAGTAAAGGAATTCTACATCATCCGTTTTTATCAAACCTGGAATAACAGCTTCTAATTACATTATTCATATCTCATCGGGGATGAGATGCCACACGGAAGCAGGTATTTTGTCATAGTTTTTTTTCATGTAGATCTCAGCCCTGCGGTGATCATAAGATCCGTTCAGGCTGGTTATCTTATTTATATCCCCACCTTCATCATTTAATTTATCCAGGATACGCTCAAACACTCGGTCAAGGGTTTCAGTCGTACTGCACTTTCTGAACTTCAGGAGATAGGTTTCTCTCAGGCTACTGTGCGCATTTGGGCTTTTCAACAACGACGCTCCGGGGCATGTTCAAAAACACTGGCTATTTTCGAAAACAGTAAACGAAGTTCCACGCACAGGCAAGAGAAGCCATTTGATTAATTCACGTTCTGCCTGGATTTGAAAAAAAACAATGTTACTATACTGGTTATAAAAACAGTATCAGTGAAAAGACATGAGATCTTCCCATGACAGATAAAACCAAACTGGTTGCTATCTCACGAACCGATGACATGAGCGCTCTGGATGCACTCAAGCTCTTGCGGTTTCGCCGGTACAATACGGCCAGAAGTCAGTTAAGGGTCACGAGTGTCTGGTCTGCATGGTGCGCCAGGCACGGTCTGACCCCCTTCCCGGTCACAGCGGTTGATGTCGAGCGCTATATTAATGGGCTGAATGGATCCGTTAAAATGGCGACTATCTCTCATTTTATTGCATGCCTTTCAAGCGTTAACAGCAGCCTGGGTTTTCCAGACTTCCGCAACGTTCTGATAAAAGCACTGGTTCAGGTATGGCGGGCGCGGGAGAATGAGAAAAAAATCGTCACCGGTCAGGCCCTTCCATTTCTTATATCCGATCTCAATATTCTTCGCCGGTCGCTGCATAAAAGCGATGACCTGAGAGACATACGGGACCTTGCAATGATATGGGTTGGGTTTGAAACCCTGCTGCGTAACGTGGAAATTCGAAGGATTAAAACCGGCGACCTGAAATGGCAAAATGACACGTCCTGTTACCTTCTGGACGTCATGCGGACCAAGACAAGCCTTTCAAGTAACCTGACATTTCAGCTCTCACCACAATGCAGTCAGCATGTCAGACGGTTGATTGAGACGGTGGAATACACCGATACCGAAACCTTCGGGCACCGTTTTCTTTTTCAGCCTGTAAACATCCATACAAACCGATATTTCCCGTCCACCAGCAGTAAGCTATCCCGGGGAAAATCCATAGACAGGATGCTGGTCAAAGCAGGATTCAGTGAGGGGTTACTGACGCAGCTACAGAATGAATCAAAGGTATCACGGGAAGATGTTGGTATGCTGTCCTCTAATTCACTGAACCAGGCATTTGCACGCCTCTGGGGGATTGCCGGGAAGGTCGGCGACAGTAACCGACAGTCCGGGCGGTACCGGACATGGACAGGACACAGTGTGCGTGTGGGGGGAGCCATAGAGCTGTTTAAGGCCGGGTACTCCCTGGAAAAGATTACCGAGATGGGGAACTGGTCTGATCCAAAGATGGTCTTCCGTTATATCCGTGGATATCTTGCCAGTGAAAAAGCCATGGTAAGCTTTATGCGTAATCATCTGGACGACATATAGATTTTACTGAGAGAAACGCCAGCACTCAGCAACATGTTTCTGAGCGCTGGTCACTTATGAACTTTTCAGATATTCAGTTCTTTCAAATCTGTCACAACAAAATCCCCTTTTCCTGAAAGACTATCAAAATCATCGAGTGTAAATTCATGGGTGTGATACCAAATGACCCTGCATGTGGGGCAGGTAACAGGTAACAAATCTTCCGCTAACTTTTCGCTGTTATGGATAACCTCACCCATCTCGTTATGTTCGACAATATAACCACTTATGCAAAGGGTTTCGTACCCATGAGCACCGGTAACAATATGGGTTGCTGTTCTCTCACGAATTTCCCCATTAATTTTAATCTGCTCTCGAGTGGTAATCGTTCTTTTATTATTCATGAAAACTCCGGATGATATTTAAAAACGGCTGACATTGCTCCCTGCTTCGGAATAATTGTGAAGGCAGCCAGGAAACCTGAAAATATGTTACCCTGTGCCTGAATCAGTTCTGGTGCGTCTCACGAATGAAAATGAGAGGCGATATCATGGATTATCCTTTTTGAGCAGCTTTTTCTTCTTTTCTTTGTTTTTTTAATCTCCGTTTTGCCCGGAAATTTGCAACGGTATAGAGAGTGACAGATGCAATGAAATTCACCAGTGCAGCAAACTCTACTGCCAGATTGATCACGGCAGGTTTGACAGGAAGCCAGAGTGAGACAAGGAGAAGGAGGAACGATGTGATACACCGTAAGGCGTGTACATTAGAGCCTCCACTCTGGTTAATCATACCCGTACCGGAACAGATTTTGTTTGTCAGATAATTTAATCCGAATGCACAAACAGCAGTTACTAACAAGAAAATAGCGTAAGTCATTTTTCCTCCAGAGGCTTTAATCTTAATTTGACCACGTTAACCAGTTTCATTACTCCCGCCTCATCCGGTACGAAAATGTAACGACATCTCGGCCATGTCGCGTGTGTAAATATCTTACCAGCGGTGTTGATATTCAGAGGCATAAGCCTTTCAGTCTTACTCAACGGCATTTTCTCTATCGGGATCAACCCTGACTTAAAACTTTTTATCATTAAGTCGAGAGGGGTTTTACAATCTTTATTGCTCATCGTTTCTGTGTAACGGATCATCCCGGCAATCGTTACCTGTATCGTTCCTATATCAGATTCGAATTTCGGCAGCACCGGCCAGTAAGGAATTTCAAAATCCACACTGGTAAGCGCCTGTTCGTAACCCTGCTCATTTGTTTCTGCAACCGTTTTAAGGCCTGGAAACCGGGCGTGCATAAATTTGATAATCTTTACCACATTGGGCGTGCTGGCCTGACGCTGATATATCTCTGGCAGCCATGTGGACGTGGTGGCCCATGTCGTGGTGCATGCATAAGTTTTTTGCTCCATATGCCATAAAATAGAGGTGTCAGCCAGGAAGTGATGAACAGTCAACAGCTCGGCCAGCAGCCGATCTTCATCTGGATGTGTTATGGCATTTTTGAAACAGACCTGTACACGAAAACGTTCTTTTGCAGACAGAAAAGTGTTTCCCCTACTGACGGCCACTTTGTATAACCTCCTGGCCGGATCAGCTTCACAAATCCCGGTTAAAATCCGGCTCATTTTGACTCCCTGATGACTTCCACCAGCCCTATACGGGGCAGGACAGAACGATATTTTTCATTAAAATCGCCGCGCTTCTGCCTTTCACCTTTTACGTAATTTTTTAACGGATTAAACCGGCCCGGTTCGCTGAACAAAATTAATGGTAAAGGCGCGCGAAAGTTGAGTTTGTACGGCCCATGAACATCATCTGGATCTTCAGGACTGGTGTACCGGATATTGACGTTAACAGCCGGAAAGTTACTTTCCCGGATAAGCCGAAATTTTCTCAAATTTTCATCGTCATGACTCACTTCATCATTGAGCAACGACAGCATCATGATTTCTTCGGTTCGTTCCTGTTTCAGCCGTTCAACATCCTGTTTTGTCAGACTGATATCCGGCTGGAGCTCAGTTATCTCCCTGCGTAAGCGGTCGATAACCGTTTCCAGCCGGGTAAATTTATGAATGACAGGGATTTGCCAGGTGAACCCCAGGGAGCGAATTTGCTCAGTAACGATCCGGATATTACGGGACACCTGTAAAGTCACCAGCCACGGGTAAACCTGATGCAGAATTTCTGACCGGGAGTCCTGGTAATGAGTGATAGCTTTTACAGCATCAGCAAATTTGTCGCGAAGCCGGTTGATTTCACCCACCAGCGACATCACCTGATCATGATTGTTTCTGACCACAACGAACCCGGGATATTTTCGGGTGATTTTGGTTGAATAATGCTCATCCCTGACATGGACTTTATCAACCCGCTGCTGCCGGTAAATATCCACCAGGGTGTCGACGTCGGGTACCGAATGAGTCACATTGATTTCCTGTGGAGGATTCAACTCCTCAACACTACGGGGCTCCGGGAGCGTGGCAAGGTAAGATGAGCCGATATCGCTGTGACGGAGTAAACTGTGCAGCTCACCGAGTTTGCGTAGTTGCTCTTCGTTGTAATGGGCAAAGTCAGTATTCATATCGTCTCCCGTATCGTATTCCTGAACGTGCGACGGTAATCGTTAAACAAACTCTGGTAAAGACTTAAACGTCAGCCATACAGGCTGGCGTCGCCCGTCCCTGCATACTCTGACGAGGCGGTAACGGTTTTTCTCCATCGTGACCAGCCAGTACCCATCGGAGACAGGGCGGTCGAGAGTGACCAGTTTTAACCCGTAAAAACCCATCGAGGTAAACAAACGCCCTTCCCGCTCCCGGAAAGAGACCGTGAAGGACGGGAACAGAAGCCAGAATGCAGTGAAGAAGACATACCAGGTATACGGAACAGTCAGTTGTAGAATTTCATAGTTCCTGACGGTAGCTGTGACCAGGCCAAGGCTTAATACAGCAGCAATGCTGGCATATACTTTGAAAGACGCGCTATCGGAGTTTTTCCAGGTAATACCACTAATACAATGCACTTTGCTCATCGCCTTGCCTCAATGTAGTTGTCTGCGCACTTTCATCCGGGGAAGAATTTCTTTCTCCCACAGAGACCTTGCATTCCCATGCCCCCCCAGGAGTTGCATTGCACAAACCCTGTTAAACACGGTTACTTCTTTCCTGATTGCCTGGGTTTGGCTGTCTGTGAGCTCAATGCATTCCGGTACCAGCTGCATAACACCGTTCATCATTTCGGCCTTTATGAGGCCTGGACCGTCTTTTGGGTCGGCCTCACAGGATTCCTTTACATTAAACCCGAATGAACAAAGAAGCTGGCCCTGTGCCTTAGGCCCCATCTGGACCCCCCGGCTATCGACGGTAAAGCGGACGATCGCGTAATCCCCTCCCTGGTCGCTGGTTATGTTTCTTACCAGCATGCTGACCGGAGTCATATGAAGCCAGCTGTAGATACCCAAAACAATTTCTTCTTTTAAAATCATATTCAATTTACTGGTTCTCATTTTCTAATTTATGAATATGAAAACATAAAAAAAAGCTCTGTAAAGCCCTAATCTGTAGAAAGCAAAGGTTTGGTGGCTTTTAACTTGTACTCAATAAAAATTCCGGCTGCATCTGCAGCTGTTATTTCAGACAATATGGCATCAATGATTTCCGGCTCCGTGATGTTATTGAACCCCTGCTTACGAACCATCTCTTTAACGCACTCAAAACGTCGGGCTGTTGCCGGGTCGATGACAAATGTATTTAGATGCACATCATCGCATACGCCAGACGTCTCATTTAGTTTCATGTTCACTCTCCAGATCAGGGATGAAGTCAAAGTTGTACGCAATCGCTTTTTCAGGTGATTCACCCGCGATGAGTTTTAACCAGGAGTAAGAGTCTTGCTGGTTAAGAAAAATAACGAGATACCCTTCATCCGCGCTGTTTCGCTGTTTAATGAATTCAATCTCATTATCCATTCCGAAACCAAATGGTCCATGTATAACACGCGACTGCTCTGGAAGCATTGAGCTGAACATTGATACCACGACTTCCCTCAGCTCCAAATTTTGGTGCGCAATAAAAGCCACTCTTTTACCTTCCTTAACGGAAGCTACAATTCGTTTAACACTCGACTTCACGTTATAGCGATACACAATCAACCGGAGCCGGGTCATGCAGAGGAAAATAATACATACGCAGCTGACAAGAGCCCCATAAGCTGAGCCTTCAATGAACCAGTTAAGGAATCCCAAAACAACCAGTCCCAAAAAAGTAACTAAACTCAACAGGAAAATATAAAAATTAATTTTACGGTCTTTTGGATACCAGGTAGATGCAACGGCTATAATAGCCACTACGCCGACTAATGCTGGACTGACCCCGCCCCGGTAGATGATCCTGCCCTATAGTGTGAGCACAGGAGGAGCCTATGGGCACACCACGATTTACACCTGAATTTAAGGAAGAAGCCGTCCGTCAAATAACGGAATGCGGTTATTCCGTCGCCGAAGTATCTGACCGTCTGGGTGTTTCTGCACACAGCCTCTACAAGTGGCTACGGGCTATCAAACCTGATAACAGCGAGCAGTATGCCCGGGGTATACTGGAAGCTAAAAGCGAGACCCTGAAACTCCGGGCGCAGCTAAAACGAACCGAAGAAAAATGGGATATCCTGAAAAAGGCCGCGCGGTACTTTGCAAGGGAGCCAGGCTGAAGTACCGCTTTATCAATGAGCACTGCACTGTATGTGGTGTCATGACGATGTATCGGGTACTGAATGTCGCCCGGGCCGGGTACTATGCGTGGCTGCATATAACGGCGAGCGCCTCTACGAATCCCTGAATAACCTGACGCCGGAAGAATACCGGCTGATGGCTGAAACTGATCTCCTCCCTGAAAACAGTGCCAGGCTAAACTGAAGTCTCCGGTCTTACTTCCATCTCACAGAGAGGCACATCGCCATGCAAAAGACCCGCTATACCGAAGAACAGATAGCATTTGCGCTGAAACAGGCCGAAACCGGCACTCGGGTGGAGGAAGTCTGCCGAATGATGGGTATTTCTGAGGCCACTTTTTACATCTATGGACTACCTCCTTTTTACAAGTACTTAATCTGGTTTTGGGTTGTTGCTTACATCTATCCGGCATCAGGAAAATCTGTGCCAAATGGGGAATTCGCACACAATCGCCTCAACAACTGGACGGCCTCTGAGGCCAGTATAAAAATCAGGTTCCGATTGTGCAGGTGCAACCTGTCACCATTTCTCAGTACGCTGCAACTTTTTCTGGCAGGGGATTAATTTCACACTACCTGATACTCGGTCTCATTTCTCAGCATCGACCAGATTATTCGCGCGTTTTTGTTAGCGACCGCCACGGTCGTTTTATTAAATCCGCGCCGTTCCTTTAACTGGTTAACCCACTGATTCATATGGCCATCATCGTTATTCGTGGCAACCCTGACGACAGAGCAGGCACCATGAATAAAAAGTGTCCGCAGATGCTTGTCGCCTTTTTTCGTCATATTCATCAGCACTTGTCTGTCGCCACTCGAATGCTGGCGTGGAACCAGACCCAGCCATGCAGCAATGTGGCGGCCATTCTTAAATTCAGTTCCTTTGCCAATAGCAGCAACAACGGCAGTGGCCGTTTTAGGGCCAATGCCTTTAACTCTGGCGATACGCTGACAGGCTTCTGATTGCCTGAATACTGTTTCAATTTCCTTATCAAAAAAATGGATCCGACGCTCGAGATCGTTAAAGAGATCATAGAGCTCGGCAATTGTTCTGCGCATACGGGAACTTAGACCGTTTTCTGCATCTTCAAGGATAAGAGGAATAGCCCGGCGAGCTCTGGAGACAGCACTGCCAATGGGGATCCCCCGGTCAAGTAACAGCCCTCTTATTTGACAGACTGTAGCAGTGCGGTGATTGACAATACGCTGCCTTGCCCGGTGTAAAGCCTGGATATCCTGCTGTTCGGGGCTTTTTGGCGACACGAACTGCATTGTCGGTTCCATCAGAGCCACTGCGATGGCCTGTGCATCATTACCATCATTTTTTTGCCCGTGGACAAAGGGTTTTACATACTGAGGACTGATGACCTTTGCTTTGTGCCCCAGTTTCTCAAACTCACGCTGCCAGTAAAATGCCCCGGTGGACGCTTCGATCCCAATCAGACATGCAGGAATATTTGCCAGCGTCTAGAGCAATTCTTTTCGGCCAGTTCGTTTCGTATAAACCGGTTTGCCGGCCTGGTTTAACCCGCAGAGCTGAAAAACATTTTTAGCCAGATCAATACCCAGAAATACGATATTCATGGTGATTCTCCTGGTGAGCACATTTCGTACAGTTAACCGCAGCGGGAGGAGGTAGTCCATCCCATTAACTGGAAGAAGAAATTCGCTGGTCTGGGCGTGACCGAACTGTGGCGTCTGCGGTAACTGGAGGATGAAAATCAGCGTCTGAAACATCTGGTGGCCGATTTAAGTCTGGACAAGGAGATGCTGCAGGAGATACTGAAACAAAAGTTCTGAGGTCGGCTCAGAAGCGTCAGGCGGTGCATTTTCTGCGGGAGGCTTACCGTATCAGTGTCCGGCGGGGATGCGGACTGCTGATGCAGAGCAGAACCGTTTACCACTGGCAGAGCCGGCGGGATGATCGGGCGATAACCCTGCGTATCCGGGAAATAGCAGAAACCCGGATCCGCTACGGTTGCCCGCGTATTCATATTCAGCTGCGGCGGGAAGACTGGCCTGTTAACCACAAGAAAACACACCGAATTTACTGTCTGGAAGGCCTCAACCTGCGCAAAAAGCGCCCCCGCAGGCATGTCAGTGCAGCACATCGTCAGCAACGTCCGGTCCTGAGCGGAGTCGATCAGTGCTGGAGTATGGATTTCGTGTCGGATAACCTGTTTAACGGACGACGTTTCCGGGCGCTGACTGTAGTGGATAATTTTAGTCGGGAGTGTGTGGCGATCCATGCCGGAAAGTCGCTGAAAGGTGAGGATGTGGTCGGTGTGATGGAAAGGTTGCGGGTGCCGGGCAAGCGCCTGCCGGTACGTATTCAGACAGATAACGGCAGCGAGTTTATCTCGAAAAGTCTGGATAAATGGGCGTATGAGCACGGTGTTACAATGGACTTCTCCCGCCCCGGAAAACCAACGGATAACCCGTTTATTGAATCATTTAACGGCAGTCTGCAGGATGAATGCCTGAACATTCACTGGTTTCTCTCACTGGAAGATGCGCAGGACAAACTCGACAACTGGCGCAGGGAATATAATCATGAGAGAACGCATTCATCATTAAATGACATGACTCCGGCTGAATTCATCCGAAGTCTCCGGAAAGACGAAGCTCTCTGATTTAGCACTGCACTGAATTTGGGCCAGGGTCAAAGTTAAAAAGGAGCACACTAAAATCCTTAGATCTACAGAGGTTCCTCCTGGTGTTCCCTCAGGAGACTATCTAATGCTGGAGACCAGTGCTTATATTTTTGCGATGAAGCAACCTAGAGGGTATACCTACATTGGTCTGGTGAAGAATTTAATCAACGAAGGTGAAGGACATATTTGGTGGAAAATATAAATAACGATGTACCACAGCATCAACCTTACCGAAATGAAAAGGTATTTAATTCCGGTAAGACAGCGCTTGAGCTCAATTTTTCTGAGACAAATGGCAGTGTGAATCTTATCCTTGCGGGGCCTTTAGTATCGAAGCCGGGAAGTTTTGACTGGACTGGTCAAAAGGCCTTTTCAACAAAGCTGAGTGATGATGAAGTGATCACCTTGTGTATGGCGTTTCTTCGCCTTACTCATGAGGCTGTTCTGAAAGATAAAAAAACAAAGCACCATAATAAGCAAGTCTACAAAAACGTAAAAGTTACTTTTGATGGTAAATCTACAGCAATGATGGAGGGGGGAGTTGTAGCTATCAACAAAGACGAGAGAGACATTAATTTTATACATAAAATTAGTATTGATCCTGCCGCTTGCCTTCGCTTAGGTCTTTTCCTCTTGTCCGTCATACTGGCCCGAAATCCAGGGGTCCCATCTGACGCGGTTCTAACGTGCATGCGTCTTAATGCAAATGCTCAACTACAAAAGTAACTTTTCTATCTTATCATTCCCGTTTTACGGGAATTTCAAAAAAAGATACTTCCCTTAATGGGGAAAATACGCTCGGTTCATAGGATACATTAGATGTAACTATGGACTGACCCCATGCCTGTAGACAAATTCTGTCCTCACGACGAGGCCTGTTCGAAGGCCTCCGGACTGACGCCGCCGGGATGACTGTGGCGCCGGGTCGGATTGTAGAACACTTCAATGTAATCGAAGACATCCGCCCGGGCCAGATCCCGGTTTGGTATGTTCTCTTACTAATGCGTTCTTTTTTCAGTGAACTGAAGAACAATTCGGCCACCGCATTATCCTGGCAGTTGCCACGCCGGCTCAAGCTCGGTGCCAGGTTATTGGCCCGCAGAAGCGGTGCCAGTCGTCACTGCCGTACTGACTACCCTTACACAACCACAGACGGAACATGTTAAAGATCATTCCTGCCGATCGCATCTGGAAGGTAGCCGTTTCTCGTCTCCATTACTGCCAGTGTCAACATAGCTGTTTGTCCTGGCATTACCCCATTTCTCCCAAAAACGACGAAAGTGCCTGCAGGCCGCGTCATAACTGGCTTAAGCATAGATCTTAACCGCAAAAGGATCCTTTACGCATTTGGTTTTACCCGCAATAATGTGGGATAAGACAACAAAAGGATCCGCGCGCTGCGATTTATTGTCATGGCAGGATCAGCCGCTTCAGGCCAGAATAGCTGTATCCAAACCCGTTGTGCGCTACGTGAAAAATAACTCATGAACAGCATCATTCCCCTGCAGAATTCACCAGATCGCGTCTCCCTGCTGCCGATCCGCCCCGGGCGTTGATTTTGCGACCGCGGTGGCACTCCGGCGGATGGCCACCTCAACAGGTGCCACGCCGGCTTACCTCCTTGCGCCGGAAGTGAGCGCCCTCCTCTGGTATATGCCGGACCAGCGTCACCACATGTTGTTCGCCACCATGTGGAATACCGGGAGCCGTATCGGTGAAGCCCGGACGCTCACCCCGGAATCCTTCGACCAGGATGGTCTGCGCCCTTTTGTTAGGGTGCTTTCGGAGAAAGTGCGGGCGCGCCGCGGGCGGCCGCCAAAAGATGAAGTGCGCCTGGTGCCGCTGACGGATGGCAGTTTTGTGCGTCAGATGGAAAGCTGGATGGTCACCACCCGCCCCGCCGGCGGGAGCCGTTATGGCCGGTCACGGATGAGACAATGCGCAACTGGCTGAAACAGGCGGTGAAGCGGGCTGAAGCTGATGGCGTGTATTTTTCGATCGCCGTGACGCCGCATACCTTCCGGCACAGCTATATCATGCACATGCTTTATCACCGGCAGCTCAGGAAGGTCAACCAGGCGCTGGCCGGGCATAAGGATCCGCGCTCGATGGAAGTCTATACCCGGGTATTTGCGCTGGACATGGCTGCCACCCTGGCCGTTCCCTTTACCGCTGACGGTCGAGATGCCGCGGAGATCCTTCGCTCCCTGCCACCGGCCGGCTGAGATTGTCGGGCAGGCGGCCGGGGCTTTGCCACTTAGTGAAGGAGATAAAGACAAACGCATTCCAGACGAGGCAGAGTCAGTCAGTCGCTTCTGAGTCTCTCACCGTGCCGGCTGCAGAAGCGTTACGCTTATCCAGTATGACCCGGGCATCATTCCATCCGGGTCTGGAGAGAAATATTCATACCGCATCCCGTGTCGCCTCACCTTCTCATTGCACCATGACATCATTCGTATTAAGGAGCCCCGGTCCCCTGGTGACCAGCTGACATCTTCATACCGCAGACAATAAAACTTACTGCGATCCGGATATCAGCAGGTTACAGGGGATGTACCTGAGGGCCTTTCCAACCGGGTAAGCCAGGTCGTTATTCAGTATATCGTCGGTGACTGCGTCCCGGGCCATTTCTGACAGCCATCAGGTTTCCTCTTTATGATTGCAGATATCAGTGCGAAGCTGGCTGAGGGTACGATAGGATTAACGAACTTCGGAGGACTGGTTTTAGCAGCTCTTGTATGGCAATGCCGGAATCAACGCTCTGCTGAGTGGCTTCATTCAGTGCGCACCGGGGATTTACTGAAATATTGACTGTGGGATGCAGTCACGTGGAGAGCTCTCAATTGGTCGGGTAACACCCTCGTCAAACTTGCATGCTGCAGTCAATATCAGCATATTCTGGCCATAAATGACATACTGCAGTCAATATTGTCCGATCTTTACCTGCAGGAAGGAGAGCGAATATTGACTGTAGTATGCGTGATGCACCTCACAGTCAATAACTAATTGCGTATGCATACGGCAGTCATGGTAATGCATATCGCAGTCAATTTTCCGGCTTCATCGCCGATAGCGCTTCAGCAAGTTTCTGCGGATCGATGCCTGCAGCCTTCAGTGCCTTGATGACTTCGTCATAATTCTGCTCCGGCGCCTTCTCTTCTTCCTCCTTGCGCGGTACCTTCACCGTCCCGCTGATGAGTTTGGGATTGCGATTATGAACGCTAAAGTAAGTCGCCCGGCCACGTTTAAACTCGGTGTAATCCAGATAGCCGATATCCCGAAGTTGCTCCATAGCCTTTCGGACCGTGTGGTTCTGCGTATAGACATTTGAGGTAAGATTCAGCCGGTCCCGCATACGTTTCATGGAGATAGGTGCGGGATTCTGGGGAAGGCTCTCGATGTAGGTATACAGCGCCTGGGCAGATTCCTTCCGCTGCAGGGCGTCAATGGCTTTCAGCCGAAGCAGGACCCGCCTGTCCATATGGTAAAGCTCAAAGAGCTTGGGTTCAGCCTTGATCTCCACGATATCCTCGTTGATGTCATAATAGGCTGACTGCACCAGATGGGTGGTCCATCCTTTGGTCTCGCTCTGGAACTGCAGGGTAACCGAGGCGAGTTTAAACAGGGAATTGCTGATGCGATCCCGCATTTTCTTGTTTGAGCGCCGTGAGTCAAATCCACACATCTTAACGAATTCAACGAACGACAGTTCCAGGGTGTCACTTTTTACCCCATACTCAGACATCGAGCGAATGATCCCGAGCCAGACTTTAAAATCCGTGTCCATATCAAGACGCGAACCGGTGATCTTAACGTCGGTGTACCCTTCGCTTTTGGCGATGGACAGCTGTACGAGCTCCTCAGTGGCATCTGTGACGTTTTTACGGTTTGCCTTACTCCTGGAGGTTGATTTCAGGGTTGGAACGAAGAGACCGAGCCTCATGAGCGCTACCGGCTGCACAGTACTGGTACTGTTGACATCCAGCTTAACAACTTCGCCGGTTGTCTTGTCCACTTCCTGAAGATTGAGAGGTAAGCTGTTATTTTCGCTCGTCATCTTGATCCTCAACGGTTATCCACAAAAGAATGTCGTTATACGTATCGCAGTCAACGGATATACATACCTCAGTAAATACCGTTGCATATCACAGTATTAGATTTCGCATACAGCAGTCAACTTTTTACATTCCACAGTCGATCCAGTATGACGTTCAAGCCAGTTACAGCGCCTGCTGCAGCGATCCGGGGATCTCTTTAGGATCTCAATATGATCTCTTTGGGATCAATTACTGGATCGAAGCAATGAATAACGTTAATCCCCAGCCAGATCTACCCCACCACATTCGGGGTTCTGCAAGGGTAATCTGAATGCCGCATGAGTAACTCTCCCTGATTTAACATTAAATATTGACTGCGATATGTAGAATGTTCTTTTGTTGTTGACCAGCCCTCGGCGTTTAGTTTCATACCATAGTCAATTTTTCACATATCACAGTCAACTTCATGAAGATAGACTAATCCGGAGAAGTATCCGGCATCGTAGCGTTCGTGCTTTGTGCAGTCTCTGTGCTTTTCCACTTCCTCACTTCGTGAGATCGCTTACTACGGCGAGCGGCAGTGAGAAATATTGACTGCGGTAAGTGATTGAGCCTCTCTTCTCCGGTTTACAGCTTTCATTACAGTCAGCTTTGCAATTTTCAGATGACTTTGCGATTTTATTGTTGCTTTGCAAATAATCCCAAGATTTAATAAAATGATGCAAAGCGATGATTAAAGGATGCTCAGAATGGGACTGATGGATATACTTAACCAGTGCATTACTGCTGGACATGAGATGACGAAGGCTATCGCCATTGCGCAGTTTAATGACGACAGTCCGGAAGCAAGGAAGATCACCCGCCGCTGGAGAATTGGTGAAGCGGCGGATCTGGTTGGCGTTTCTTCTCAGGCAATCAGGGATGCAGAGAAAGCCGGCCGGTTACCTCACCCTGATATGGAAACCCGTGGCAGAGTTGAACAACGTGTTGGTTATACCATCGAACAAATCAATCATATGCGGGATGTGTTCGGTACCCGACTGCGGCGTGCAGAAGATGCTTTCCCTCCGGTGATCGGGGTTGCGGCTCATAAAGGGGGGGTTTACAAAACCTCCGTTTCTGTTCACCTAGCTCAGGACCTAGCCCTGAAAGGACTCCGTGTTCTTCTCGTTGAAGGCAATGACCCACAGGGAACTGCTTCTATGTATCACGGATGGGTGCCCGATCTTCATATTCATGCTGAGGACACTCTCCTGCCCTTTTATCTTGGGGAAAAGGATGATGCCAGCTACGCTATTAAGCCCACCTGCTGGCCTGGCCTTGATATCATCCCGTCCTGTCTGGCACTGCACCGCATTGAAACTGAGCTGATGGGGAAATTTGACGAAGGCAAATTACCTACTGACCCGCACCTGATGCTCCGTCTGGCCATTGAAACGGTCGCTCATGATTATGACGTGATTGTTATCGACAGTGCACCCAACCTTGGTATCGGTACGATAAATGTTGTATGCGCTGCTGATGTATTGATTGTCCCTACTCCGGCAGAGCTGTTCGACTACACCTCCGCACTGCAGTTTTTCGATATGCTTCGTGACCTGCTTAAGAACGTGGATCTTAAAGGCTTCGAGCCAGATGTCCGTATTCTGCTTACCAAATACAGTAATAATAACGGCTCGCAGTCCCCGTGGATGGAAGAACAAATTCGGGATGCCTGGGGAAGCATGGTCCTTAAAAATGTTGTGCGCGAAACGGATGAAGTTGGTAAAGGTCAGATCCGTATGAGAACCGTTTTTGAACAGGCTATTGATCAACGTTCTTCAACAGGTGCCTGGCGTAATGCCCTCTCTATCTGGGAGCCTGTTTGCGATGAGATTTTTGATCGTCTGATTAAACCACGCTGGGAGATTAGATAATGAAGCGTGCCCCTGTCATTCCAAGACATACCACACATACTCAATCGACTGAAGATACCTCATCACCGGCGCCGGCTGCGCCGATGGTGGATTCATTAATTGCGCGCGTGGGTGCTATGGCCCGCGGTAATGCCATCTCTCTTCCGGTATGTGGACGGGAAGTAAAATTTACCCTTGAAGTGCTCCGGGGAGACTCTGTTGAGAGCGCTTCACGCGTATGGTCAGGCAATGAGCGCGATCAGGAACTACTTACCGAAGATGCTCTGGATGATCTCATTCCTTCATTTTTACTGACTGGTCAGCAGACTCCAGCTTTCGGCCGCCGGGTTTCCGATGTCATTGAAATTGCAGACGGCAGCCGTCGCCGTAAAGCCGCAATCCTGACGGAAAGTGATTATCGCATTCTGGTTGGTGAACTGGACGATGAGCAGATGGCAGCATTGTCCCGACTGGGTAACGATTATCGGCCGACGAGTGCTTATGAACGTGGTCTGCGTTATACAAGCCGGCTGCAGAATGAGTTTGCTGGAAATATTTCTGCACTTGCCGATGCGGAAAACATCTCTCGTAAGATCATTACCCGCTGTATCAATACGGCCAAACTGCCTAAATCCGTTGTTGCCCTGTTTGCACATCCTGGAGAACTGTCTGCCCGGTCAGGTGAAGCCCTTCAGAAGGCTTTTGCAGATAAAGAAGAATTACTGAAGCAGCAGGCTGAGACTCTCCACGATCAGAAGAAAGCGGGACTAATCTTCGAAGCTGAAGAGGTCATTAGTCTTTTAACATCCGTACTGAAACAATCTTCCGCATCAAGAGTTAATCTGAGCTCACGTCATCAGTTTGCTCCAGGGGCAACAGCATTGTACAAGGGCGATAAAATGGTGCTTAACTTGGATAGGTCCCGCATTCCTGCGGAGTGTATAGAGAAAATAGAAGCCATTCTTAAGGAGCTTGAGAAACTAGGAGTTTGATGCGGACACGCTTTAGTCTACGGTTATCTCCCTTTACTTCATTTCCTTTCTCACAGGCCAGAAAAAATAACTGGCCTGAATACTCTCTATGGGACCACGGTCCCACCTGTATTATCGATTAGGTTTCAGCCTGGGACCACGGTCCCACCTGCATCGTCGTTTAGGCTTCCAGCCTGGGACCACGGTCCCACCTGCATCGTCGTTTAGGTTTTCAGCCTGGGACCACGGTCCCACCTGCATCGTCGTTTAGGTTTCAGCCTGGGACCACGGTCCCACCTGCATCGTCGTTTAGGCTTCCAGACTGGGACCACGGTCCCACCTGCATCGTCGTTTAGGTTTTCAGCCTGGGACCACGGTCCCACCTGCATCGTCGTTTAGGTTTTCAGCCTGGGACCACGGTCCCACCTGCATCGTCGTTTAGGTTTCAGCCTGGGACCACGGTCCCACCTGCATCGTCGTTTAGGTTTTCAGCCTGGGACCACGGTCCCACCTGCATCGTCGTTTAGGCTTCCAGACTGGGACCACGGTCCCACCTGCATCGTCGTTTAGGTTTTCAGCCTGGGACCACGGTCCCACCTGCATCGTCGTTTAGGTTTT
>OIEP01000115.1_pt1 | contig 37570 bp, 28 predicted proteins | sample 1581861 | NCBI WGS metagenome assembly OIEP01 (sample SAMN03281009, study PRJEB24777) | human gut metagenome | isolation source: fecal sample PR192 from 1 month old female Indian infant, vaginally...
GTCTCTAACCGAAGTTAGTGACTAGAATTTATTTGGTTGGTTTCGACGTTGTCGAAACCCGCACTCTGGCTATGTTCATTTCGTTAAAAATGATTACCTTACATTGTTCAGTTTTCAAAGATCTGCTCGCTTAACCTTTATTGCACTTAGCGCATTCCAGATTTGCGATTCAGTTACCGTCATCTCTGACGGTTTTTATATTGTAGCATCTTTAGTTTTTTTATGTCAACAACTTTTTTACAAGTTATTTACAAGTTTTAAACATTGATACCACTCACAACACGCTGCCGCGCTGTGTTATCGTCAACTGACGACTTGACTATTCTAACAAAAATAAGCCAAAGACGTCAACCCCTATTTTTAATTTTTTTAAGAAAAATATACAAAAGCAAAAAACGAGGCTCAAATAAGAGCCTCGTTCACTCAACATATGGTATTTATAGGCACTTCGTATACACTCTACTATATTATATGCGCCATATAAACAAAATACAAAAAACATAACTATCAGTATATTTCAGTTAAATATACTAATCTCTTAGTATTCTACCTTTTGTCCCAGTTCAAATTCACCTTTAGATGTAATAACACGTTCGCCTTTGCTGAGTCCCATTATGATGGCCGTATAATCATCGGCGGTTTCACTCGTTTCAACTACGCGAACATCAACCGTATTATCAGCGGTTACTACGTACACAAACTTGCCGTCTTTGTTTTCACGAATCGCTTCTTTCGGTACAGCTAATACGGGTGCTTTAGCTTCAGATTCAATCACCAAGGTATAGAACTCACCGGGCTTAATTACATTATCGGCATTTTGGAAAGTAGCTTTAACCAAAACACTCGGTGTACCGGCCGGTGCATTTGTGTCGATATACGTTAACTCACCGGGAATCTGTTTATCATCCACTTTTAAATATACCTTAATCGTCGGTTTCATAGCCGGATCCGCCAACTTCAACGCAAAGCTTTGCGGAATGCTGAGCGATGCTACTACCGGCGAGTTTTGTTGAATGAGCATGAACGGTCTGCCTTCAATCGCCACCTTGCGATCTTCATTATAGATAGCGGCTACGCGACCGTTGATCGGCGATACAATTTGTGCTTGTGCAATTTGTGCTTGAAGTTGAGCAATGGCTGCTTGAATACCGGCTGTTTCCATACCGCCGGTTGACACATAGCCGCCACCGCTTGTCACTACGGTAGCCTGTGAACGTTGCACAATTGTCTGATATTCTTTTTCCGTAATAATCCCATTCTGCATCATTTCACGCGCACGATTTACATCACCGGCCGATACAGCGCCCGGCACTATCGTAGTTTCTTGTGGTACAGCCTGCACCCCACCATGACTTTGTTGTTCACTCAATTGTTGAATCAACTGATTTAATTGGGCTTGCATAGTGCTCGTATCCAACATAGCCACCACCTGGCCTTGTTTAACTTCATCGCCCACTTTTACTGCCATTGTGCTGACTTGACCGGAAACGGTTGGTTCAATCGTTGCCTTATTAAGTGCCGTAATATTGGCATCATTATTAATTTTAACCGGCATCTCGTGCATATCGACCTCTGCCGTGGTTACTTTCGGCGGCCCAAAACATCCCGCCATAAGACCGGCCACCATTACAATCATCACCATGAATAACCACCGGTAACGGTACTGTCGTCCTTTCATAGTTAGTCCTCCTTCTCCGGTTATTTTACAATCGCTTCAAACTCCGAATTGCCATGAAAACGTTCAAAATGATCCTGCGTCCGCGCCGCCTCTTTGACAGCGGAATCCAGAGCTACAGCCTGCCGTAAATACTGAAGAGCCTTAGCATCTTGTCCCTGATCGGCATAAATTGTAGCGATTCCATATACAGACCATGTATTCTTCGGATCTTTTGTAAGGACTCTTTCAAACCAAAACTTTGCGTCCGTTAACTGCCCCTGCAATTTATAGAGCATGGCCATATTATAGTAATTGCTTACATTATTAGGATTGAGTTCATAGGCTTTTTTTGTCAAAACCAAACCGTCTGCCGGGTTACCGTTGAGTCCCATGGCCATTCCCTTTAAGGAATACGCTGCATCAGACTGCGGATACTTTTTCAAGATCTCATCGGCTTTAGCAATAGTGCCTGCATAGTCATTCGTTTGCAAAAGCTTCGTTGCTTCCTGCAATTCGGCTGTCGGCTCAGCTTTGTCGGTTACGGTTGTATTCGGCGTTACCGTTTTAGTTGTCTCAACAGACTCTGTTGCAGCTGTACCGCAGCCTCCCAAGAGTACGGCGGCGCCGAAAAATAGAGCTGTCACTATATGTAATAACTTCAAGTTTAACTCCTTCGTATAATATTTATTATCGTTCTAATAGCATATATTTTTATTTTATATAATCGTATATAACGTATTACCGCTTATACAACGACTATAGCGTATCGATAAGACGACATCGTCATATCGTCTGACCTTCATTATATACCATTTTGAATATTTTAAAAATCTTTATTCTTCGAAAATCGCCGATTACAGCAAAAAGAGTTCGTTTGAACGAGTTTAACTATGAAAACCCGAGATCAAACGAACTCTCTTTTAAAACCATATTTACGAATAACGTCTATGTTATTACGACTTAAATACTTTTACTTGATATGATAGGTATCTTTAAATGCCTGTAACTGCGCATCTTCCAAAGTCATACCGTTCGCCTGATAGCCGGCAATAGCCTGTTGCATGGCTTCATACGCAGTCGGTACAATTTTAGTAAAACGCTGCGAGAAGTTTTGCCAATTATCCAAGATATGACGACCTTTGCGGCTATTAGTATGTAATACATGAGCTTCAATCAAGGATTTAATACGGTTCAAGTCTTCACCGGCAGCCGGTCTGGCTTCTACCAAAGCAGTGTTACATTTACGTACGTCGAAGTCTAAAAAGTACGCATAACCGCCGGACATACCGGCCCCGAAGTTACGGCCGGTCGGACCCAACACGAGTACTTCACCGCCGGTCATGTATTCGCAGCCGTGATCACCGACACCTTCAACAACAGCTGTAATACCACTGTTACGCACGGCAAAACGTTCACCGGCACGGCCGCTTACATAGGCCTCACCGGACGTAGCACCATAGAAGGCCACATTGCCGATGATAACATTCTGGTCCGCTTCAAAGAGTGCTTCTTTAGGCGGATATACGGTAATAACCCCACCGGACAAGCCTTTCCCCATGTAGTCATTGGCATCCCCTTCGAGCTCCATAGTCATGCCTTTCGGAATGAAAGCCCCGAAGCTTTGACCGGCACTGCCTACAAAGCTGAGTTTAATTGTATTCGGTGCCAAACCTTCGGCACCATAGCGTTTCGTAATTTCACTGCCTACTATAGTCCCAACTACTCGCCGTGTATTATTAATAGCTAATTTAGCACGAATCGGTTTCTGTTCTTCAATGGCCGGACGGCACATGCGAAGCAATTTACCTTCATCCAAAGTCTTTGCCAATTCATGGTTCTGTTCATGCTGATGATAATGACCTACCGAAATATCCGTGTATGGACGGAACAGAATGCGTTTCATATCAATACGTGACAATTTATAATTATCATCCACTACTTTTTGACGTAACAGATCGACACGACCTACCATTTCCTGCACACTGCGGATACCGAGTTTAGCCATGATTTCACGAAGCTCACGAGCCAAGAAGAGCATCAAATGTTCCACATATTCCGGTTTGCCTTTAAAGTTTTTACGCAATTTTTCATCTTGCGTAGCTACACCGTAAGGACAGGTATTTAAATTACAAACACGAGCCATCTTACAGCCCACCGCAATGAGCGGCAAAGTACCGAAGCCAAACATTTCAGCCCCCAACAAGGCTGCTACGGCTATGTCGAAACCGGTCATAAGCTTACTGTCTACTTCAAGTACGATGCGGTCACGCAAACGATTGAGCAGTAACGTCTGATGAGTTTCTGCCAAACCAAGTTCCCAAGGGGCCCCTGTGTGACGCATCCCGGTACGACCGGCCGCGCCGGTACCGCCGTCATAGCCGCAAATCAAAATATTGTCGGCTTTCGCTTTCGCTACACCTGCCGCAATGGTCCCGACACCGGCTTCCGCCGCTAATTTAACACTGATACGGGCATCGCGATTAGCGTTTTTCAAATCAAAAATCAATTCTGCCAAGTCTTCGATAGAGTAAATATCATGATGAGGCGGTGGTGACACAAGTTCTACGCCCGGTGTGGAATGACGAGCCTTACCGATAGGCGGATATACCTTTTTGCCCGGCAATTGACCGCCTTCACCCGGTTTGGCCCCTTGAGCACATTTAATCTGCAATTCTTTCGTATTAACCAAGTATTCGGACGTTACGCCGAAACGACCGGAGGCAATTTGCTTGATTTCACTACAACAACTATCCCCATTAGGCAATGGTTTATAACGAGCCGCATCTTCACCACCTTCGCCGGAATTACTCATGGTTCCCAAACGGTTCATGGCAATGGCAATCGTTTCATGTGCTTCTTTACTGATGGCACCGTAACTCATGGCACCGCCTTTGAAGCGTTTTACGATGGATTCAACCGGTTCCACTTCTTCAATGGCAATACCGCCGCCAACCGGGAAGTTAAAATCCAACAAACTGCGAAGAGTTACATGGTAATCATTGCGAATATCTGACTCATATTGTTTGTAGAGCTCATAATCGTTTTCAATACAAGCCCGTTGCAATAAATCAATAGTCTTTGGATTATATAAATGCGGTTCCCCGTCTTTCATAGGACCGTAGAAGCCACCGGCTTCAAGCGTTGTATCTTCCGGTTCGGCAAAAGCTCGATGATGACGACTCAAAGTTTCCAAAGCCACGCCTTCCGTACCGATACCGCCGATACGAGTCGGTGTGTTCACAAAGTATTTATCAATGAAATCGCTGTTGAGGCCTACCGCTTCAAAAATCTGAGCCCCCTGATAACTGCGTACCGTAGAGATACCCATTTTTGACATAACTTTTAAAATACCGTTTACGGCCGCTTTAATATAATTTTGTTCAGCCTGTTCTGCTGTGATATCGCCCAAACGGCCCTGTTTTTGCAAATCAGCCACCGTTTCCAAAGCCACATACGGATTAATAGCCGTTACGCCGTAACCGATAAGCGTACAGAAGTGATGCACTTCACGCGGTTCACCGGATTCAAGCACGAGCCCGATATCCGTGCGGAGTACTTTTTTGATTAAATGATTATGTACGGCTGCCACGGCCAATAAAGCCGGAATAGCCACATGGTCCGCATCAACACCACGGTCTGACAACACTAAAACATTATGATCGGAACGAGCCGCTTCTTCCGCTTTTTCACAAAGTGTTTTCAAAGCTTTGCGCATGCCTTGGCTGCCTTCGGCCGGGTCAAAGAGAATCGATAAGACGGTGCTCTTCATACGGCGGCAGTCTAGTTTACGAATGGCCGCAAATTCTTTATTCGTCAAAATAGGACTGTCCAAGGACACACAGTAAGTACCGCTTTTATGTGGGTCCATCATATTGCCGCTGTTACCGAACATGACGCCCGTGGAGGTAACCATTTTTTCACGAATGGCATCAATCGGCGGATTCGTAACCTGCGCAAATAATTGCTTGAAATAGCTGTATAACAATTGCGGTTTATCCGACAAGATAGCAAGCGGTGCATCGGCACCCATGGCCCCGATAGGATCTTTACCGTCTTTAGCCATCGGTTGCAGCATGCGCACCAAATCTTCCTGCGTATAACCGAAAGCCTGCTGCAATTCTTTTAAATGTTCTACCGTCGGGATTTCATCCTCCGTAGCCGGTTCGATACTGTCCAGATGAATGATATGTTCTTTTACCCATTCACCGTATGGCTGTTCCGTGGCAATCCGATGCTTAATTTCTTCATCAGATACGATGCGCTGTTCCTTCGTATCAACAAGAAGCATTTTGCCCGGTTCCAAACGGCCTTTATACCGTATATTTTCTGCCGATTCATTCACAACACCTACTTCGGACGCCATGATTAAACGGTCATTGCGGGTAATATAATAACGGGAAGGGCGTAAACCGTTACGGTCAAGCACACCGCCGATAACCGTACCATCCGTGAATCCCATGGCGGCCGGACCGTCCCATGGTTCCATCATAAAACTGTTAAACTCGTAAAAATCACGTTTTTCCTGACTCATGAGTTCGTTGTTTTCCCAAGGTTCCGGAATCATCATCATCATGGCATGCGGCAAGCTGCGCCCCGTCATGTATAAGAATTCAAGCGTATTATCGAACATAGCTGAATCAGAACCGGTGTCATCAACAACCGGGAATACTTTCTTAATTTGCGGAAAATATTCAGAATTGGCTTTTCCTTCACGGGCATTAATCCAGTTAATGTTACCGCGGATTGTATTAATTTCCCCGTTATGCACGATAAAACGATTAGGATGTGCACGCGCCCAGCTTGGGAAGGTATTGGTACTGAAACGCGAATGGACCATGGCCAAAGCCGAAGTAAAATCCAAGTCCACCAAATCAAGGTAAAATTCTTTCAATTGTTTTGGCGTAAGCATCCCTTTATAGACGATGGTCTTAGCCGATAAAGAAGCAATGTAGAAATCACCGCTTTCCGCTTTGCTGAGCGGAATAATCTGTTTTTCCGCTTCTTTACGAATCACATAGAGGTTACGTTCAAAATCTTCATCGTTCATGATATTATCGCCCTTGCCGATAAAGATTTGAATCAACCACGGACGAATGGCCGCCGCTTCCGCACCGACTGCATGTGAATCGACTGGCACTTCACGCCAACCCAGTACGACTTGCCCTTCTCCCCGAACAATGCTTTCCAAAATTTCTTTTTGTTTATTGCGAAGTGACTCATAGCGATGAGCAAACACCATGCCGACCCCGTAACTGCCTACCGGTGGCAAGGAAAATCCCAATACTTCGCATTCTCTTTGGAAAAAGTTATGCGGAATCTGCACCAAAATGCCGGCCCCGTCACCGGACGAAGCATCAGCCCCACGAGCACCGCGGTGTTCCAAACGTTCCAAAATACGCAGGCCGTCATCGATAATATCATGCGATTTACGTCCTTTAATATCTACCACGAAACCCATGCCACACGCATCCTTTTCATAGGCTACATTATATAACCCCTGAGCCTGCCATTGTGCCTGTTCTCGTTGTTGGATTTCTATTTGCGTTTTCCCTTGCTGTTGTGATTGACGTTGTTGTACATTCCCTTGATATTGTGCTTGTCCCATAAGCCCTTGCTCCTTCCAAACCCTATACTCTCTCTTTAGCCGGTATCAGTGCTTCAACATAAATCAACTGATACCGCTTTAAACTGTCCGGCATTGACAGTTTGCTATCTCTATACATCAGATATCCATTCTATAGAAAATAGATTATTTCTATTATAAACCTCTTTAGCAAAAAAATCATATAGCAATATACTATAGCTATTGTGCAATAATCTCATGTATACAAGGTACTTTTAAATACAAAAATCCTCTCCGAAATATTTTCGGAGAGGGTTTAATCATATCAATACAGCTTCACAAATGATAACAGTTCGTATTTTTAATCTTTATTAACTTATAAAATTACAATTAGTAGCTTCATAGACTCAATTTATATCCAGCAACTACATAGCCTCACGCGTCGACAAATCATACACGCTGACACCGTCCAGTTCGGCACTGCGTTCAGCCGTCCCCTGCTGGCAGGTAAAGATAAATACCTGTTCAGTCTGACCGATATGTGCCAATAATTTTAAAGCCGCATTCTGGCGACCTTCGTCAAATCGAAGCAAAATATCATCCAAGATAATCGGCAATGATTCAACACGTTGTGCAAATACTTTGGCCAGGCTGAGACGCAAAGCAAGATATACCTGATCGCCCATACCGCTGCTCCAGCGTTCGGTCGGTACTACTTCGCCGGTTTTTAAAACCGCCTCAACCGATGAGTTGGTACTGCCCAATTGCAACGTATATTTCCCATCCGTCATCAAAGACAAATACGACGATGCATTAGCCATAGCTTCCGGTTGACGATCTTTTTCATAATCCATTTGCGCCAATTCCATGAAATGGCTTACCAGCACTTGCGTAGCCCAGGCAGTTAAAGCTTCCTGCAATTCACCTTCTAATTGCTGTTCTTCCTGTAAGGCCAAGGACATTGCTTTATCTTGCGACAACGTACGCATAGCCTCTTGAATCTGACCGCGTTTTTCATATAAAGAATTTAAATGTTTTTGCAACGCCGCCATTTCCGAGCGACTGCGTTCCACTTCAGTCTGCCATTTTTCTTTATTTCCCGATTTCAAACGACGATATAAAGCTTCATGGCTGTCTTTCTTCGGTGCGAATAAAGCCAATTGTTCACGACTTTGTTCATATACCGTTTGCCACTGAACATACTGATCTTGCAGCAACAAGCGCTGACGATATTCGCCGGCCGTAGCGATGCCGTTCTTTTGCAACAACTCTTGCTGTTCCAAAAGCAATGCCTTTTCTTGACGGCTCCACTGTTCGTATTCTTCATGATAATTGCGACGTTGCGATTCTTTCTGTTCCCAGCGCACTTGATTTTGACGATGAGATTTCAATAAATTATATACGCGACGCAACTCAATCGGCGTAACCGGAATATCCAATTCCAATTTTTCCCACAAAGCGGCACAACGCGATTCAATCTCATGCAATGACGCTTCATGTTCTTCCAAGCGTTTTTCGTACTCTTTGTATTGGTTAAAATCTTCCATGTATGTATCATATTCTTGCTTAAGAGCAAAGAATTGATTGTCTGTCAAAACACGGCTGGCTCCTTCCGGTAACCATCGTTGCCATGCTTCCATCGCCTTATTGCCGGCGGCTTCCAGTTCTTTACCTTCCGCCAACCATTGATTGTAGACTTGTTCATAGCTGTGAATTTTGGCCAACACCAAATTTTGATTGCTGAAAGCAGCCCGTTTAGCCGCTACGCCATCTTCCAAATCGCGAATATCCGCAGCCGTCTGCGGTTCCTTCATATCTAAATCGCGAGCCATAGCTTTAAACAATTCTTCCCAACGTTCTCGCTGATGAAGAGCTGCTTCGCGAAGTCCCGTTAACTTACGACTCTGTTGCCAACCATACCAAAATGCTGCGGCTGCCAAGATAAAGCAAAGGATTCCGAGCCAAAGTCCCATGTCAGGCATTCCTACCATTAGGCCGATACCGATAACCAATAATGCAATCGCACCATAACGGTATAGCGGTGACGCATTCGTTTCATTTAACTCTTTTTCCTTAGCCGCACTGTTTTCGAACTCGGTAAATGCCTGTTTCAACTGAGCCATACCGGTTTCCAATTCTTTCAGCGAATTTTCTTCGTCTTTAACCGTAGAATTGGCAATATCAGCTGGTTCAATCGGTTTACGCTTTTGCCAGTTCAAGTAATTATCTTGAGCACTGCGCAACTCACGTGCCAGTTTTTCACCGGTTGCCCAATCGACTTTCTCGGGTATCTCCGCATCGGCACGCCACGCACTATGCAAAGTACGCGACAAATCCAATTGTTCTTTGACTCGTTTCAAATAACTGCGACCTTGTTCACATTCTTTTTGCAATTGCGTCCATTTGCCCAATTCTTGGAAAATATTTTCAATCTCTTGGCTGTACACCCCGATTAAAGAATCAGGTGCAAAGTTTTCCGGTACGAGGCCGGCCTCTTTGCCGCTCCACAGTTTCATGTTGTTGCGACACTGCGTAATCTTTTCATCCAGTTCATAGAAGGCGTCTTTTTCGAGCAAGTCTGTCACCGCGTAAGTGTTCATCTGCTCTTTGGCATGCTCCGCCCTTTTATACACATCCCACGCTCTCAGCACAAGATCAACATCTTTACCGTAATCCTGCCATTCTTTGAGTCGTTCCTGCAATTCTTTTTCCGTCGCGGCGATGCCGTCCAACTCCTTCTGATACCCCGTGTAGGTATCTTCGTTCTTGCCGAGTTCAGCCATCTTTTCACGGAGCTGTTTCAAGCGTTCCATGAGAACATTGATTTTACGTTTCCCGTTGGCCGAAGCTACGAGCAAATCAGACGATGCTTTTTCAATATCCTTCACGGCTGTACTCAGTCGTTCGCCCCCTTCACCACCGAAGAAACGGGCCCGTACTTCTACTTCGGCCAACACATCGGCACCTTGCAATTCATCAACGGTAATCGCAAAAATTCTATCATACGTCTTTTTGTCCAAACCATGCCACCATAACGCGGCCGGTTCCTCTGAAATAGGACCTTTACCCAACGAATAGAAATTAAGCTTTTTACCGTCACGACCGATGTGATAAGACACGCCGTCACGTTCTACCACGAGATAGCCCGAGCCATACCCGTAAGTTTTACTTTTTTTGCCGAATAACAAGAAGCGAAGTGCTTCCAATAAGGAAGTCTTCCCACTTTCGTTAGGGCCGTAGATAACTTGTACCCCTTCACTAGCCGGTGTAAACGACCATTCGTGATACGGGCCAAAATCCTTTATATATATTTCCTTAATCCTCATCCGTATCTCCCATAAGACAACGAGCACCTTCCGTTTCCGCCCGTCTCAATGCGTCCAATAAAACATCATCCGTTAAGAGTTCCTGATACATGCCAAGCCGTTTGCTTTCCGGCCGATCCGCAATCAAATTGCGAATATTGACCAGCTGCTCAGGCGCCGGCAATTGACCGATTGTATCATAACTGCGTAAATAATCGCCTACCATGTCTTCCATTTGGCGACGTGTACTCCAATCCGTCACGCCGCGCGTGCGGTCCGTCAGGCTGAACGGCATTACAAAATTAAATTTATTCCGCTCTTCTGCCTGAGCCATTTCGAGCCAAGTCTGGCGCACTTCCGCTTGGCTGCACAATTCATATAAAGCACCTTCACCGGTGAGCACAATTTCAAGCAAGACCTGCTTTTTCAACTTGCGCAACATTTCTTTCTTATGACGAATCATTTCTATCATATCACTGTTGCTGTTTAAAGCCCCAATATCAATCGTCACCTGTTCAAAGCGGATCGGCGCCGTTTCCTGGAATTGCATGCTCACACGGCCCTTGGCCGTCACATCGACCAGATAACATCCTTTAGCGCCCAATTCCTTTTTGTGAAGACCTTGAATATTACCGGCATAGACTACATACGGTGACTCATTGAGTACTTGCCGTTTATGGATGTGACCGACAGCCCAATAATTCATAGGCGATGCGGTAAGCTCGCCTAATGTAGTCGGCCCCACCGTTTCATGATCCGCCGCAGCCCCCACGGTACCGTGAAAAAGACCGATTGAAAACGGATCATCTGCCCACGGTTTTAATTGCTGCGCTACATTATCTTCCCTATTTTGACCGCTGCAACTAATGCCGTAAATATAAGCCGCCACCTTACCTTTTACATATAAAGGTTGGCGTTCGCTCTTCGTGGCACTAAAAATATATACCGAATCGGGCAATGTAATATTGGCTGTCCAACTTTCTGCCGGATCATGATTGCCCTGCACCAAGAATACGGGAATCTTATGCTCCGCTAGACGTTCACATTCATAAGCAAACCTCACTTGTGCTTCTAAATTGCGGTTTTCACTGTCATAAATATCACCTGCAATCAAAACGGCATGCACCTGCTGATCAATGGCGAAATCCACAATATTGGTAAATGACTGATAGGTAGCCCGATTGGCCGCCTCATCTACCTGCTTGCCCAACGATTTTAAATATTTAAACGGGGTTCCCAAATGAAGGTCCCCACATTGTATAAAGCGAAATGGTATCATCTCACATTCCTTTCCAAGCGTTACCGAGTTGTGTTACGGCCGCTTCCAATTGTTTGGTCGGAATAGCACTGAACGACAGTAAACAACGCACTTCGTGCGCGCCGTCCGCTTCAATGCGCACATCACAACCGGCCTCACGAGCCGCCTTTAAAAGAGCTTTGGCTCCTTTATCGGTAAACACCGTAAGACCTATATATACACCGCCTTCCGGCAGATATACTTTAACTTTATCGCCAAACGTCTGCTGCAATTGAGCCACTAAGAATTTACTCTTATCCGCATAATGTTTGCGCAAACGCCTGATTTGTTTGGACCACTCGCCATCCTTAATATACCGAGCCCACACCAACTGTTCCATGACACCGGCACTTTGCCGATAGGACGAGCGATAGGTTAAAAAATCATCCCAAAGAACCGGCGGCAGCACCATATAACTGATGCGAATGGACGGCGGCAACACCTTAGACGGTGTGCCCATATAAATAACCCGCTCAGTGATCGCCATGCCCTGCAGTGAAGAAATCGGTCGGCCGTAATAACGAAGTTCGCTGTCATAGTCATCTTCAATCAGATAACTGCCTTGTTCGGCCGCCCATTGTAAAAGCTCCTTGCGGCGACCGGCGCTCATAACACGACCTTGTCTGTCGCCATGCGACGGCGTACAGTATAAAACTTCCGCCGCCGAATCGGCTAAATCGGTAAGTAAAGTTTCACTGTGTTGATCTACCGTAATTACGGTAAAACCGTAATCGTTAAAAATATGCGTTACCCCGATGATAACACTGGCGTCAACGGCTACCGTGGTAAGCCCGGCTCGTTTCAACAAAGCCGCCAACATCATAATCATAGGCTGAGTACCGCTCCCGATAATAATATGATCTACGGTAGTGCGAACGGCGCGAGCATTGTTCAAATACTTGGCCAACTGCGCCCTCAGCTCCGGTTCGCCTTGCGGATTACCGTAAGCCAAAAGTCGTTCCGGTTCACGCAGAATATACCCGATATACCGTTTCCAACGAGTATAGTCAAACCCTTCCGGATCCATGGCTCCCGTAGCAAAATTATAACGAATTGATGTTCTATTCGAATCCGGTAGTGCTGACGCAGTCTCGGTAACTGTTTCAAAGTAAGTCCGATTATCCAGTAAAACAGGCAAGGGCAATACTTCATACGGCGAACGTTCATGAGCCTTAATATAACCTTCCGCCGCCAATTGCAAATACGCTTGTTCTACCGTAATTTTGCTGACGCCGACTTCGCCGGCCAACGACCGAACCGACGGTAAACGAGAACCGGCCACAAATTGACCGTGCTCAATGCCGGCTTTAAGGTATTGATAAATTTGTTCATATAATGGCGTGACACTTTGACGCTCAATAGTTAACAGATTCCTCGCCTCCTCACCGCCGTTTCAGCCGGCTAAACAATACTTACTACATTACCTATTATTTTATCACAGGCGTTTGAAAATGGTAATCTGTCCTATTCATTTTTTCTAAATTTTTTACAAACTGACATTACAATTGTTAACCACATCTATAATTATCTGTTATTGTTAACTATATATAAAAATCATGGTTGACTATATTAAATCATGTTCGTATAATATAGGCAACGGCTGACGGTTAATAGAGGTTAACCTAAAGCCACTGCTCCCAAGCGAGCGGGATAAACTATAGAAATACAGAGGTGTAGGTTCATGACAACAAAACAAACTATTGGCTATGAAGAAATTATTGCGTACGCCCAACGCATTTTAGATGGTGGCGAAATCACTCCTAAAGAAGCAGAACAACTAATTCATGTTTCTGACGAAGATACTATGATTTTATTGGCCATGGCTGACAAAATCCGTCAAAAATTCAGCGGCAACGAAGTTGACCTTTGTGCGATTGTTAACGCACGTTCCGGCAAATGCCCTGAAAACTGTAAATTCTGTGCCCAATCGGCTCATCACGAAACAGGCGTTACCGTATATCCCTTCATGAGCGAAGAAGATATTGTAGAACATGCCAAGAAGGCTAAAGAAGCCGGTGCCATCCGCTTTTCCATCGTAACCAGCGGTCGTAACACCAATAACCCTAAAGAATTTGAACAAATTTTAAGTGCTCTCCATCGTATTCACGAAGAAACCGGCCTTGAAATCTGCTGTTCCTTAGGCCTTCTTACTTACGAACAAGCCGTTCAATTAAAAGCTATCGGTGTAACTCGTTATCATTCCAACATTGAAACGGCACCAAGCAACTTCCCTAACATTTGCAGCACTCATAATTTTGCTGATAAAATGTCCACTATCGAAAATGCTAAAAAAGCCGGTATCCGCGTATGCTCCGGCGGTATCCTCGGTCTTAACGAAACCTTGGAACAACGCGTTGAAATGGCTTATGAATTAAAACGTCTCGGCATTGATTCCGTGCCGCTCAATATTTTGAACCCAATCAAAGGTACCCCATTCGAACACAATAAACCATTGGCTCCACTCGAAATTTTACGTACCTTTGCCATGTTCCGTTTCGTATTGCCACATGCTCAGATTCGTACGGCCGGCGGTCGTGAAGTTAACCTCCGCGATTTACAGGCTTTAGCATTGACCGGCGGTCTTAACGGCATCATGGTTGGCGGTTATTTAACTACCGACGGTCGTTCCCCACTCCAAGATTTACAGATGATCGAAGACTTGCAGTTGGAACGCACCGCTCCACAGCCTATTCAGGCACAAGCATAGTATTCCTTAATTTTTAAAACCGTCATTGCCGGCAAACTTCATCACAGCAAAATACCAACTACTTCATCAATGATATTTTGTCAACTAACTTCCTCACCGGCAATGATTGTTTATAACTAAGTTTTTCATTAACTTTCTTCAAACACATTACAATATTACAACTTAAAAAAGGCCCCTTCGAGGGTCTTTTTTAGGTTGTAGGGATAAGCAAAGGTATCCCCCTTTAAGGCACTTAAAAGTACTTTAAAACACCTTAAGTCTTTTTTGCCCTATAACACGGTCCCCTTCGCCCTACATATTTTTTCAATAAAAATGGTCTCACCTACGTATAAGAACGTAAGTAAGACCATTATTTTTATAATCCCCACAAAGCCCAAAGCGGTTCATAGATAAAGTGCAAGAAACTCCAAGCACCGAGACCGCAAACGGCACCGACCAAAGCACCGTTAATACGAATCCAGCTCAAATCGTCTTCCACTTTTGATTCGATGAAGTAAATAAACTTCTCCGTACTCAGTGAACCCAATACTTGCCGCACAATGACGCCTAATAAAGCATGGCTGCGAACCAATACATAGCTCGCCATATGCTGACACATATTCTCTAATTTAGCCTGCAATTCAGGATTTTTACTATATACATCCCATAAGTCCTGTAAGGATCGCTCCAACACATTAACCGGTGTTCCCTCTGCAAAGGTATCCTCTTTGTCGGACATGTGAATGACATTATGAATGTACGGACATACATAACTTTCTAAAATAGATTCCCAGTCCTGTTCGTCAATCCAACGTTGCCAAACTCGGTCAATCGTCTGACTCACCGAACTGTTATAGGCCAGTTCCTGTAAAGGTTCCAACCACTGTTGCATCCATACGAGTCGTTCCGTACTGCCCGGTTGCTTCCACCGTTCCAAAATCATATACAACTCGCGTAACATGGCCATAGCCATATCACGGGCATTAATAATATCAAAGGATTCCGAAGCCCCGATAAGAATGGCAGATAACAGATTTTCTTTACGAGCCTGAATTTCCCGATCAATCGTATTGGTCAACCAAAACAATACTTGCGGCTTATCCAGTGCCTCTTGCAACAATACGAGACCTTTAATAATTGTTGTCTCATGCTTATTGGTACGGCAAATGTCCGTTAAGAACTGCTGCAACGGCCCCGTAATCGACTGTCGATGGAGAAAGTAACGAAGCTTTTCAGCCCCCCACTGAGCCCATTCTTTTTCACTCTTACTGTGCCAAACCAAATGGAGCAGGCTGCGAAGTGCCTTACGAATATACTGCCGACCACGATCACTTTTAATATAGCCGTCAATATACGGTAAAAATTTCACCGACTGCAAAGCCCGTTGGCATTGTTCTAAGGTTAAAAGACGCGTTTCAATGAGATTCACCAAACCAGAAATCATACGTTCTTTGTTACGCGGAATAAGCGCCGTATGATACGGGAATCCTAAAGGCTTACGGAAGAGTGCCGTCACGGCAAACCAGTCCGCCACAGAACCGATTAACGCCGATTGAACGAGCCAATATAAAGCATCATACCAAGTCGCCATAATATAAAACTGACCTACAAAGACCAAAGCGTATAAAACTGCGGAGCCGGCCAAAATACGATTGGCCCACACGCGATACGGTACACCGCCAATCATAAGCTAACACCTCCTTGCACGAGCTGCGCCGCCACATAGAAAAGGCCGCCCAATACAGCCCCTACCAAGGAGCCGTTAATACGAATCATCTGAAGGTCATGATATAGCTTACCTTTAATCAAATCCGATAAACGTTCCGGCGAATAGGTATTTAATTCACGCACCACCGACGTATCGACGAAGGGACGTAATTTGTGCAGCAGCGGTACTAATTGATAGAGCAATAATCGTTCCAAGCTCTGCATTTTAGCTTTATCTTGCAATAAATTGCGAGCATAGGCTTCCGCCTCTTCCTGAGCCCTTTTGAAAATGCCCTGCCATGCCTTAGCATCGCCGGCCATATCTACATCATCCAAGGCATCAGTGATCCACCGATTTTTCAAATTTTCTATCTGAACACGCCACTCCTTATTACGCTCCAACTCCGACAACAGCCAAAGTACTTTATTATACACATACTGCCCCATGGGGGAGTAAATGGATTCCTGCGATTTCAAAAACTCTGTCGCTTTATGCTGAATCAATTCAGCCACCCGTTCCGGTGAAAAGCTGTCACTGCCGAGTGCCAATGCCAACTCGCGCCAAAACGAGTTTTCCGCATAACGATTCATCATGGACGCCACAATACCGGTAATATACGGTTGGATCCCTTGCGAACTGATAAGGCGCTGTGCCATACGGTTAATATAGAGCCAAAGAGTCTCCGCTGTTTCGTATGTCATCATCAAATGACCGAAGCGAATAAGCAACGGTGCTACTTCCCAATGTTCAACGCCTTGCTTAATAGCACCGGTTACCTCTTTGCGAAGCGGTGCCCCGTCAAAACGATTTCCCAATTGAGAGCCCACTTCTTCAATGAATTGATTCAACTGCTTACGCCCGTCATCACTCAAAAAATACATTAAAATACGCTTAGGAAGCTGTTCTTTTTTAATAATCATATAAACGGGTTGAACCCTGAGGAGTTCTTCCACCATCATATAACGGGCCGTTTCCACCAAGCGGGCTTTACTGCGCGGTATAAGTGCCGTTTTATACGAAATCCCCAAAGGCTTTTTAAACAAAGCAGTAACCGCATACCAGTCAGCCAAGCCACCAATCATGGCGGCCCCGCTTACATGTGTCAGAAAACCGAATAAAGGATCCTGACGAAACGGGTATACACCTAAAAATACAAGCATCATACCAAACAATAAGCCGGTAGCTATCGGCCAGCCTGTTCGTTGTTTCATGCCCAATCCTTTCAAATTATTCAATACCATACTCGCTTAATTCAACACCATCGCCCGGATGTTTAGGACTCCAAACCGGCATATGTTCATATAAGGAATTAAAATATAAAGACGGGGTCCACACAGGACCATGTCGATGCATCGGTACAAATAATTTTGGCAAACGACCTACGGCATGTAAAAATTCAAAGGCACCCCATTCACGGGCATCTTCCAATCGATCATCTACCGGGAACATAGCTAAATCAGGTGTAATTCCGGCAATGCGTTTAAATTCTTTAGCCGCAAAATCACGGGCAAAGTCAATATTTTCCGGTGTATCGCCAAGCCAGTGCCACCAATTCAAATCGCCGGCGTGAAAAATAGTCGAACGACCGGTATCAATTAAGAACGAGCCCCCTTCATCAGTGGAGCCGTACATAGTAACCTTCAAACCTTTAACCGTAGTTGTATCGCCGACCTCCATAACGGTAGTACGATCTTTCGGCATATCCGTATGCGGTACATCGGCATGAACAATATAACGAGTTGTAGGACTGTTAAAATTCAAAATAGCCGGTGAATAATGATCACCATGCCAATGAGTCACAAAGAACCAAAGTTCTTTACCTTCTTCTCGTGCTTTCTTTACAACTTGCGCTTCATCTTTCCAGTAATCAAATACATAGCATACATTACCGGTATCTAACATGAAGCCGCTGTGTTCCAAATAATATAATTTCATGGTATCACCTCTACTTAAGAGTCATAGATTATATAAATCTAATTGACATCAGCTTAACCAAGCAGCTGTAATCGCTATTTAGTCAAATAACATCTTATTGATAATATTATTACTTACAGGTTCTATTATACCACAAAACACAAGCTAAAAAACTCCGTTATTGTCGCAGTTTTTCAAAAACTTGTTACAATAACGGAGTTTATTATTCATTAGCTATATGAAACTATTATTCAACACTTTCAGCTGCTGCAATAGCTACTACATCAACGATATCAGTAGCGAAGCAACCGCGAGACAAGTCATGAATAGGAGCTGCCAAACCTTGAATCAATGGTCCGAGAGCAGTGGCACCGGCAAAACGCTGTACCAATTTGTAACCGATGTTAGCTGCCTGGAGATCAGGGAAAATCAAGATGTTAGCTTTACCGGCCACTTTGCTGCCCGGAGCTTTGCGTTCAGCAACGGATGGTTCGATGGAAGCATCGAGCTGTAATTCGCCGTCAAAATCGAAATCTACATTGCGTTCTTTCAACATTTCAACTGCTGCTACTACTTTATCTACTTCAGGAGAGGACGCAGAACCTTTAGTGGAGAAAGATAAGAAGGATACGCGAGGGTTAGCCATGTTGCCAACTTTGCGAGCTTTTTCTACGGAAGACATAGCGATGTCAGCCAATTGTTCGGAAGTTGGGTTAGGAATAACGCCGCAATCGGAGAATACGAGCATACCGTCGTCGCCATATTGTTTTTTGTCAGAGAAAACAAACATGGAGCTGGATACGGTTTTAAGACCTGGTTTAGTACCTACAACCTGTAAAGCGGCACGCAATACATTAGCGGTAGGGCTGGCAGAACCGGCTACCATGCCGTCAACTACACCGAGGTGTACCAACATAGCACCGAAGAATAAGCAATCGCCAAGCATAGTTGCTTTTGCTTTTTCAGGAGTCATACCTTTTTTAGCACGTTTTTCTACAAACACGTCAATCATTTCAGGTAAACGATCGTAAGTTTCAGGGTTGATGATTTCAGCACCGTCAACATTAAAACCTTCTTTTTGAGCCAAAGCTTTAACTTCTTCAGGGTTACCAACCAATACAGGGGTTGCAAAACCTTCTTTAAGAATTAATTCAGTAGCTTCTAATACACGAGCATCTTTGTATTCAGGTAATACAATTTTTTTGCCTAACGGTTTTACTTTTGCTTTTAAGTTTTGTACTAATTCCACAATATCGTCCTCCTTGACTGTGAACGGCCCTCTTCACGGACCTTTTATTACTATTTTATTATAACAAATTCGCAAGAGAGATTAAAGGGGCTCCTATTATATTACTTTTTGTGAATTCACATGACTTTTAGAGATAGGTCATACACTAATTGATAAAATACTCTCACTTATTATTGTTTCTAAAACAAACGTATATCATTCATCCTATCGGCATAATATCTGTTTTTATCCTACATTTTTCTATGATTTCTCTTTTAAAAATTTATTCCGAAATATCTTGAAATTCTCATTTACAGCATTCAATGACTGGGGTATAATAGCCTTAATGTTAACCGTGTTATCTGCTAAAGGTTTGCATTCAAGTTAACAATAGGTATTTAGGGATTTTTTTTAGAAAAGGGATTTAGGTATGAGAAATTCTAATATTCGTTTCATTTGCGAAATCGCCATCTTGGCAGCCATGATCGGAATTACGGGCGCTATAAAATTACCAAACATTATTCCCGGTGTGGAATTCCAGTTATCGGCACCATTAGCCGTTGCCATCTGCTGCGTATTCGGCTTTAAACGTTACATCATTGCCGACTGTTTAGCCAGTGCTATTTCCCTTATGTTGGGCACTCACAACTTATTAAATGTAGCCATTCAGATGCAGTTCCGCATTATTGCCGGTGCGGTGCTTTACTTAGACCACAACGCCATTTGGTCTCAAGTTGTTGCCGGTCCTATCGCTTCAATTGTGGCCCGCCTCACCTTGGGTCTATTCTTTGGCAAATTAGCGATGGCTATGATTCTTATGGCCATACCGGGGTATATTTTTACCGCCGTCTTCTCCCCAATTTTAGTTAAAGTGTTGTCCCGCGTTCGTCGCTCTGTTCCGGCACTTTCCGGAGGTGACAAGGCTAATGCTTTATAGTATTCGCATGCGTTCAGCCAAAGGCGGTGCCCATGAAAACGGCGGCCATCATATTTCCGGTGCCGAACGGATTTTGAGTAAAGAAGAGTTAGCGCAAACAGCCTCTGAACTCGTAACCAGAGCGTTAACTCACAGTAAAGGCTGTGCCGATTTTATCCGCATCACCATCGATGCCATTGAAGATGACGCCATAGTATACAAACCGGCTCTAGACGTAGCCATCACCAAATCCGAATCGGTAACGGACGGGCTTAATGAAGCGTATCGCCTGTTAGAAGTGTCCGGCATTAAACGTGAAGCCGTTCAAAAAGCACTGTCCACCCTCCGCAGTCAACCGGAGAATATGCGCGGTGCCTTAATTTGTAATGCTTATACCGGCGAACGAATGGATACCTTAGGCCTGCGTGGTGTTCGTGTAAGCCGCATGGCCTTTGCCGAACCGGCTAAAGCGATTGAGCATTTTGCCAAAGAAGGTCATACGGGCGTGCATTTTGAAGAAGCTTTAGTATTGGCCTCCAAAGTATTATCCTATCCGGGCATCCTCGGCGAATTTTGCGTGTCCGATGATCCCGATTATGCCGTAGGCTATGTAAGCTACGGCAACACCTATCACCGCTTGACGCCCGTCAAAGAATTGGGTGACCAACGCGGCGGTCGAATCTTTTTTGTAAAACCGGAAACCGATATGGACTCCTTGCGACGCTATTTGGAAGAGACTACCGTATTAATAACAATTGAAAGTATTTAACAAATTTTGTTATAATACAAGTGTAACATTCCTTTAAATCGTTAATAAATAAAAGTATTTGAGAGTAATTAGCAAAAATTAACATCATCTGTTAATTTTGATTCTATTCGTCAATAATTAACAACATTTTATAGCAGTCATCTATAATTAACAACCTTTACTCTATGGATTATTAATTATAAGCGGGGGGTTATTATGTTTAGAAAAGCCATCTGGGAACAAACGAATGAGTCGCTTCAAACGCTCAAAGAAGAACATCGTTTTCGCCAATGCACTGCCTACACACCTATCGACAGTACTCATGTAGAACTTAACGGTCGTAAGTATTTAATGATGGCCTCCAATAATTATTTAGGGTTTACCCATAACTCGGATGTTATTGCGGGCGCTCAAAAAGCCATAGAAACTTATGGGACCGGATCCGGCGGAGCACGTCTGACCTCAGGCACCAATCCGCTCATCACCGAGTTGGAAGAAGATTTAGCTTTTTTCAAAGGTACCACCAAAGCCTTAGTTTTTAATACGGGCTATATGGCCAATGTAGGTACTATTTCCGGTCTTATGGGCCCCGGCGATCATATACTCAGCGACGAACTCAATCATGCCAGCATCATTGACGGCTGTCGCCTAAGCGGTGCCGATGTTCATGTATATCGTCACAGTGATATGAAGCACTTAGACGAACTGCTCGCCGATTTGCCGGCAACCGGCAAACGGCTCATTGTTACCGATGGTGTGTTCAGCATGGACGGCGATATTTGTCACCTGCCGGCCATTGTTAATCTGGCCAAAGAACATGGCGCCCTCGTTATGGTTGACGATGCTCATGCAACCGGTGTTATCGGCGAAGGCAAAGGCACGGCCCATCACTACGGCTTAAGCGATGATGTAGATATTCAACTCGGCACGCTCAGTAAAGCACTCGGCAGTGAAGGCGGTTATGTATGCGCCAATGAAGTAATCATCAATACTTTAATCAATCACAGTCGCAGCTTTATCTTCTCCACCGCTTTAGTACCGGCTGCTGTAGGTGCCGCCAAAGTAGCCTTGCAGCTATTGAAAAAAGAGCCGTATCACATCGCTCAATTGCGTGACAATGTGCATGATATGTCCAAAGACTTGGAACGTCATAATATTCCGGTAGCTCATAATGCCATCCCTATTTTCCCTATCATCGTAGGTTCTGATGAAAAGGCCTTAGAGGTTTCCGAAAAATTATTTGAAAAAGGAATTATCTTAACCGCTATTCGTCCACCGACTGTAGCCCAAGGCCAAAGTCGTCTTCGTTTGACCGTAACAGCCGATCATACCAAGGAAGACTTATGGTATGTAGCCGATACATTGGCGGAAGCATTGAAAGATTAACAGTCTAATCAATGCAAGTAGTCCGGTTAACGCATTAATAGAATAACCGTCTGAACAATCTTAAAGAATAATCTGAAAAATCTTAACGAATGATACATTAAAATTTAATAGCAACACATATAAAAAGAGGTAACGATTAATCGTTACCTCTTTCTTTTTATTTACTTAATATAACTGAGTCAAACTGTGTTCCGTCAGCCAAATAGGCATCAACCGTTAACTGATTGTTATCCTTGCGAAGAACTAAATAGTTATCACCGTCAAGATATGGCGACACATACTCATCCAAAGGATGTTCTTTCCAAATATTCGCATACTTCACATCACCGGCTACACCCGTAATGATGTAGTAAGGTCCTTTTTCACTGCGTGCAAAGCTTTCCACATGACCGCGGCGACGATACATATGATAATGAGCCGATAATACTAAGTCTACATCATATTTTTCAAAAACCGGCATGAATAATTCACCCATATCGCTGAAACCGGCTTGCATACTAGCCACCTGAGTATTCGGGTAACTGAAGGTATCGCGATGCATGAGCACAACCTTCCAAGGTTTAGTCGTAGCAGCCAAATCCTGCTCCAACCAGGCCATTTGCTCAGCTTTTACCTTATCACGATAACTCTCATTCATTTCGGCAAACTGTGTATTCAATACTACAAAATGAACATCACCGTAATCATAGGAATAGTAGCCTCGGCGTGAAGAATCACCCGCTTCAGTACTATACGGTTTAGCCTTAGGTGCATCAAACTTAAAAAAGCTGTCATACGCTGTCGGTTCTTTAAACTTCCAATCGAGTGAATAATATTCATGATTACCGCTAACACCTACAAACGGTATATTGGCAATCATCGGTTCTACGGCACCGAACCAAGCATCCCATTGGCAAGCCGATTCGCCGTTATCTACGAGATCCCCCATATTAACAAAGAACGATGCTTCCGGATTTTCCTTGTAGGCCGTATTCACCAAATCTTTCCAGCCGCGATAATCCGACGATTGTGAATCCGGGAATATTAAAGCGGTAAAGTTCTTAGGATCCATAGTGTGCAAAGTATGCCAACCTTTGGTAATCACATTTTTACCCACTTGGTATTCATATGTGGAATTCGGCGTTAATCCCGTAAATTTGGCCCGATAAATATATCTGACCGTCTTGTCTTCTTCAAAACGCTCCATCGTAGCCGGAACGGTCTGAATGGTGGAATCTGAAGCCCCTGCTATTTTATAAAGCACTACCGGATCTGATTCCGGTGCATGGGTTTCCCACATAATAATACGCGACGTCGTCATGTCCGGTGTAATCAACTGCCGTACATACAATGCCTCCGTGCCCGCCTGCGGCAGCAATTCATAATACAAAGTGCGACCTTGTCGCACTAAACCGGCGCCCCATGCGGTTGAACTAATAATGACACCTAACACAACAACCAATGCCACCATAGCACTCAACCACGTAAGCCAGCTCTTGCCTCTCTTTTTTTCTTCCATATAGTTAACTCCTCTTATCTCACTAACTTCTTATACTATCTAATTATTTACAGATATAATCATCTACAGGTGCGGTCATTACGGCTCCGGCACATCTGACAGACTATAAATTTACCTATAAATCAATAATTGAATTTTCTCATCGAACTTTTTCTATATCTTACATAACTTATTATACATATTGAAGTTAACTCTAAGTCAAGGAAATTATGGAAAACATCTTTCTTATTTTAATTTTTTTGAAAAAAACTCAGCTTGCAAATAAAAAACAAGAATTTCCATCACAGAAATTCTTGTTATCTCCAAATTATTAATGTACCGAACTATTATGGCTTAACTGTTATAACAAATCAATGTATTCGGATGAACATCCGAACAATCATGACCACTGCCATGCAAACAAATATGATTGTCATATTTGTTAACACCTACAATTTGTACGGAGCCGTTTTCTTTAGGAATGCGCCAAGCCGAAGCATCCTGAGTATCAACAGCTGTCATTTGATTCATCTGCCGCGTACTGAAAGAATGCCACACACCATTAGTATGATCTTTAGCGCCTACCTGAAATACATACTCTTTCTCGGGTTCTAAATCACACAAATTAGCACTATACACATAGCGGCGACTCTCTTTATCTTTAATAACCTGCACTTCAGCCGGCATTATTAAAGACGTACTCTCATCGGCCCCTTTCAACTTATACTTAACCACGGAATTATTTTCAAACTCGGTAGTCTCCCATATAATAGTACGTTTTGTTCCCATATCGGGCCCCACCAATTGCTGTATATATAACGGCTTTGCCCCTGACATCGGCATATATGCATGATATGCCGCATCTATTCGTTGCCCCAGCGTATCGCCCTCTTGCTCCTCAATTATCCCAAAAAGGCACCACCCGAAAATCACAAGGATTCCCGCCAACATGATGCCTACCGTTAACCCCGTACGCTTCATCGTATTATTACTCAGCTTTCTAGCAGTTTAACGTACCTAAAATTCACACACAAATACAAAAACAGCCCATGTGCGAAAATCAATTCGCACGGACCTGACAATCAGAATATACCTATACCTGTATTAAAATGCTATAAAATACTCATACCTGTACCTGTACACAACCTTCTCATGTACACCATACCAATCCCTATACCTAATAAATAAACATGCATGCTCAGAGTAAAGCAATGCATTAATGTTTAAAACGGTTCTCAACTTCCGCTTCACGACTTCTTCAAATAACCATTTTATATTATATAACATAAATAATATATCGTGCAATATTTATAATCAAATTTTACAATCAAATAATGCCATTTTACACAATCAAGAGTCATTACTGACAGCTCAACAATCTTGATTAATATATAGTGCAACACATTTCAGAAATAGAAAAAGCGAAGTTAATGAATGAAAAATTTATTCATTAACTTCGCTTTTTTAAACAACTTAATTAATTCATATTTTTAAAACTCGCAATCTCAAATCATGTATAAATCCGTGTATATATACTCACACTAAATACGTATACACGTACAAGGAATACATCTGATATGTTTGATACGATGGCAATAACCTTTGACTATTTACGAGCCAAGTATTTACGTACGTCAACGGCTACGGCAACAACGATGATTAAACCTTTAATAATGAGCTGCCAGTATGGGCCCATGCCTACGAAAGTAAGACCATAGTTAATAACCGTAAAGATAAGTACGCCGGCAATAATCCCCGGTACGGTACCGACCCCACCGGTAATGGATACGCCACCTACAACGGCTGCAGCGATGGCATCCAACTCGTACATATTACCATAGTTGTTGGTTGCACCACCGGTACGAGCGGCTTCCAAGATACCGCCTACGCCGTAAAGAGCACCGGCAATTACATAAATAGCAATCAAGGTAGCGGCTACATTAATACCGGATACAACAGCTGCCTGCGCATTACCGCCAATGGCAAACATGTTTTTACCAAGAACTGTTTTGTTATATACAATCCACATAATAAAGGAGATAACCGCAGCAATAATAACGATATACGGAATCGTCATGAAGCCTAAATCCATAGAACCGGAACCGAATACGGTAAACTCAGGACGTAAACCGCCAATCGGCTGCGAGTTATTTGGTTCCATGTCAAAATACAAGGAGCACACACCATAGGTCATAACCATGGTACCCAAGGTTGCGATAAACGGAACGATACGAAGGTAAGCTACGATTAAACCTGACACTAAACCAACACAGGCACCTACAGCAATGGCGATGATAATCGGCAAGAAGGTTGGTAAATTCGGAGCCTGCTCAAAGAACGGATGCGGATAATTCGCCAACTGCGATAAGGACGCCGAAACAACGGCCGTCAAACCAACAACACGACCGGCTGACAAGTCACAGCCTGCAGTTATCAGAATCATAGCCGAACCAAGGGCAATGATAACACGCGGTGACGACTGGATTAAGATATCTCGAAAACTGGTCATCGATAAGAAATTAGGGCTATAAATTGAAATAGCAGCTACCAATACAACGAGTACGATGTAGATAGCATTTTGTGTCATAAACTTGCTAACGCGAGATCCACTCATAAGTCATATCCTCCTATACTAAACCTGCCGTAGCAAGTTCCATGATTTTCTCTTCCGTTGCGTCTTTCGCATCCAGAATGCCTTCCATTATACCGTTACTCATAACCATGATGCGATCGCTCATCCCCAATAATTCAGACATTTCCGACGAAATCATAATTACACTCTTACCTTGTGAAGCTAAACGATTGATAATCGAGTAAATTTCATATTTGGCACCTACGTCGATACCGCGAGTCGGTTCATCTAATAAAAGAATTTCTGGATTCGTATTTAACCAGCGAGAAATCAATACTTTTTGTTGGTTCCCGCCCGATAACGATTGAATTCGAGTCTGCGTGTCCGGCGTCTTAATGCGCAAGGAGCTTACACCTTCATCCGTGTCGATTTCACGCAATCTGTCATTTAAGAGCCCCACTTTATTGCGATATTTCGGCATACAAGCCATCGTATTATTATCGACAATATTGAGCATCGGGAAAATACCGGTAGCACGCCGCTCTTCGGTAAGTAAGGCGATATGATGTTTCTTGGCATCACGCGGACTGCGGATTTTGACTTCTTTGCCATGAATAAAAATCTTACCGTCCGCCAGATGACGAAGCCCAAACAAGGCTTCAACAACTTCGGTACGCTGTGCCCCTACGAGACCGCCGATACCGAGAACTTCACCTTTACGAAGGGAGAAGTTAACACCTTTGAAAGAATGTTCACGAATGGATGTCATATTTTCTACGCGCAATACTTCTTCGCCCGGTTCATTAGTTTTTTCAGGGAAAAGTTGCGTCATTTCACGACCAACCATGCGTTTAATAATCAAGTCCGTGGTTAATTCGTCAGATGGCCAAGTGCCTATATAATTACCATCACGCATAATCGTTACTTCGTCGGATATGCGGAGGATTTCTTCCATTTTATGAGAGATGTAAATAATGGCAACCCCTTTTGCTTTGAGCCCGTTGATAATTCTAAATAAGTGCTCTACTTCATCACTGGTCAAAGAAGAAGTCGGTTCGTCCATTACGATAATGCGGGACTTATGAGACACCGCTTTGGCAATTTCAATGCTTTGAAGTTTAGATACCGATAAATTTCCGGCCAATTCTTCCGGATCAATATCAACATCTATTTCTTTGAAAAGGTCGACAGTATCGGCCTTCATTTTTTTATGGTCAATGAGTTTTAACGGACCATATTTTTTAAGCGGAAAACGGCCCAGCCATAAGTTTTCCATAACGGTCTGTTGTAATATAGGATAGAGTTCTTGGTGAATCATGGAGATACCAAGATCTAATGCGGTACGGGAATCGGCAATTTCCACCTTTTCACCGTCTAAAATAATTTCTCCTTCGTCTTGTTTATAGATGCCAAATAAACATTTCATCAAGGTCGATTTCCCAGCCCCATTTTCGCCCATAAGCGCGTGTACCGAACCTGGACGGAGCCGCAGAGATACATCATTCAATGCTTTTACGCCGGGAAATGACTTTGTTATGTGTTGCATCTCTAAAATATATTCACTCATGCTTGCCCTCCTACCAGTTCAGTAAGTGAGGGAGGCCTGCAACCAGCCTCCCTACCTACTGCAATGACTACTTATCACCTAAGATTTGATCTGCATTTTCTTTCGTTACGATTTCGTAAGGAACCCAAATATATTGTTTGTCAACAATGTCAAAGCCTACATTATCTTTATTAGGAGTTTCACCTTTAGCCAATACGAGCATTAAGTTGAATACAGCATCCCCTTGTTTCTTCGCATTGTTAAGAACAGTACCTAATAATGTGCCGTCTTTAAGAGCCTGTACTGCAGGAGCCGTAGCATCCACGCCTACAACCGGCATGTATTTACCGTCTTTGAAGTAACCGGCAGCTTTCAATGCTTCGATAGCACCTAAAGCCATATCGTCGTTATTGGCGATAACAGCGTCAATCTTGTCGCCATAGCTGGACAAGAAGGCAGCCATTTTTTCCTGACCTTTTACACGGTCCCACATAGCAGTGTCTTGGGCCACTTCTTCAACCTGAATGCCTTCTTTTTTGAGGGATTCGATTACATATTTAGAGCGAAGTTCTGCATCTTGATGGCCCGGTTCGCCTTTGATAAGTACATAGTGCAATACATTATCTTTGCTCTTATAAGCTTCCGGATGTTTCTTGAAATAATCAGCTAAGATTTTGCCCTGCATTTCGCCGCTTTGTTCAGCTTTAGCACCTACATAGTATACTTTATCCCATTTAGCCATGTCTTCTTTTAAAGGTTCACGATTAAGGAATACTACCGGTACATTGGCTGCTTTAGCTTTATCGATAATCCCGCCAGCTGCCGGACGGTCAACAATGTTAACCCCAATAGCTTTGTATTTCTTGTTAAGGAATAAGTCAACTTTTTCATTCTGTGTAGGCTGCGAGTTCTGGCTGTCTACGATATCTACTTTAGCTTTGCCTTTAGCATCAGCATCGATACGAGCACGTACACCGCTCATAAAGGTATCATCAAACTTGTAAATAGCCACACCTACTTGTGGTAAATCACCACCGCCGGATGTAGAATCGCTGCCACAACCTGCCATTACTAAGGTACCTACTGCGAAGGTAGCCAACATTGCTGCTTTCCATGCCTTTTTCACGAGAAATTCCTCCTTTAAGACGAAAATGTAGACTCTATAAATCGCTTTCCATTAGCGTATCTACCAACCATTCGTTTAACGTCCGTTAAGCCATACCTCACTGGCTCTTCGACTGCTGACAATATCCACCATGCCCAGCAAGGTATAATAGCTACCGTTGCCGGAATACACCAAATCGACGGATTGTGCCCGATGTAAATTCTTCTCCAATACGGTGCGTAAAATCGGATCCATGGTCCCCACCGCATTGCCCATAGCGCTGCTTACGACGATACGCTGCGGGTTAATCATGTTATATAAGTTAGCCAAGGTAATGCCTAAATACTTGCCTACCCGATTTAAGGCTTCCAAACAAATTTCATCGCCTTCCACGGCGGCCTCATAAATAGGCTCCACCCGGAATGCATCGGATAAAATAGCTATATTGTCGGTCACTTTGGACAAGCGACCTTTTTTAATTTCCGTCAACACATATTCTCGAATGGCTGTTTCCGACGCCACTTCTTCCAAGCGTGTGAAGGAATCCTCTTTCGTTTCATCGATATCGATTACGGAATAGCCGATTTCGCCGGCATAATCATTGTAACCGCGATAGAGCTCACCGTGATAAATAAGCGAAGCTCCGAGACCGTAGCTGAATTTCAATACCAATAGATTTTCAATGCCCTTGCCGCTGCCGTAGTAATATTCACCGGTGGCTAAGCAACGCACGTCATTTTCTACATAAGCAGGTAATTGGAATCGCTTTTCCAAGATGTACTTGAACGGGATATTGGACCATTTGCCGTTTGGTGAAAAAATGGAAATTCCTTTTTGCGAATCAACGGGCCCGCGCAGGATGAGACCGATGGCGGCAATCGTCCAGCGCATATCCTCAATGATATCTTCGATACAATGATAAATCGTATTTAATATTTCTTCTGATGAAAGGCCGATAATCGACTGTTGCATCTGATATAAAATAATGCCGCCCGATTGCACAACATAACAAAATACATTATGTGTACGCACGTGAACCATAAGCATCATTTCTTTTTGCTCATTAAATTTCAACAGCATTGACGGCCGCCCCAATGCACTACGCTCCTGGCGATCTTCATAAATAAGACCTTTCTCAGCCAACGTATTGCAAATGTTAGTTACCGTCGGCGGTGTAATGCCCGTATTACGAGCAATAATCGCTTTTGAAACAGAGCCGTTACGACGTATATAATTTAAAATTATTTCGTCATTATTGAGTGCCTGTTTAGTTTGCATCTTGTCCCCTTCCCGAAGGCCTATAAATCGTATACGCCATCGCCTATTTCTGCATCATACAAGGTCGGTACAGTGCCAATTGCCTCTTCATAAAGTTTAGGAACCGCTTCTTTAAAAGCCGTTACCTTATCGCTTGCCACCAAAGCAATTGCACAACCGCCAAAACCTGCTCCCGTCATGCGAGATGCCAAACACCCCGGTTGCTTGCGGGCAATTTCTACTATGGTATCCAGTTCCAAGCCGCTTACTTCGTAGTCATTACGTAAAGATTCATGAGAAGCCGTAATAATTTCAGCGATTTTTGCCGTATCGCCGGCATTCAAAGCATCCATAAAGGCCAAAACGCGTAAGTTTTCAGTAATGGCGTGACGTGCCCGACGACGTAACACCTCATCTTCGATAAGATCTAAATCTTCTATTGTGCCGAGCGATAAACCCGAAAGCGGATGATGTTTTCGAATTTCCGCCAAAGCCGCATCACATTCCCCTTTGCGCTCATTGAATTTAGAATCTACCAAGCCGCGCTTTTTATTGGTATTCATAATGATGAGATGATAATCACCCCAGTTAAGCGGTACATGTTTAAACTCCATCGCCGTGCAGTCGAGGAGAACACCATGACCTTTTTTGCCATGACTGATAGCAAATTGGTCCATAATACCCACTTTTACACCTACAAAGTTATATTCAACCTGTTGAGCCATTTCTGCCAGTTTAGTACGATCAATCGGCGTCATGCCTAAGTGTGACCACAACATGTAACCTGTTAAATCAAGGATACACGCCGATGAGGACAACCCGGCACCGGCCGGCAAATTACCGCTGTAGAATAAGTCCATGCCCGACAGAGTATGACCTTCCTTTTTCAAATAATCAATAATGCCGAGCGGGTAGTTAGCCCAATCATGTTTTGCATCATAGACAAAATCATCATTAATATCCACTACGACCGTAGCTTCCATATTTTCAGAATAAAGACGAACTTTAGAATCGTCCCGCAAGCGCATAGCGCCCCAGATCCCGCAAGTCAGAGCTGCCGGGAACACATGACCGCCGTTATAATCCTGGTGTTCACCGATAATATTTACCCGCCCGGGGGCGAAATAGCAATCAATGGGTTCTCCGGTATCGCCGAATTGCTCAATAAATTTAGCTATCAGTTCCTCTTTATTCATCACTTTCTTCCCTTTCTATAATGTCAGTCACCAGCTTGCGCAAAACCGGTGCCGTTTCTTCAACTGCACTCGTATTGGCTGCTGCCCACGCCCCCATTTCGGAAGAAGCATAGTATTTAATCTTATTGGCTTCTCTGAATGGCGGATAAAATTCAATGTGGAAATGGTAATAATCATTAGCATCATCATATTCCGGCGAGTTAACCGGCCGTTGATGGTAAACCATCATGTACGGGAATGGTGCATTAAACAATTGATCAAATGCTTTAGTAATTACTTTTAATATGCGAGCTAAATCTTCTTTTTCTTTAGCCGTGCAATCGGATAACATACTTAAATGACGTTTCGAAACAACGAATACGCCGTACGGATAATCCGTAAAGAACGGAATATAGGCCACGAAGCTATCATTTTCGGCAACAATGCGCGAATCTGATTTCCGTTCCGCTTCGTTCATTTGGCAAAGTAAACAACGCTGCGTCTTTTCATAATGATCTTTACAGTTCTTAAGTTCCGTTTCAATCTTCTGCGGCACGAACGGATATCCGTAAATCTGTCCGTGAGGATGCGGCATTGTTACACCTACGGCTTCGCCTTTGTTTTCAAACGGATACACATACTTGATTTTCTTATCCGCTGCCAAAGCTGTGCAACGATCCGAAATCAGTTCCAACAGGTCAATAATATGGCCTACGGACAATTCATAGAATTTAACCGAATGACGCGGTGAGTACAAAATAACCTCACACTTACCATGATTTTCGGCGCTCTTGTAAAAACCTGTTTCATCCACAAATGGTGCTTCCGGATGCTGGGTTAGAGTCGGAAAATCATTATCATAGGCATACACGGTAAATTCGGATGGTACCTTTTTCCCTTCTCCCGGGCAAAACGGGCACCAATCTTTTGGCATAGTGGGACGTAATTTACGGTTTGACGCTACCATCGTCCATGTGCCGAGCAATGGATTCCATCTTAGTTCTGACATAATCTCCGCTCCTCACATTTAATAAACTACTTAAGAAAATATATTACAAATATATTTTCTCTCATGTTTGCCATTTTTTCAAGGGAATTTTTACAAAAACTCATACCTATTTGACATACATTTTACACAATATTAAAAGAGGTCATAAAGTCGCATTCTAACTGCAACCTTATAACCTCTGTAAATCATTTATTATAAATTTTTATTCAAAATTAGCCACATTTAGTTAATTTCTTAATTAAGTATTACCTTAAAACATATATGAAACAATTAAGCAAAATACTCATTTAAACTAAGTAAAATACTCATGAAATTAATTACTTCTTACCTACAGCCGCCAGAAGGGCTTTAATATCCGTTCCTTCCGCCACCATACGCCATGTTTCGAGTTCATCACTGTCAACCAGTAAATATAAATACGCCCACACAATACGATTATAGCGTCTGAAATCGGTCACTACCTTAGTCACCTTCGATGCGATTCCCACATCCTTAGCCACCTCTTCAATCGTTTTTAAAAGTTCTACCGTATGACCGTTGGCAATCGCTTTCACACATGAAGTAATCACTTCACCCAAGCGTTCATGCAAGGCTTCTTCTACATTTTGAACACCGCGGGCTTCAAAAATTTTACGCAACTTGGAACGAACCAACATAGCTTCTTCCGAACCGATGTGCATGAAGAGAATGCTCATCCCCTGATCATCCAAACGTTCGCCGAATAAGCGATTCATACCGGCCTCGCTGATAAGGAATGTACCGTCACTGTTACGGCATTCTCTTTCATTAAAGCGATTAAGGCCGCCGCCCTGACAAGCTTTAATGACCGCAGTCAGACCTACTTCCCAAAGTTTTGCCGCTTCACTGTCTGTAAAAACTTGATCCACAACCGCCTTAGGGGCTTTCACAACCGGTTTCTTATTGGCTAAAGCTGCCAAGGTAGCAATGCTGTGCTCTTCAAAATACGGCTTTTCAAATTCATAACGAGCTTGTGCCACCATCTGTAACAAAACGTCATCAGGTTTTTCACTATATCGTCCGTCAAAGGCATCTTTGCCATACCAATTAACTACTACATCGTCAATGACAACTAATTGCAACGTATCATGCTCCGATAACGTTCCTTTTTCAAGTTCTTTGCTCACCTGAGCTGCCAATGCCAAATACCCTCTTCTCATTGCCTCTGAATCACAACGAAATTCTCGCATAATACGCATCCTTCCTGCCAAACAATTTACATTGCTCGGCTGTTTCCCACTGCCTAATTAATTTCACAATGTTTTCATCTTAAATATTTCTATTTTAATCAAAAATTTAGATAATCTTCTACATCATATAATAGCAGTAAAAAACATTATACGCTAGTGGTAATATCAAAAAATCATAGGTATCATGCTTATAAAGAATATAACCGTATGATGAGCATTCCCCGTGGGTATTTCGTGACTATTTGTCTATCATGAGTAATCATCTTCATAAATTTTTCTTGTTTTTCATATTTTATTTTATCAAGGTGCCCTCAAATTTCTTTATTAGGTTTATCATTTTGCGCCTCCCTTAATTCGGCTCTGACTCTCATCAATATTTTTCCCAAATGGTTCTCTCCTTCCCCATCAGTCATTCCCCAAAAGGTATCCCCCCAATCATTGCCTTCAATTAATACCCTGTCGCGAGTAGCCAATAATTTGGCCTGTAACTTTTCATTTTGTGAAAACTTAGCCTTTACTATCTCATACATAACACGCAACTTAATCTTATCCCAGTCTTCCCTAATCTGCTTCATACTTCGCCCCATACGCCGAGCATAATCAGGCCGTTTCACCCTCACCATTTTCATCCGTTGTAAATCCGTAGCAGCTTTAGAACCTTGATACGCAGCCTCAGCCGAATAATACGTATCGCCCAAATAAAAAACCTTATACGCACTCATATTTGACAGGAACCGGTAAGTCCCTCTAAACGAATCAATTACCGGCGGTATCTCATCATCTCGAAGCTTCAAAATATCCCTACGTGAATAAGTTTGCTTTTCAGTTTGCTTATCAAGCTTGTTCATAATTTTCTCTTTATCAGTCTTTGCCGCCACCATAATAACCTCCTCCACAAATAAACACATCATCTAAAAAAACTTCAAAAACCATTTTCCCAATTTATTACATATAAAATGTTATCTATATCATAAACAGCTCTCTACCGATTAGCCATAAATGCTTAGTTCAATCACTGAACCAACGGTTCAATGTCTAACTTTAGATGAATGAATTACTAAAAATTTCGATTTTTTTAGTCCATTCCCTTGAACTCTTTGTTTTTATTGTGCTATAATATTGATATAGAAAAAAATCAATATTCAAAAATTAATGATATTTGAAGGGAGATTATTACATATGAAATTACAAAAATTATTAGTATTAGGTTTAGCATTAACAACAGTTGCGGGCGTAGCATCCGCTAAAACATTACCGGCCGATCAATGGTACTGGGTACATTCCGACGCTGACTACACAACTCGCGTTAACGTACCATCCATTAACTATGATGTAAACACTGACACAGCTGATTTCCAGGCTGCTGCCGTAAATCCTAACACAGGTCTTACTGATGTAGTAAACTACAAATTAGACTTTGCAAAAAACACTTTATACGCTTACCAGAAAGACGTATATCCTAATAACTCTGAAAACGTTCAGAGCACTTCCAACGCTAACGGTGCCGGCCAGGTTATCCAACCTAACACAGCAGGTGCTGCTTTAGAAACTGTAGTAGGCAACATCGTTAACCGTGATTACCAGTTGAAAAATAAACCGGACATCGCTATTACTCCGGCAGAAGCTCAACAGAAAAAAGTAGAAGACGCTAAAATCGCTGCTACTTGGCAAAACGCTCAGGCTAAAAGTGCTGTAGAAGCTCAGAAAACCGATGTAATCATCGACAAAACCGACACTGAAGCTCAACAGCCTAAAAAATAATTAACTACAACGGCAAATAACCGATAACTTTTTTATCACCTTGCCTTGTGAAATAACTATTTTCTCTCAATTCCTAATCCGACAAACAATAGCCCAAGCGTAACAGCCGTATGCATTGGTCTATTCATATCAAAGAGGCTGTAACCTTCCGAACCGACTTGGAGGTTACAGTCTCTTTTTTTATATAATAAAACCAGTCTATACCCCCGTCTGGGTAAAGCTTGACAGAAAGTATATAATGAAATCAAGAAACAAATTAACATATATAAATATGTTAAAATTTCACAACTACAATTCCTTGCAAGAGCAAAATATTAATATATGAGCACCGGTCTGCAAAAGTTAGTATTAACTATCGTACAAAGTACAACTGTTAGGAGGACTTATTATGAACAGCATTTTCCACAGAACCAGTATCCGCAAATATGAAAATCGTCCGGTTGAACCGGAAAAAATCACTGAAATACTTCGTGCCGGCATGCAAGCTCCATCTGCTGTTAACCAACAGCCTTGGGAATTCTATGTTATTACCAATCGCGAAGTAATTGAAAACTTGTCCAAAGTTTCCCCTTATTCGCATTGCGTAGCCGGTGCTCCGGTTGTTATTGTACCGGTCTACAAAGTTGATGGTATTCCGGTTCCATCAATGGCCCCACTCGACATGTCCATTGCCCAAGAAAACATTTGGCTCCAAACTGATGCTCTTGGTCTCGGTGGCGTTTGGATTGGCATCGCACCATTTGAAGATCGCATGGAACACGTAAGCAAAGCGTTGAACCTACCGAAAGAACTTCATCCATTTTCCCTCTTCCCATTGGGCTATCCGGCTGAAACAAGAAAACAACAAGACCGTTTCTTTGAAGATAGAATCCATTATGTAAAGTAGCTGATAATCAAAGATAAAAATAATAATGTACATCTATGAAAAGTCACACTAGTTAAGTACATATCGTGAAAAATTCCGGAATAAAAAATAGGAGACCAAAGCCTCCTATTTTTATTTATAAATTTATTCGTTTTCTACTAACGCAATACAACAAACTGTAAAGCTGACACCATTATGCCCTTATTCAAAGCATTTGTATTTATTCATTATCCAACATTTCTTTTAATTTTGAAGCGATTGCTCTTGCCAAAATCGGTGGAACTGCATTACCTACTTGTTGATATTGCTCATCTTTAGTACCTGCAAAAACAAAGCTATCCGGAAAGGTCTGTAATCTGGCTGCTTCTCTAATACTCACCGCTCTATCTAGCGTTGGATGAATCCACATGGATTTTCTTACATTAACAACTGTTCCACTCGGTTCATCATAAGCAAGTCTAAGATATATCGTATTTTGGGTTCTAGAAATATCAGTATATGTATTTGTCTTTAAATCTTCCGGCAAACTATGAAAATTCTCACCTTGTTTAATCGTCTTAAAGCGCTCCATTGAAGTTTGACGTGTACTAGTTATAATATGATTTCGCAATACATCCGTATCCCGAAGATTATCAGCCAACTCTCCAAGATTATTTAATTCTACTAAGCTTATACCATAATCCTTGGTTATATCTTCGATTGGCTTTACATCTTCAAGATCAGCTATAGCATCTCTCACTGTTCTATAATGTTCCTTATCAAAAATAGGCTTAGGTAATTGTACTTTTTCACAAATCGATTTTTTAACTCCCATAAAAAAAATCTTTGTCTTTTTTGTGGTGCGCCAAAATCAACGGCCGATAAAATACCTTGGTCAAAAGCATATCCATACTTATCTGATCCTAAAATTTTAATTAAATAATCAATTACCGTAACAGTATTCACTTCAATTTTCAAATCCTCATCACTGTTAAGTAACTTAAATTGTATATTATTATCATAGATTTCTTTCATTACTCTTAGCATCTGTTGAATATTAAGAACCTGATTTAAAGTTTCAATAGTAAATTGCAATATGAAATTGAACACTTTTAAAAACCCAGTAACTTATTAACTTCTTCAATGAATACTTCTTGTGGTGTCCGGTAATTTAGAATTTTGCGTGGCAGTGCATTACACCAATCGGT
>OIEP01000117.1_pt1 | contig 35575 bp, 48 predicted proteins | sample 1581861 | NCBI WGS metagenome assembly OIEP01 (sample SAMN03281009, study PRJEB24777) | human gut metagenome | isolation source: fecal sample PR192 from 1 month old female Indian infant, vaginally...
TGTCCGGGCAATCGGCTTTTATTCCCTGTAAGGAAGTTTCCCCGAATGACCGATCACCTTTAAGCCGGGTTTTTCTCCGCGACGTGCCGCGCCCCCTCCCCTATCATTACGTTACTGTTTTCACGTAATGCCAGAGCGCGGAGATTAAAAAATTGAGCACGCATCCCGCCGAGTTAAGCCAGATTTCACACAGCGCGATCAGCCGCATCGCCACCCCCCGGATTGATTTTGCGCTGGCGCTTGCCGTTCGCCAGCTGGCGAACCGTCAGGCCGACAAACCAAAGTACCTGCTGGAGCCGGAAATCACCGTTCTGCTCGCCCAGGGCTTTAGCGATCTGCGTAAACGAATGTTCTTTGATGTGTTGTGGAATACCGGCGCTCGACTGAGTGAAGCGCTGGCCGTCACCCCGGACAATATTCACACCGGGGAGCGCTGGCCGTCGCGCCCGTTCGTGTCCCTGATGACCCTCAAGCAACAGGGTAAACCCGGACGGCCACCGAAGGACAGTTACCGCGATGTGCCGCTGTTTGATGAAGGTTTTACGCTGCGGCTTCGCGATCACCTGGACACGTTCTGTAAATTCAGGACTAAGCGCGTCTGGCAGGTCACGGACGACACGATCCGTAACTGGCTGAGTGACGCGGTCACGCGCTGTGAAAGTGAGGGAATACGTTTTTCTGTCCCCGTCACTCCGCACACGTTCCGGCACAGCTACGCGATGCACCTGCTTTACTGCGGTATCGAGCCGCTGACACTGAAGAAACTGCTCGGCCACCGGAGTTTTAAAAGCACCCAGGTGTACCTTGATGTGCTGGCACTGGAGGCCGATGTTGCCGGGCGCTATGCTGTCCGTTTCGGCATGGACAGGGAAGAAGCCGCCGCCCTGCTTTATAATGCGAAAAATATTGGTGTGTAAATTGATGTAATACATATGTATTACACGGATGTTGATTCTTGAATTTTAGGCTGGTATGCCCCAGTAAGACTCACAGAATTCGCGTAGCACTGCGTGATAAGTTAAGCGTGATAAGTTAAGCTGATCGATACTTACCCAGGTGATATAATGTAATACGGATGTAATACATCTATCAAGGAGCGCTTCAAATGAGTCAGCATTGGTTAACTGGAAAGATTGGTGAAAATTCAGTTGAAATTTTGATTGGTTGGGATGAACCGCTAAAGCATTTTTTTTTGACCATAGAACCATATGCGGAGACACCCATTTACTCAAACTTGCATGAAGCACCGAATATTGGATTTTCGCACACGCTTGCAGATTACCAGGATGTTCTAGAAAGATTTGGTGTAAGCGGAATCAGCCTGGACCCGAGTGATCCAAGTGGTCTTTATCATGAACTGATGAATGACAAGACAATCGGAAAGATGGCATAAATGTAATACACGCGTATTTCATGTGTAATACGCGTGTATTGTCCTGAAGTGTCATTTTTGTAGCCGGGTTAGTAGCCGAGCAAAGTCTTTTAATACCTCCAATTCTCTCTCTGCAATGATCATCCTGTTCTCATAATCTGGGAAACGCCTTGCAGCATAAAGCAAAGCTTTCGTTACCGATGCTTCCCCTGTATGACGTTTCAGTGCTTCCAGAATTTTCTCATCTTCTTCTGTGGTACGCAGAGTGTAAGCCATATTTGCGCCTTATGATTGCAATGTTTCGTTCTGTGTACTGGTAATGCAATCAATATAACTCGCAAAGAGAGTTTATGCAATACAAATGTATTACATCTGTATTGCATTTGTATTTCTTTTTCTACCGAATGCAGTTTTTGCAGGGACGAGGCTGTTTTTCTTCAGGTCTGATGCTAGGATTTGATTGCCAGATTAATTGCGCTATGACTGGCTGAAACGCAACTATCCCAATTTATCTCGTCAGGCGAATCTATGCGCCTGACGGCGCTAGATTCTCTGAAAGGAGTATCTATGCAAATCTCTACTATCAGTATTCTCAACTTCTCTGAATGCGTTCACGAAATCGACAGGAGTCTGGAAGACCGATCCGCATCTGTCTTGTTTTTGTTATCTGTCATGCAGAAAGTTGAAGACTTAACCGGCGAAAAGCAAGCCACTAACTGGAGCGTAAGTAGTCTTTGCTGTGCAGTTGCTGCTTATCCTGTTGGGCGATCAGGTTGCCTGGCAAGAATAGGGAATTTTTCAATATGTTGTGATGAAAAACAGGTTGGTTTAGGAGCTTCACTTATCGTATTGAGAGAGCTTTTTGAACTAACGCGTTCTGAACGTTATGAACAACTGTTAATCGCGTTACATGATTATCTCTGCTGCGATGAATGCTATAACGAAGGTGCCTTGACTCTTTTCAAGCTGTCACTGATGTAAACTGACGATACGCGTCTGATGTAAGCCGGTCTCATAGAGTCCGGCTTTTTTTGAAGATGGCATTTTGTCTACCGGCAGATGAAAAATGATTGCATAAGGTGACGCGGCTCCGAGGCGAACTATGGATACTGTGATTGCACGTTAATCAATAGCTTTCCGCGATCAGATTGCAGAATCGTCACCGGCCAGTTGAAAAATGATTGCTATAGGAAGGGAGCTAGCAAAAGCACAATGAAATACTGATGTATTACATTGTGCTTGTGTTTGTCATGCTGCTGTCTTTGTCTTTTTTACTTGATCGAGCTGGAAGAAGTTTTTTAGCATCGTATGAACATCAAGTATTAGCTTACGCAGGGGTTTACCTGCTTCTCTCTCGATACGCTTGTATTCGTCTTTGGTGAGCATTCCTGATATGTACTGCGTTTTTAGCTGTACGCTGATCTCATCAAGTTGAGCGAAAAGACGAATAAAAGAGGCCACGCGCGGGTTGATCGGGCTGTCAATCCTCACTTCATAGGTTTTAAAATTTTCGTTTTGCATATCCAGTGTGAGACCCGGCAGAGCATTGAGCCGAGCCTCCGTTTTGATGCGTTTTAGTGCCGTTGTCAGTGCGGTACGAGTCGCTTTTAGCTCGTCATCAATACGACCATTCAGGCGGGTTGCGAGCATCTTGACTAGCTCGTTCTCAGAGACTTTACCTTGAGCAAAGCGTTGCAGGTGAAAAAGCTTTTTAGCAACATTTTTGCCAGAGATAATTTTTCTGTTTTTTGCATCGGGGAAGTAGTCACTGTCCCAATGGACAACAGGGTAGGCATCCCGAAAAGTTATTTTATTCATTATCATTCCCAACCTTTCTCATTAGCGCATTTCTCAATTGGAGGAAAGAGGCGCGTTCCATTGAGTTCATAGTGTTTCTAGAAAAGAGTAATTGCATAGCCCAGCTACAAGATTCTGGGAGAGGCTTCAGCAAAATGCCATCATTTCCCATTGCGTAGAGCAGATACTTTGCTACATCGTTGCTGCCTGGTTCATTACTGAGCGCATGGTTTACCATCGTTTCAAAATCGCTAAGTGCATCAGAGCCGGGGCATCCTTCGCCAATCCAATTGTTGTATAGGCTTACGCCTTCCGTTGGAGTAAGGGTGGGATTGCCAGGACCGATTTCACGATCTGGAAGCACAAAGGCGCTAACTGCCTCTGAATATATGTAATCACCCTCGGTAATAATTAGTCTTAACATAGTAACCAGTGCCGTTTAACGAGTAATATCACGGTTTATAGTTGCTGAATCAGTTACAGTGGCATCGATAAATTTTAATGCAGAGCGCGGGCTTAGGCCTTCATCAAGCAACCGGAAAAATAATAACCTTTCGTTATCATTTTGCTGATGAAATGCATAAGCTGCGTTTACATCGTCTATTCTGCCAGAGATGAACAGAGATAGGTACTGCTCAGGTAATGTGAGCAATGCCTTTGATTTACTCAGATAAATCCGAGATACATTGAAACACTTGCAAACATTTCTACTTTTAAAGCCACACTTTATAAGATTCTGATATAGAATGGCTTTTTTGTAATTTGTTGATAAATCGAACTGTTCCGAGTATTTGAGCAAAATATCCCGTTTTGAACCGTTCGGCTTCTGTTCAGAAACAGTTACGATGAATTGTGGATCTATGCTTAGTAAAGCTAGGGTTGGTAAGACACCCTCCAAAATTTGGTAATAACCCGTATTTTCGGATTCATCTGAAAATACTGTGACGTTTTCAGAAGTATATCGGAAAATTGTTGCTCGTTCAGATGAGCTAAATAGCATTGCCATTGAGTCAAGCAAGGCGCGGTTTTTTTTCTCAGCTAGAACCCGGCGGTTTATGCCGGGAACGGGGAGAAGCTTGTGCACCGGAAGCGAAAGCATAGTTATCAGAGGTCATCCAGTGAAAATGTTTTTTTCTTATCTGTATCGGCAGGTTCCGGTGAGGAGGCCGTCTCAAGTGTGATGATACTGAGATCAAGTCCATCTGATACTGACACCGCCTTTTCTTCAGTATCGACTTTTTCAGCTTCTATATTAACTTCCGTTTTTACAGCCGAACATACAGATTCAATAGTTGATGAATCTACACTTGGCTTATTATCGTTTCTTTCTTTGTATTTCTCCTTTCCTTTCTTATCAGCTTTTTTGGTGTTACTCGTAATTAACGATAGAAGGTCGTCTACTTCTTCCTCTGTGTGTGAAGGGGAGGGCAAGGGCTTTAATTCAGCCTCTAAAATCTGAAGTTCATCAGGGGCTTCTTTTTCTTGTTTTTTCTGCTTTTTTACTATTTTTAATTCGTCATTTATACTTTCAACCGTTTTCGGTTTAAGACTAACTTTGTCCTTCAACGGTACGAAACTGGTATAACATAACGTTGCTAATACTCCTGGTTGAGCAATAACACAAATTCTCGGAGGTAACGCCTTCACCTGGTTAAGAGTGATTAAATAGTCTTCTACTTGCCCGACCATTCGTTTACCTTCCCACTCTTCAGCTCCCCAATCATTAGTTTCGACAGATTCTAATTTAGTTAAAGTTTTTGCAATAGTGCCTGTTTTTTCGCATACCCATGTCGCGGTTTCTTCATCTTCAGCCCGATGGCAAATCATTAACTGTGTATTTGTCTCAATACCATTCTGAATAGATTCAGCATTGAGTGTTTTATCTGTTAAATTTTTCGTGTCATTTCTTGCTTGATAAGCAATTGCCATGCTTACTTTCTTAGACAGTAATGTTGCAAGAGAATCCGCAAGTAAATCTGATGCAATAAACCTGACTTCATCAATGTCAATAAAAGTATGTCCTGGGAGTTGCTCTCTTTTTGAAACTTGCACTACTTCATCTAAAAGTGCAATATTCGCAGCTCGTACAAACGGATCGCTCATTGAGCCAAGAACATAAACAACGCGATTATTAAGAAGTGCATCTTTGACACTGAATCCTTGTCCTTTTTGGGGGTGTAATGCAGGTTGCTGGCACCATTCCATTGCACGAGTAGATAAATTTTCTGCTTTTTCTTGAATTAATAAACGCAAATTATCGTCAATTCCTGGGTGTTTCCCATCAAGAATCTTTGCTAACTGCTTTAATGTCCCATCCCATAATGGGAAAATTTTGTATAAAATCTTTCTGTTATTCCCCATGTAATAATCAGCTGTTCCGCCAGTATCAGAAATCCTTAAAGCCTTAGTTACTCTTGTTATACGTTCTGCATCTGTACCGCTTTCGAATGGAGCATACTTTACACCTTCATGAAATCCAGTAAGATCGAGAACGATAGGTGGTTCTCTACCATACTCTTTGCATGACTGAACCATGATTGAGTAAATAAAGTCATCAGGCTTTAAATCATTAAACCATGTTCCCCAACCTTTCATAATTGATTGAGCAACAAGTACACCCTGCATAACCCCTTTACCTGTCTGAGATGGCCCAAGAATTTTTGAGTGGTTTTTCTTGAAAGTGGCGTCACTGACATAAATGGGTTTGTTTTCTTCGTCTAGGCCCATAAACATATAGCCATCCTTGAAATATTTTCTAGGATCGAAGTCTTTAGGTTTCATTCTATCCATTTCGGTGCGAATATCAGAAATGGTGTCATTCATTTGTTTGACTCGCCATCTTCTTACCCATGACGATACTCTCGGTTTTATCACGCGATGATGTAATAGTTTAATTGCTGATGGAAGAACCATAATAGATATTAATCCGGGCCACATAGTCCAATCAGAAAAGAACGATGTAATTCTTTCCCACAAGAGAGCCATGTACTTTATGCCTAAATCCAGACCCAGAGTACGGGTAGCCACCATAAAAATGAAAGCCGAGCCTACCAATATTAGAAGTAAAGCTAGTACAAATGATACTTTCTTTAAATGTATAACGGCATAATCGAAAGCAGATTTATTCTTTTTTTCGACTATGCCAGAAAAGGTTATAAATGCACCGATTGATAATAATCCCGTATATATCAATAATATATATGGATCTATGTTATCAAGAGTGAACCTTAATATTTCTTCGCCGTTCATATCATGTCCATTTCATGCGATTAAATAGATTTATAGTGTTTCCGATTTTTGGATTTTTTTCAAGCCGAAGTGTTGGTTTTCGGCACTTTAGGTTTGATGCTGTTCATGTCGTTTCCACAGCAAAAGCACGCTACAAAGCGACCAGAGAAAAGTTGTGATCTAAACCTTAACCCTTCGCACAAAACATTACGTAATGTGCTCCAGGCGCTGGCGATGCCAGCGTGGGATGCAAGCATCCCATACCCGAATCTAATCGATTCGGGGCCGCTCGTTGAGCGGCTACCACCAATGGAATACTATGAACTATTCTATTAATCTACCATTCGCAATGCTCATAGGTGGATTAATAGAATAGTTCATAGTAAAATAATAGAAATCGCGACGAGCGGTCGCAATTTCTATTATTTCCTACGGTTCCAAAGGTGGTAAAGGGCAGTGTATCGAAACTTGAAGGTTTCTCAACACTTAGGGTTCTGGCTACGCCGCCACCCTCTCTCATTTTCGGTCGGCTGGACGCCTCTCTTCAATGAGATTCACCCACGGGGCCGCCCACCGTCTTACGACGCCGGGCCACCCCCTTTCCATAACTGCGCCACTTTTGCTCCTCCTAAAGTTGGAGCAAAAAAAGACGTGGCTTGCCCTGGCTGCGGTGTCGCAAAGTTCCGCGATCCTCTCAGTCCTTCCTCCGTCAGTCCGTCGAGTTGCGTCACAATGCGTCACCTTGCCTGGGTTTCTTCGTGCTGCTGTACGCAGCCCTCGAAATCACGTAAAGGGGGTGGCCCGGCGTCTGCGTTGCAGACTTTGGGCGGCCCCGTGAACGGGGAAGAATTAGTGCTTCGCAATTTAAATTTTCACTGGACGTTCAAATTTAAATCCGACCGTTCAATATCGCGTTGGCGCGATATTTCACTTGCATCGCCTCGGGAGGCGATTGCATCGGCTAATTCGCTTAACGGCGTTTCCCACTACGCTACCGCTCCGTTTGTTTTTGAAAAATCGAAATGTTTATTTGTGCTCGCTCGCTCGCCCAAAAGCACATTTCAATTTTCCATCTGTGTTGAGCTTGGTGTTAATACTGTTTTCATTCAAACATTAAAAGGTTTGGTTATGAGTTTTTTTACTGGTAATAAACGCAGTAGACGTGTAGAAAAAATAGAAAAGGTAGTTGGTTGGTTAGCGCAATTTGATTATTCTACGGGGGAGTTAATTGGGAGGTCAATAGGTGTTGATTATCGTGGTCAATCAGCTTTTTTTAAAACTTTGCTTGATGATGGGATAATTGTTAGGGATTATATACCAGGAACAAGGCTCAGTGTTTATTCTCTCGGAAGTGATGGGTTTGGGCTTGCCTCTATGTATTACCCTGATTTGGTTCTTCGTGAAAAAAAGAAAAAGCCCTCACTTATAACATTGGTGCATACATTTAGTATTCAGTCGTTGATTATAAGTCTTTTACCTGTGATAGATTCATTCAAAAGTGAAAAGGCATTGCAAACTCTTAATTTGTCTCGTCGTCCAGATGCAATAGTTGTTAAAAAGGATGGAAAACGCATTGCTATAGAGGTAGAAATAAATAGGAAAGCGACTGATAAAATTTACTTTAATTACGTTAATCACATTAGAGATATAAAGTCAGAGTTTTATGATAGTGTTGCTTACTACTTTAATGATGATTCTGTTTGCAATATTTATAAAGCCATATATGAAACCCCTCGATGGCCCGTTTTCAAGAAAAACCCAAGTGGAGGGCGTCTGATAAAATTAGAAAACTCATTTGATCCTGAAGCTGTATTCGAGAGAGAGTTTTTTACATTTACTGTGAAGGATATGTATACATTATGAAAAAATTTATATTTGGCGATGTTCCAGAAAGCCAGGCGACAACATGGCAAATTGTTGAAGATTATATGACGCCTATTAAAGAGTATTATACTGACCCAGAAGTTACAGACATTATGATTAATCGATATGATAATGTTTATGTTTCCAAGAATAATATATCTCAGCGAGTGGAATGCTCTTTTGGTTCAGAGGATGAACTAGCTAAATTAATAACACAGATTGCCCGTGCATTAAAACAAGATGAAAAGTCTGGTGTGCTTGATGCTAAATTTGCTGACAGTAGTCGTGTTTGTGCTACAACCCAAGATGTAACACCTTCAGGTAGCACTTTAACATTGCGAATTGCGCCAAAAAAACATATGACAGGTGAAGAATTGGTTGAGCGTGGTGCGCTTACGCAAGAAATGTTTGATTTTATCGTATATCGTGTTCAGCAATATGATAATATTTTTGTGTCTGGTAATGTTGGCTCGGGGAAAACATCTTTATTAAGAGCTATTAGCCGGTTTATTTCTCCAGATGATCGTATGATCATTGCAGAGGATACTCAAGAGTTATATATGGACTGGTTCCCAAATATGATTGCGCTTGAAGCTCCAAAGCGAAAAAAACAATCTGACTCAATTGCAATAGACCTGCCTTTTCTCATTAAAACATGTCTCCGTCTTAACGGGGATCGTATATGGGTAGGTGAGATTCGTGATTTCCCATCAGCGGAAGCATTTATTACGGCTAATAATACTGGCTATAAAGGTAATGCTGCTACGGGCCATTCTAATAGTGCTATGGATTCAGTACGACGTTTAGCTGATTTGTTAATTAAAGGTAGTAATATTAATTTTGATATGGCTGCGCGAAATGTGATTACTGGTGTGCAGTTATTTATTCACTGTGAGCGCCGCCCTGATATTGGAAGAAAAGTTACAGAAATATGCATTAGCGATGGAGAGAAATTGACCCCTGCATTTAAATTTGATACAGAGAAAATGAAGCATGTTAAATTATTATAAGGGAAGTGTGTATTTCATGATTTTAATGTATGCTTTTTAAGATTTTGTTTGGGTAGGTCAAGTAAGGAGACAGTGATGAAGAAAAACTATATTGTTGGGTTAGCATTAGTAACTAGTTCATTTATGCTCAGTTTTTCCCCTCCAGCTGCTGCGGATGAACCATGCAATATGACCCTTTGCATGTGGGGTAAAGTTAACGGTTCCGATGCTGATGGTTGCCAGGGGCAGATCAAGAGTTTTTTCAAAAAGCAGATGAAAAAGCATGGCTCTTTCCTGCCGGATCACACAGCTGACGCCCGTGAAAATATGTTACGTGATGAATGCCCTGCGAGTATGGTTCCCTCACAGTTTATCAGTGACATTATCAAAAAATTTGGGAGAGTGAAGAACGGGTAAGCTCTGGATTTACATCCGGTGAGGTTTTACGGTACATTACTGGATAGCGGCAGGAACGCCGCTACCCGATACTTCTTCAGGATTTACTCCTATCTACGCTTCTGCGTTCTTCAATACTCGCTTAATTTCTGCTTTAAGCGACGCATTATCAGTCACCGCATCCGCTTGAAACAGGTGCTTATTCTCGATCAGGACTTCCGTCAGTGCGGCAATGACTGTTGATCGGCCTATACGTCCATAGTAATCAGTAGAAGCTGTGCGTACTTCCTCGCACAGCTCATCTAAACCCGCGACTGAATCAGGGTGGAGCGTGACGTTTATCCGGTCAACTTTCATCTGTGCCATGTTCCTTGATACCTCGTTAAAACTGAGTATACTGAAATACACACTTCCAATACACACTTTAATGGTTTATTATTAATGTGTGCTTCAAATGGATACTTAAAATAACCATCTGAAGTGTGTATATGGTTAATTTCAAAGGGATTATCAGGAATTGTAGCATGAGTGATGCCAATCCAGACCAACAGAATAAACTGCGAAATCTTAGCGTTTTCAACTCTGAGAGCCGCATCTTGGGACTTCCGGGAAAAATCCTAACTGCCCTTGCGGTTTTCTGGCTGGCAACAACGATTACGCTGTTCATTTACACTGTGTGGTGGATAGCATTGGTTGCGTGTCTCCTATTTGCAATTGTGCTGTTTGTCCCTGCCTACCTCGTTCATGAAGAAGATCCCCAGGGCTATAAGACCTGGATTCTGACTCTCTGGGCACCAGGTAAACTTTCTACGGAAAAATACAGTAAGCGTAACATTCGCATTATTGAAATATCGGGTTCAAAAATAAATTTCATCTCACTTAAAGATCGTCATAAAGGAAATAGCCAATGAAACTTAAAAAGCTGGGATTAGGTGCTTATGCGGGGCTTATTTATGGTTCCCTGATTACTAACGCTGTGGCAGCAGACAGCACAATTGATGTTGGAACAACTGGTAATGATTGGTTAGATAAGGTTGCCACGTTCTTGCAGCTGATGGTCGATTTTGCCGGTGGGCCGGGCGTTGCAATGCTCGTTATCATTTCTCTAATTGTCGGTGTTGGTATCTGGATCGTAGCCCCGAAAAGCGGAGCGATTATGTATCTTCTTCGTGCCATTGTTGGTGGCATCGGGATCATGAACGTAGGCGTTCTGTATACCTATATGAAAGGGCTGTAAGAAATGAAAGCAGACGTACCTTTGAACGAAGAATTATACTATGGTGGTGTTTGGGATGAGAATTTTATGTTGTCCCAGACCGGTTCTATCTTGGGTGGTCTTGAACTTAGCGGAGTTGATCCTGCATCTGTTGATAACAATACGCTCCAGATGGTTTCACATACTATCCGAAACATTCTTCAAAAATTGTCGAACGATATTGAAGTCAAAAGCTTCTATATTCATTATGACGGTGCAAAGGTACGTCTGAAAAAGAGAGAAGGGCGGAGCGGTACGCTTTCACGGCAGCGTGAGGCATTTCTTAATAATAACCGTAATCTGAGTGCATCAAAATTGTACTGGATGCTAGAACTTAAAAATAAAGAAGACCATAATAAATTACTTTCCGTATCGTTCCTGCGGAATCTGTTCAACTCTGTTTTTGAACCATCAGCAAGAATTAAAGTCAAAATGGCTTTTAAAAGTGTTGATGCAACACTAGTTGAAGAAGAAAATATATATAAACTCTGTGATAAACTGAAGAATACACTTGATGAATTGGATCTAAAAGTTTCGTTTGTGTCTCGTAATAATCATTTAATGGACATTAACAAGATCTGGGCGTTGAGTCGGTTTCTGACTAATTTCAGAAAGGACTACCTTTTCTTTGGTGAATCTGAGAGTGTCCCTATCGATGATTGGGATAAATTACTCCCTGATGGAGAAGTAACACCTATTAGCGTTCGTGGTTACGATATGCTGAAGATTAGCGGTGTGACACCGATTTATGTTCGACTTGCTCAGGTAATTGGTATAGGCGGCGATGCTGTGCCATATGGCGTATGGTCAAGGGGTGAAAACTCAGCTGTTGAAATGAACGGCAATTATATGTATTACACCAAGTATTCGCCGATGTCAGGTATGGATAAGTCTATTCTGTTTAAAACTAAGCGGGATGAGCTTGAGAGAGAAAATATTTCTTTTTCACAGATGATGAAAGGGAACAGTTCTGAGGCTCAGTTAGCTAAAAAGTTACAAGAAAATCCACGAATCAAAAAGGCGTTTGATGAACTGGATCAGGCTGATTACTCTGAAGATAAATATTGCTTTTTTTCAGCAGGCGTTGCCATATTTGATGAAGACCCGCTAGCTGTTATTGAGACGTCTAAGAAAATCTCTAACAATTTATCTTCTAATTTTTCTCTCGTTTGGGAAAGTGCCGGATTATTACCTGCCTATTTACGCATGCAACTGGCCTACCCGAAGCGTACTTATCGTGATATGGAGTTCAATACTTCACAAACGGGAGCTGCTGCGCTTCTTTATCGTTCTGATGAAGGTATTAGTGAATGGGGAACGGCCAAAGAAGAACCGGTTTACTATATGGAATCAACTGATGGTGTTCCATTTGGTTACAGTATGTTCGTTGGGGATAAGTGCCTGGTTTTAGGTGTTGGGCCTACCCGATCCGGTAAAACATTCTTGAAGAACTGCGTAGCTTCTCATATGCAGAAACTCGGGGGGTTTTATGCAGGAATGGATATTGACGCAGGAACGGAGCCTGTTGCTCGTTATTTTCATGAAACATCCTCTGTTTTCCGTTTGTCAGAAGATGGAACCGGTGGCTTTAACCCGTTTGCAGTTGCTACCGGGCCTGAAGATACAGAATTTAAAGCGCACCTTCTCGATTTGCTGCGTATTATGATCAGCGATAATGAAAGCGCTGAAATGCGAGAATTTACTGGCGATGAACAGCTTGATATTGCTAAGGGACTTGATCGGACATTAAAAGCAATCAATAAAGATGGATATAAATCTATCCCGTCACTATCAGTGATGGTTGCGCATTGCGAAGCATCGGTAGAGCAAAAATTATCACGTTTTTTACGTGGTGGAATGTATGGCTTCCTGATGGATAATGATGTTGATGCAATCGGTACGCTTGAAAGTAAATTCTCTGTTTTCAATATGGCACGAGTAAAAGACTCACCTATATTGATGGAGCTTGCGCAAACAGAAGTATTTTATCGCACTACACGTCTTTTCGAATCTCCAGAAAATCTTACTTCTTATAAGTTTTTGGAGGTGGATGAATGTCAGTATCAACTTTCTAGAAAATCCAGTGCTGAATTTTTTGAAAAGAAAGTGAGGACATGGTTTAAACACAAAGGGGGCGCGGCACTATGGACACAAAGCCCGGATCACTATTTAAACATTCCTGGTTGGGAAACTTTAAGGGCTTCTGCATCTACCTTTGTGTTTCTTGCCGATCCCGAAATGACACGAAAAAGTTATATTGAGGCATTTGGTCTTTCAGAATCTGAGTGCGATATTATCGCAGGACTCACACCAAAACGTCAGGCTTTTATTAAACAGCCAGAGTTAGGCATTGCTAAGGTTGTTAATCTTTTCGCAGAGGCCGAGCAATACGTAATCAGTACATCTCATCCCGATGAGATGGCTATTATGCGGGAGATATATCGAAACCAACCTGACCCTGATCTTGCTATCAAGGAAGGCGTGGAAAGAATCAAAGTGTTTAAACCCGAGCTGGAAGAGGCACGTTATGACGATTAATAAAAAATTAATTGCTGGTTTGTTTTCCGCTGCAATTGGCTTTTCAAGCTACAATGCTTCGGCGTCAGGTATCCCTACCGTCGATTTAGCCGCGATAGCACAACAAATTATCGGCTATCAGCAGCAGTTGCTTGATTACGATCAGTTGCTGTCACAAACAGGGTTAGATACCGATCAGCTGAACCAGCTGTACACGGATTATCAACAAATTCTTACTAACTATGAACAGACCTTACGTGAAGCTGAGGGACTAAAAAACAAGGTCTCTTCTAAAGACTGGTCGGGTTTTCTTAGCCAGGTGGGGTTACTTGATGCCTATTCCCCTACGCGAACGTCTTCACCTGGGGTGTCTGAAAATAATGAAGACTGGCGTACAGCGATGAAACAGTCAGAAGTGCTCTATGGACTGGATCAGGACTGGGATTCATATATTGATACTATAACCAGCGTTCCCTACAGCAATGATTCTGCTACCCGTGCAAAAGAATATGCAGCTTATAATTATCGTAAGTCGCAGATGGCCACATATCAGGCTGCACAGGTTAATACTATTGATAGTGGAATCGCAGATATTGCGGAACGAGCAAATGAAATAGACAAACGCCGTCAGGAACTTGGCGACAGTGATACTGTAAAAACTGCACAATTACAAGCTGAACAGTCACAGCTTATTATTGAGCAAAATATGCAGCTTTTGCGTGCAAGTAACAAAAGCTTTGAACTTAGCAATCAAGTTCCGAATGAATATTTTGCTAACAAAACGAAAGCTAATGCGCGAAATTCTGAAGCAATTAATGAGGCATTTTCAGAGCCGACAGTGGTTAGCGAAAAAAGGTTAGGGGATTTTTAATTATGAAGAAGATAGCACTTGCTTTGATTCTAGGTGGAGTATCCATTGCAGTTAATGCGGCTCCATATATTGACGCGGCCACTGCAAAAACAGATAAAAGCCGTAAAGCCTTTATTAAGAGCGAAATGATAAAACAGTGCGGAAAGAAAGCCAGCTATTCCTGTGAAGGTAAGGTATTAGATACAGCTAATGCTAAATTTCCGTTGCGTGGCAGTAAGGCTTATTCTGAATTAAACTATAAAAAATTATCTAAAGCAGAGGCTGCTGCAAAACTGCGTGAATTGGGTGTTGCTTATAATAAAGCTTCCGCATTTTCAGATAATAAAGATGGAGAGGTAAAAAAATCGGATTTAGAGTCCGAGGGTTGGTGGATTGTAAAAAATGTACTCAGGATTGACCGATATCGTTATCAGCTCGTTATGCCCTGGGTGAATGAAAAAGGTATTCCATTGAAAGGGCTTAACCCTAGCGCATAGGGTTATTAATACTTAATTAGGAGCTTTCATGAAAATTGAAGCTAAGGGCATCCCTTTGCCTAAATTCGTGAGAAAAGCATGGGTTTGGTGGTTTTTGCTTTTCCTGCTTATTGGCTTTGTAATGCTTTGTAATAATGCTGAAGCTGCACAGTATGATTTTATTCGCTCAAAATTTGCGTCTTACTTATCACAATTTGTGAATAAAATGATGAGTAGTGGAAGTGCTATTAATAAGTTTGCGTGGTCTATTTTCGCTTTTTTATCTATGATGATGTTTGTTCAGCAATATCTCATCTTTATCCGTAAACCAGATGCTTTTGAGCATATAACAGCGCTTTGCTACTGGTTTGTTGGGCTGGGACTTATGACGTCATACGATATTGCTACACAAACATTCTGGGGTATCGCAGAGGGCTTATCGTATGAAATGCAGTATGCATTTGTTGGCAATAACGACCCTTTATTTATATTGCAATGGATAAAGAAAGTTACTATGGCTATCAAGGTATCAGATGTAGGTATTTTCGATGCTCTTGATATGGTGGCATTATCATTTTGCTGGCTGGTTATTGGTATTGCTCTTGATTGTGTTATGTATCTTGGTAGCATTTGGGCGGTATTTGGTTATGGTCTGTCTAAAATTGTAGGGTTCTTATTTATCCCATTTATCCTTTTGCCTGGAACCCGAAGATTATTTGATGGTTGGGTTCGTTTCTTTACCGGCTTCATCGTACTGGCTGTTGTCGTGAAGATAACCGGTATTTTGGGATGCTTGATTTTTCAGGCTCAACTCGAAAGCATTGGTGTTGGTTTTACCAGCGTTCTCTCTGACCCGCAGAATGTGGTAGAAATTGGTGAGCAAAATATTGGGTATATGTCAGAACTCATTGGTACAGGGATTGTTGCTATTCTCTTCGTCCTCTCTGCATTTAAATTTGCAGCGTCACTTGCTTCCGGTGTTGGTAGTGCCGGTGGGGGAATCGGTGGTGCTATAAAAATGGGTATTAAAGTCGCAACCGGGAAAATGGTTTAAGGGCTGAGTTATGTTTAAAAGAAAATCTGTCAGCGTTGCTGATGAGTCAAAAATAGTAAAAGCTGCAAAGTCTGATCAGCCTAAAACTGTTAGCGCATTATCTGTTGCTAATAATAAGGTTGTTATGATTTCTCTGTTTCAGTTGATCGTTATTTTAATTCTGATTATTTTTGCATGGAACCGTTCAGCAAAAGTTGATGATGCAAAGCAGTTGTTATACGTTCAGCTTTATCCTGATGGTTCATCTAAAGTGTTAAATGTGCTTCCAAAGGATGATTTTGTTATCACTAAAGCACAAGTTGACCATGACTTTGATAAGTATTTGATTCATCGCTACGGACAGCATAAAAGCACTATTCGACAGGATTACAGCGAAGCAAGTGTTTTTCTTGATGACGAGCTATATAAGAAGTTTATTGGCAAGAATGAAGCTGCTGGAGATTTTAATGCGGCTCAAAAAGCCGCAGATGTTCTTTCCGCAAATAATCCGAACGTGGTTGATATTGAATGGAGGTTCTCGGATCACTATGATTCAGTGACAGGCACATTTAATAAAAAGAAACAGGATGTTATGCGTTCAAATATTTACTTTGACCGTGTTACTCGTGACTCTAATCTTAAAGTGCTGAGCCGAGAGCATCTTATTTATCGTGCTCAATGGCGTTTGATGCCAAAAGATGAAATTGAAAAACAATCCGAAGACTGGATACGTGCGAATCCACGCGGAATGAAAATTATCACTGAAGATTTAATTGTAGACCCGTCGCAACCCGTCGGGGAAAAAGAGTAATCGGAGACATTATGAAAAAGTTATCACTTTTAGCTGTAGCTGTTGCAATTCTTTCGACGGGTACTGCATATGCGGAGCAATGCAAGTTCGAAAACTGGAAGCCCGGTAAAGTTATTCAAATTAACTCAGCGATTGGACTCGGAACGCGTATACAGCTTCCTTCTCCGTTACAAACTGATCCGGTTAACTCAAACCCAGATCTATGGAACGTAGAAGGTGCAGCGCAGCAAATAGTTGCTAAACCGAACAGTCAGCAACCTGAAGGTGCTGCTGCAATGATTTATGCATTTACTGCTGATGGTTCCAGTATTGATATTCAAGCCCGGCGTGTACCTCAGTCACAAAATACACCGTGCGTGATCATTAATGGTGGCAATCGTTATATGACAAGCAATGTTGCAAACGGATTACAAGCTTACCAGAACAACCAGATGCAAATGGGAGCTATACAAGCGCAACAGAACCAAGTATTGCAAAACCAACTAAGACAAGAGCGTGAAAACACGCAGCAATCTGTTGTACAGGCACTTAACCGCTATCGCTATCATATTTATACACGATACAACTGGGATAAAGGCGACGGTTTTGTTGGTCAGGATGCTATTTCCGATGTTTATGATGATGGTCGTTTCACTTATATTCGCCTGTCCCGTACTAACCGAGGGCTTTTATCTGTGGAAGCAGACGTAGGTGGTAAAAATGCGATTGTTCCGGTTAAGTTTGATGAAACAACGGGTGTTTATCAGGTTACCGGCATTTATTCTAAATTCACGATGAAACTTGATGATGTGAAAATCAATGTGAGTCGTGTCGATAATGCGACAAAAGGAGCCTCATAATGGTTGATGAGTCTACTCCACGCGTTGAAGAACGTCCGGCAACGCATAAAAAACGGATGCAATTATATCTGTTTATCGCCGTGGGGCTTTTACTTTGTGTATTAATGATTTTCACAATCATCAACATCGTAAATCGGGCTTCTGCTGACAGGGAACCCAAACAAAAAGAAGCTCCGCCAAAAACAGAATTACAGCAGCCCAAGCAAGACACGCTGGAGCAGTTGATTGATTCTCAGCGTGCACGGCCACAGCCGGTGAAGCCTCCGGTAGTTCCGGCTGGTAATCCGTACACGAAAAAAGCAGAGGAAATGAAGGCAGCAGAAGAAAATAGCAATAAGAAAACTTCAGAGCGTGATTATGAATCTGAAGCTGAACGAAAATGGTTGGTTCAAGAGCGTATCCGCGCACTTGATTCTAACCGTAAGTCCTGGGGGGGCGTTAAAGAACAGCAGGTCGTTAATGTAAATGGCAACCGGACTAGTTCTGCTTCCACTGCCCCCCAAACTCAGGGATTAAGTACGCTTGAACAGCAGCGCCTGCTGACGCGCCAACGCATCGAAGAGGCAGAGGCAAAACGTCAGGAACTATTACGTCTCGCTTCTGCGTCGGGAACTCCAGGTGCAGTTGGTATGTCAATGGCTTCTAATGCCGGTTCAAAAAGCAATGGAGTCACGCAACAACCAACTAAACCGGAATTTAAGCAGGCTCCTGCGGGAGTTGTCGGCTATACGAAAGAAAACATTTATGGGGCTGATATTGAGGGTATGGTTAAAATCCCCGCAGGCACCGTTATTCCGGCTATCACGATGATGAGCTGGAACAGTGATTTCCCTGGTACTACCGCAAAGGCAATGATTGATCACGATGTTTATGATTTGAAACGTGAAAATATCCTGATACCGGCTGGCTCTGAGTTTCTGACTAAATCTGTCTCGGCAAACGGTATTAATGAACCGATTCAGAACCGAATGGGCTATTCTGTCGGCCAGGCGACGTTGCCGAACGGGGATACTATCGATTTGAGCAAGGCTTCAGGTCTTGATCGTGAAGGTATGGGCGCGGTTAAAGACCAGGTGGAATATCACTTTATGGCTCAGATGCTGGGTGTTGCCGCATATGCGATGATTTCTAGTAATACTAGCCGGACAGGTACTGGCTCTAATAATGATACAACGTATGCGAGCGATGTTGGTGCCAATGCGCGAGAACAATTTTCACCACTGGCCCAGAAATATCTGAACATTATTCCAACTAAAGTAATCCGTGCTGGTCAATCAATTCGAATCATTCTTCAAGATGATGTTTATGTTAAGCCGTATAAGGGTGTGTACGATGACTACGTTAATTAAATCCTCAGTGATTGCACTGTTAATAGTTTCTGGTGCAGCATACAGTGCCGATGCACCCAGACCTATTACAAAATCGGTTGAGACAACTACGCGTACAACATTAGGTAGCGGTTATAGTGCTCGCTCATACAACTATGCTGCATTGCCTCAATTGAATAGTGCAAATGATATCAGACAATCTGATATTGATCTTACGACTGTATCTGTACGCACGGTATGGCCGGAAGATGTTAAAACCGTAAGGAAAGCTAGCCAGTATATTTTGGAAACTATCGGCTATCGCCTTGTGACTGAATATCCAGCGCCATCTGACGCTAACCAGTTAGCTGACCAAAAGATTCCGCCGATTGCTAAAGTGCATCGCACTATGCCAATTATTGATGTTCTGCAAATGCTAATTGGGTTTGATAATTATGTTGTGATTGATCACGCACACAAACTTGTTTCATTTACTAAGAGGTCTCCGCGATGAAAAAGATATTCGTAGTAGTCGCTATTGTTATAGCTATAACCGGATGTGCAGGTAAGGAATATCAAGGTAACGGAGAATATTATCAGCTGAATGACAGGCATGTCATTTATCGTGATTTGACTCGTCCATTTGGTGTTGATAACGCAGGCGATATTAAGTCCAATATTCCAACTCCGGGAGCATTGCCGCGATGAGAGGTATGAAAACAGGGGGGGTACTGATTACACTTTTACTCTGTTCTGGAAATGTCCTTGCTGATGATTCTGACATTCTGCTTTCTATGGTGTCTGCGCCACCAGTTCAAAGCAGAATGCAAGAAAAGTGGGGTAAGCCGCCATCTATGGATTCCTTCAAGGGGTTTTCAAGGAAACCAAAGGCTGATAGTTCTCCGCCACCGGCAAATGTTGCTCAGGTTGTTAAACGCCCCTCAGGGGCGTTTACAGAGTATGTTTCTACTAAAAATGAAAAGTTTGCTGAACTGATTGCTAAGTATTCTGAAAAATACAATGTCGCCTCTTCAATTATAAGAGAGCTTATTAATCAGGAGTCAAGATTTAACCCCAGAGCTACTAGCCATAAAGGTGCTCAGGGATTAATGCAGCTGATGCCTGCAACAGCAAGTGATTGCGGAATTAGTGATGCATATGATGTAGAGCAAAATCTTGATTGTGGTGTCAGGTACTTCGTAAGTAAACTAGACAAATATAACTCTGTATCACTTGCTCTCGCTGCATACAATGCAGGTGATGGCGCGGTTGATAAATATCAAGGGATTCCTCCCTATAAAGAGACCCAAAATTATGTTTCTACAATTTTGGGTAAATTAGGTTATAGAGGTTAGCATGAAACTATTTATAGCTGAGAAGCCTTCTTTAGCCCGAGCCATCGTTGATGGTATCGGAGGTAATGCAGAAAAGAGAAACGGTTATTATATTATTGGGGATAAAGTTATAACATGGAGTCGTGGGCATATTCTTAGAAATAAGATGCCACAAGAAATTAATCCAGAGTATAAAGTATGGAAATTTGAAAATCTCCCTATTAAATTTACGCCACTTGAACATATTCCCGTTGAAGATGCCCGACCTCAGTTGGAAATCATTGGACGCCTTTTACGTGAAGCGAAAGTCATCATTAATGCTGGCGACCCGGATGAAGAAGGGCAGTTATTGATTGATGAAATTTTAGAATATTACGGGATAAACCCAGATGCAGATAATGTCTATCGCGTGTTGATTTCGGATGTCAATGAAAAGGCGGTACAGAAAGCCCTTTCGAAACTTAAACCAAACAGTGAATTTGCTGGTCTTAGAAATACAGCATTGGCGCGTAGTGGAGCCGATCTTATTTACGGTATCAACATGACGCAGGCTTATACGCTCAAAGCCCGTGAAAGTGGTTATAACGGGCTTCTTTCTGTCGGTAGGGTACAGACGGCCATTCATGGACTAATAGTAAGTAGAGCACGAGCGCGTCGAGATTTTGTTCCTAGCGATTTTTATCGTGTGATTGCTGATGTGAAGACAGCTAAATACGCGTTTTCTGCTGAGCTGGTTGTGCCGGAAACTGCGCCAACCGATGATAAAGGGCGCATTGTTGATAAAAACTACGCAGATACGCTTATTAATCGCCTGAAAGGGTCGCAATTAACGGTTAAAACTAAGGAGAAGTTGCCGCAGGTTAGCAAACCACCACATCTAATGAGCTTGCTTTCGCTACAGGTTCACATGGGGAAATTGTCGGGTATGAGTTCCAGTGATGTTCTCAAATACGCGCAATCGCTCTACGAAAACAAATCTTCGAGCTATCCGCGAACTGATAACTCATATATATCAACAGAACAATGGGAAGCCGCATCTGCGACACTTACTACTATTGGTGAAATCGCCCCTGAGCTGCTACCTATTATTTCTAAAGCTGATACTGCCAAGAAAAGCCCGGCTGTTAATGATAAAAAAATTTCTGCACATACGGCAATCATTCCTGTTCCTACATCACGCAGGGAATTATCAAAGGGGGAAATGGCTGTATATACGGAGCTAAGTAAAATATATATTTCTCAATTTTATTCTGATAAGATAAAGGAAAATATTAAAGTTACTCTTGGTAATGATGAATTTGAATTTAGAGCTAAATCGTCAAAGGTTACTGATAAGGGATGGTCTGATATTTTTTTAGATGAAGAGGACTCTGTTGAAAATAATTCCGATTTTGATGTTTTAAATGAAATCATGGAAGGGGAAAGTTTTTTCTCAGTTGATTTTTATCTTGAAAAAGGGAAAACAACTGCGCCAGAGTTATATACAGAACCTAGTCTGATGGCAGATCTCCCACAGGTAAAAAAGTATGTTGAAGATGAAAATCTACGCGAAGTATTTGCTAAGAGAGACAAAGAACGTGGCGAAGATAATGCAGGTATTGGTACACCTGCAACGCGATCAGCAATATTTGAAACGTTAAAGAAGCGTGGCTATTTTGTCATTGAGCGAAAAAAAATAATTCCTACCAAAGCGGGTGAAGATTTTTATGATGCTCTTCCTCGTATTGCCGTTGTACCAGATATGACCGCTTTGTGGTCTATTGAACAGGATCTTATTAAGGAGGGCCATATTACTGTTGATCTTTTCTTAGAAAAAATTGAAAAATTTGTAAGTCAGCAAATTGAAAATCTCAGGCATACTACGATTCAACTAGCAAGTTATGCATGTCCTAAATGTGGTAAGAGTTTACGTCTTGTGAAAGGTAAGAATGGTGATTTCTGGGCTTGTAACGGCTTCAGGGATGAGCCACAGTGTCTTGTTACTTTCCCTGACTATAAAGGTGCGCCTGATACCGAGGGCATTATTCAGAAAAAAGCAGATGCGAAAAAGGCAAGAGAGCTAAAGGCAACCACTTGTCCTAATTGTTCACGTCAGTTAAAGCGCATAAAGGATAAAAAGGAAGAAGGAAAATTTTATTGGGCCTGTTCTGGTGTTTTTGATAATGCAAACCCATGTAAAAGCTTTTTCCCGGATGAAAAAGGCAAACCTCAATTAAAGGCTAAATAAATTATGATTAAACGTTTGATTTTGTGTTTAGTATTTATAGCTTCTCCCGTCTTAGCTAAGAATGTTGTTTACAACGGAATTACCACAATTGAAGCTGAGAATGTCAGTCAACCAACTGTAGATATGATTATTTCACAAGCAAAAGAAAATCACTGGAAAACATTAAGGGTAGAGGGGGATTATAAATTTAAGAGGGCCGTATGGCTAACGGCTAATGCGAATGCAATTTTTGTTTACGGTTATCAGCCAGATACTGATGATATAAATCAGCTAAAAAAAATTTTGGGGAGCAATACGCGTTCAAAATTTAATGAGATTCCAAATCTGGGCGTGTCTGGGGCTGGGGATTAAGGCGGTTTTATGGATCGATTGAGCTATCTTTATAAATTCAGAAAGTGCCTTAAATTAGATTCCGTTGAAAAGCTATATGAGCATATGAGGGATAACATACCCGAAAAAGAAGTCATGGCATTTTTGAGTGCTTATGACCATCGCAAAGCTGAAATCATATGTGGGAAAATATGGGATAAAGTGCCGCCGCAGGCATGGGGAATGGTCAAGTGACTAAATTGAATAGAATCTCTTTACGTAGCTTGCTGCTGCTCTTCTTTATTTCTGGAAACGTTTATGCTGACTTTTCTGGTAGGGTTGTCAGAATTATTGATGGCGACACGGTAGACGTTTTGGCAGAAGGACATGCCCGTCGCGTCAGGTTAGCTGGCATCGATGCGCCGGAATCGGGGCAGGCCTACGGCACTAAATCAAAACAGTACCTATCTTCTCTGCTCAGCCAGCAACAGGTTGATGTAATTGAAAGTAGCACTGATCGATATGGAAGAAGCCTCGGGAAAATAATTGTGCGCAATGCTATTTCGTCTTCGGTTGAACCCCGATATGCCAACTATGAGATGGTAGCAAAAGGTTATGCCTGGGCTTATAGGTATCATGGCAAACCAGTAGATGAGATAGCCGCTCACTTTGAGAGTCAGGCTAGAGAGCAACGGGTGGGGTTATGGTCTGACCCCGGAGCTGTGGAACCCTGGAAATGGCGACACCAATATAAGAGATAAGATGATAGCAAAATCGGTGCGCCGGCCGCTGATTATGATTGCAAAAGGTGCCGCAGCTGACGGCAGAACGCAGCATTTTATGATTGCAGTTTCGCAGTTGGCCAACAACTTTTAGATAGCAAATCATTCGCCCCGGGAGCGTTTACTGATAGCAGTAACAGCCGCTGTAAGGTATCAGTTGGATTGCTTAAGGTGGAACGATTTTGAATTTAGACGTCGTTCCGCTTTCTTGCACAGGCTGTTCGTTCCTCGCAAGCTGCGGTACGCCTCAGCCTGTGGCGCGTCAGCGTTGCTTTGAAAGAGTGTGGAGCTTTATGAAAAATACATACCAAATTTTTACCTATTTGGCGCTTGTCCCTGTTGTGTATGCGCTAATCATCGCATTTGTGCCACGTTTTAAGCCACGTAGGGTTAAGCATTATTCGGTAAGTCTCATGCTGACCATCATTTTTTTATATATCGGGGTACAACTGCGTTAAACGGTAAAAGGGAAAGGATCTTTTCTAAGATCCTGATGATCAAGGGATATATTTTTCAGTGTATTCCACTGGTATTACATTTGAAATACTAATGTATTGCATTTTTAAAAAAGTCGTTGATTATCTTAGAGATAGTTGGTAGATCTGCTCAAAGAAAAAGGACAGCATTAGCTGTCCTTTCTATGAATTACGCGTTAACGTAATGTGCTTTCAGGCGTAGTGCAAAATCTTGCACATCGCGGAAAAGCGTACCAGGGAAAAATTTGTAGCAGTTGAGTCTTACAGTCGGTGTGTCGTGATCGTAGTCACTGTTGTCGATGATGGCTTCAATGTAGTTACCATCACAGATCCACGTCCGGTAAAACACATTAGGCTCAATTTCTACATCGTTGAAGATGAAGAAACGATTTTTCCAATTGGTTTCAATGAAGTAACTCAGGTTACTTACAGAGGTGAGAGTGGAGAGGCGTTCCTGGATATGGGCGCATTCAACAATCTCGAGATTTTTATTTAGCAGTGAGTTCTGCATAAGATGTGTACTCCTGTTAGATAGCAGCACACTATGAGGGCCATGTGGCACCTCAATAGCGGTGCTCACGATGGTTAAGATAGACGTTTCAGCTAGCTTTATCGTCTAATGCCAGCTCGGTGACTATAGCACATAACCCTGATCTCTAACGATGTTTTTTGGTTGGATTATGTAAATGCACCGTAAACTTAACTGTTTTTAGCGAAAGTTTTGATCTATCGTTATCTGTGCTAAAGTGTGTATTTGAAGTGTGTCATAAACACTGTAAGTGTGCCAAAGACACCAGGGAAAATTATACAGGGTTGGGTACGCCGGAAGGTACTCAGGAAGGGCTAAGAAGGCCTAAAAAAACTAAACCCCGGATTCATGAACTATCTTGGCGGATGAGCATGAAAACCGGGGCTAGGCAATAAACCTAAGAAGGATTATAGCGCATGTTTTCTCCAAATCAACCCCTGCCCGCCTTTAAGTTCGGGCAGGTGTGACAGAGAATACACACTCTCAAAAGCCCCCAATTTCCCCTTCTGGAGTGGCAAAGCAAAGCCCCTGTTATAACGTTGCCTCGCGCAAGCGTCGCCGGTTCCTCAATCGGTGGATTAAGTCGCTGGCGACTGAAGCCGGGCGTATCAAAATCAAAAACGAACTCCGACGCCGTATCCGTCATAACAGATATTGGGTCAATGAAGCGAACAAGTTCGGGCTTGAAGCTCTTTGCGAACTGATGTTAGCCATCCTTGACGATCTGGATTTGAGGGACTGGCAAACTATACATAACCTTGAAACGCTGGCCGATCGCGCTGGGCTGGCGACGCGCAGTGATGCGGGTCATAAGTCGATTTCTCGTGCCAGCCGGGGATGTGATCGCCTCTCCTGGCTTAATGCCATCATCTCGGAAAAAGCCCCATTCAATCCTTATGACGCCCGTTGCTGCTGCAAGCACATCGAGGTTACAGAGGATTTCTTTGCCATTCTCGGCATCCCGCTAAAACAGGTTTACCGGGAACGTGCCAGGCTGCTTAAAGCCAACCCGGAAGAAATCATATCCTCTGGGGATGTCCGGCTAATCGCTATCAAGGTTGAAAACTGGACGCGCAAGGCCGCGGCCGGGTTAGCTAGGATGAAAGCGAAGCGTGAAGTAGCTCGCCAGCGCAAACGGGAATACTACTCCCCAACCTTTGCCTGACCTCCGCAAGCTACCGCCTTAGTTGGCGGGGATTCAGCACGTCCGCAATAATCCGCAGTACAAAAAACAGCCTTAACGTACAATAATTTCCGAAATCCAAATCATCCCACCTGTTTGAATGGCGGTTTTTTCGACGTCCTCCCCACAACTGCTGTATAGCTTGTGGGTAAGTGATAATGAAGTGCAAACGATATGCCGCAATTACTCTTTTGGTTTATCTTTTAATTACTTACGTATTAAAAGATAACCAAATAAATATATATACCTTACTGTTATCCCCTTTAAAAAGTGGATAACCGAACAGCATCGGCGCAAGCGCCTCAAAAGTAGCTCCCCACGCTAAAGCGCGGGGCATTTAGATCGGAATCGTGAGAGGGCTAACAGCTGGTCTGTTAGCCGTCGAGGGATTGGACAAATCCGGCCACGCCGGATGCGTCAGCAAATATCGCTGAACGATTTGCTAACACGCTCGTAAGCGGCTCTTACGACCCGCTAACGCGGAGATACGCCCCAACTGCGGCTTCGCCTTGTTGTGACCACTCCGACCGCGCACAGAAGCCTCTAAGCCGCTTTTAGCGGGGTATGGCTTTGCAGGGTGAAGGGATGGATAGGCGATCTCTTTCGATCCCTCATTGGTATCGGCGGCTAACCCTAAGTGCTACCTGTCATTTCATCCTGCCGCCTTACATGCGCTAACGCGCATTCGAAGAACTGGCTGCGAACTGCTCTCCAGCCGCTTCTGCAAAGCCCTGGCAATCCTTCGTTCGTTTGTTAAGCGAAAAAGATTTTTATAAATGAAACGCTCATCTCATATAGTAAAAAAAATAGGCAGGGTTTAAGATGATTCCGCCAGATAATGAGGGCATGACTGGCTGAAATCCTCGTAACTGTCGAAGCACGTTTCCTGTGCTTCGGCACTGGTTCGTGCTTCATTGGAGCACTTATGACCGACATTTTTTTTGAATCTACGTCCTTAAAAGTAAAACTCTTTGCCTGGAAAAAGTGGTTTGGCTTCTTACCAGAGTATTACGGTATGTTGTCTGTCACATTTTCATCAATTTTGATGAAAACGGAAGTTACCGGTATTGCAGTTACTACCAAAGGGCTTGAGATAACACTCAAGATTCATTCTTTGCTGGAACTAAAGGTGCTGCTGTTCGCCTACTAAGCCTGCAATTTTATCAGTTCATACTGATCTTCTTTCATTGCCTTAGTGCGTGACTTCAAAGACCCGGTGCAATGCGCCGGGTTTTTTTTGCCATCATTAAGGACAGCGTTCTGACGTCAGCTGAAGCACCTTTTGCAATCATAATCAGCGGCCGGTGCCGCGATTTTGCTATCACCAGAAAATTTTTCCTCAAAAGACTTGCGTAAAAGAGAAGTGTGTATTTTAATGTAATACACGCGTATTACATTTGTGATTTATTCAGATTATGCGGAGGTGTGAAAATGATGGGCGTTTTCGTTACTCAAAAGCTGGATGCGACACAGGACAAAGAAGAAAGGACTTTGTGGCATCGTGTAGGTACCGCGTTTAAGCATAAGTCGGGGGAGGGATATAATATTGAGTTGATCCCCGGCGTCGCTATTTCTGGAAAGCTGGTTATTATTCCTATTACCGAAAAGAATAATGGGAATAATAGTAGCGCACAAAATTATAATCTTGATCATCTTCCTGATAATAAGGATTAAAGTAATGACTGCAAAAATTATTGCTACCACAAATAATAAGGGTGGGTCGGGAAAAACATCAACGGATACCAATATAGCCTGTGAATTAGCGCGTCAGGGTTATAAGGTGTTACTGATTGATAGTGATCAGCAAGCTAATGCTACCGAGGTTTTAGCACGAGGCCGTAAGTATTATTCTCAATTTGGGCCTACAATCTGTGATGTATATAGTAATCAGCGGTTTGATATACGCAATGCAATTATTTCTGCTGTTATTCCAAAAGATGATGAAGATGAGGTTATAGAAAACTTATTTCTTTTACCTTCAGATCCATCATTTGAGCGAGTTTTAGATAATTGTTTGACTCGTCATCATAGAGAAAAGATTTTATCTAGAGCGATAAAGCCAATAATGAATGATTACGATTATATCATCATTGACTGTGCACCAGGTTTAAACCTATCAACTACAAATGCTGTATATGTAGCTGATCATATCCTCATTCCCGTTGATGGCGGAAGCTTTGCTTTGACCGGATTAGAGGTCGTTCTTGATTATGTTAATGAAGTAAGAGAGGGGGAGTTTAAAAACTACAGTGTATTCAGAAATGAATATAATGAAGTCAAGAAGCCAATGAATACGTTTATTCATGATTCATTATCCACTAATCCACGGGTAATGAATAACCTTCTTAAAACCAGAATACGGACAGATGAAAACATTGCAAAAGCACAAGTGCGCTATGAGCCTCTTTACGTGTTTAATAAAGGAGCGCTTGCTTTGAATGATTATCGTAGTTTATTACGTGAGTTGACCGATATATTACATGCTGATGAAGGTAATAAATAATGGCAAGCAAGAAAATTGCAAGACCAAAACCGGCCACTCCTGCTCTTGCTACCGAGGGAAAGTCGGTAGAAAAAAAACAGCTTTCGTCTGTGCGTGTACAACGAAATGTGACAACATCCGAGCCACCTAAAACAGTGCGATTTACTGCGAGTGAAAAAATATTATGTAGGGAAATAGTAGAACGAATTCAGTTGCTTACAACAAAAAATATAACGGATACAACCCTTATTCGTGCAGCGCTTTATATACTGGATGATCTGGAGCCTGAGCAAATTTTGGATGCAATAAAAGAGCACTTATAAATGTATTACATTTGTACTTCATTTCTTGATTATTAGGCGAATTTCGCCTAATATTAATCCTGAGGGGGCGACAGAAAGCCACTCGATCCGAGAAGGCTAAGCCCTCTAAGGAAACGAATGAAACTTTCTGATGTTGCAACCATAAAGACGAATTTTCCTGATGCTGATTTTTGGATTACTCGTCGAGGCTCTTTAAAAACCGTTGGCTCACTTTCCTATGAATTCAATCCAGAGAGCATAGGAATAAAGGTAACAAGAACCGATCTGGTTCTGTCTCGTTACCTTTACTACTGCTTGCTACACCTGCACCAGTCAGGGACATGGGAACCAGTAGCAACGGGTACATTGAGCTTGGTTAACATCAAGGTTTCTGACGTTAAAAATATCGTCCTGAAGCCGCGCTAAACATAAGGGGGGGCTTTCCCCCCTTATTAATAGGGGGAAAAATGAATACATCAACAGAACGTAATGAAAATGGATATTTAGCACGTAATAGATGGGTTCTATACCTGTTTGTAGCATTAATGGTTGTTAGTGCTCAACAGGTTATAGAGTCGCTGGAAATGGGGTTTCAGCTTCCTAAAATACTTATTTATATTGTTGTTGTTGTTCTTCTTATTTATGCAGGTGTTTTAAATGCGCTATCTGGCACTATGACAGCTAAAATATTTCGTGGTTTGGTTGTTGTCGGCCTGATTGCCACAGCAATATGGTTTGTTTTTGAAAAAGTATATGGGTGAATACGTATGAAAAATGATAAAGAAATTTCGATCAACCTGCCCTCAATGGATGCACAGCGCCTAATTATTTTGGAAATGGAGACAGATAAAGCCATTTCCACCTTGAAAAGTAACCTTTTAGAACGGAAATACCCTAAAGCTGATGGTGTTGACTATGCAGCCATAGATGAGCGCATTTTCGTAACCCTTGATCAGGGGTGGATTGCCCCCCCTCCTAGCCTGATCAATGCGTGGTTTAACCAAGTGAAAGAACGGTTCGATGAGTATCGCTCTGATGGAAAGCTTGGATACCTATTAGGGCTGCAAGGAGATAATGCAGATCGCCGTATAAGAGCCTACAGAAATGGAGATGAGGTTATCCCTTATAGTATCTGGCGTAACTTTTTGGAAGTTACAGGACGTGTTGCGCCCTATATAAAGCCCGTTATCGGGATTTTTGATGTTGATTAATCGCTATGCAGAATGTGAGAAATTTGTTATTTTTCCTGTGTCAGCGACATTAGTGTAATACACTTGTATTGCATAGGGCTGTTAAAGACATTATTAACTTTAAGGAGATTGCAATATGGAACAAACCATTCCCGATAATGATGAGTCGCGAGTATATCGTATGTCGTTTATGGCGTATGTGCGGCCTGTTTTCATCTTTGTAGTTGCAATGTGTTTTAGTTATGCTTTATCGCAATCAAAACATGCAGCTGTATCTATTATCGGCTATGTGTTAATAATTCTATCTCTAATTAATCTTTATTGCAGTATTATTTATGTCAAGACTTTAAAACTTTATCTCAATCATGATGGTGTTTTTTTGTACCGCGGAATATTTCCATGGACAAAAGGTGTAATTGGTACGATGTGGCGTGATATTTCAGATGCTAACTACTATACAGGGTTCGTTAGTTGGGCTACGAAATCATATCGTGTACGAGTAGGGCATAGGTTTACTAAAACAAGTGAGATTTTTATTCCTCATGTGAAAAATGGGAATAATGCAGTTATTGAAATTAATGAAATCATTAAACAAAAAGCCAGAAGTAATATAAATTGATTGTTTTTTTTGAATGGAATTATAAGGTTTAGTTTTGCTGATAAGTGTAGAGGTTTTTTCAGAAATGTTAGGCGTTAAACCGGGTGAGATAATTCATTCACTTAAAAATGATGGGTTTTTTAATGGTATTAAACTCCCATCACCTTTTTACAATCGTGGAAGTCACACCAAACCCATGTTTAAAATGGTTGATGTTATTCAATTTGTAAATATATACCATGAATCATCCCCAGACAGGAGCGGGGAATGAGGCTATTTTATATGTATTTACACTGGTCTGATTCCTATGTCATCCCATTTTAATCATATAATTAATGCTGTGTAATACGCTTGTATTACATGGTTTAAGAGGTGATAAATGTCTACCTATTCGTTTGAAGATGATTTTCGTAATTTATGCACAAATATTTCAAAAGAAGTTATGCCTGGATGTGGTCTTATTTATGAATTATATCAACAACGTTTTAGCTCACAGATTGATAGCATCATTGAGACATTACCAGCATCGGAACAGCTCATTGCCCGAGAACTTGCCCGTGAGGAGTTTGATTATATTTCATCAAACGAAATTGAAGAGCAAATGCTGAGTAATAAGGTTAATGGTCTTTGTTCGCACGGGCTAGATCCTAACTGCTGTCCGTGTGGTTGTGGAGATATTGATAATTTTTAAGATAAATAGTGTGCCAATAAATTGGATGTAATATGCATATATTACATCCAATTTCCCCAACTAACGAATTTTTCTTTTCTCCGCTGCCACATCGGAAATTATCAAAAATTCTTGCTGTAAAAATTTATCTGTTGGCAGACCGCTTTTTATGTAGTCGTTGGCTTCCAGCCAGCTCCGCATCATATTCAGGTCTTCGTTCAGCTCCTGAATATTGTGTTTATGCCATTTAGCTACCTGCATCACATACCAGGCCGGAGAGTGATCTGGCCCTTCTTCATTTTTTTCCATATCTTTATACAGGTCGTAACTCGCCCCCTTAAATATAAGTTCTCTTTCTTTCTCCACGCTTTGAATATGAATATCCACTCCTAATACATTTTTCATGTAAATGGTAAGCACCTGATCGGCTCCGATATCAGTGGCCGGATAAGGGAAATATTTAATAAGGCTATGGCGTACCATCACATAAAGCGCCTGTGCGTTAAATAAACGATTGTTCATTACCTGAATTACGCTCATTTTTTTTTCCTTTTTTTAACGGACGATACTATCTACCTTAGCGGATAGAGGCGCATAGTTAAACCCGTCCGGTGTTGCTGCGGCGCGTTCTTCCCGGTTCGGGTTTACCGTCAGTTTACCGAATTGTATTAATGCTAATGTACGCATACATTAGCATTAATATTTGAGTGGTTAGCCCTCTTCCTCTCTGGATGCCCGGATTCCCGCCTGATACAGCCGCTTTACCCGCTCAATCTCGGCCAGCGTTGCCGACCAGTGCAAACCGGCATCACGCCGGTATCTGGCGGCCATTTTTTCAACGGCCTCCGGGCTGCTGTCGTCGCTGCGGTGCTGCCGCCCTTTTTCCCCGAACACCTCCACGATCAGCCACTGGCTCCCCGTTCTGCCGAACAGGGCATTACACAGGCGCTTCACGGCCAGCGGGGTTAAGTCCGGGTCGGGATCGTATGCGATGGTGGCAAAAATAAATCGCAACATTTCAGAGGTCTTGTAACGCTTTACCGCCGCTGCTAGGCGTGCGGCACGCTGTGGGGCTTCCCAGCGGTCGTCACTGTACCCGGCCACTTCGGCCAGGTAATCCCTTTCGAGGTTTGCCACCGTGTAACATCTGCCACCGATAAACAACCGCATGGCCTCTTTCGTTTCATCCCGCATACGCCATATCTCTGTTAATGCTAATGTACGCATACACTAGCATTAACTAACCAGACCAACAATCATTATCCGGCATTCGGTAAAACTCTAATTCGACTAAACGCCTATTCTGCCGAACCCGCCCCGCTACTTTTCGTTTTTGCCGCTGCCGGTTTATTTTTCCCGGCCAGTAACGCCGCCAGTTGCTTGTTATGGGCTTTCAGCGCCGTAAGTTCACCCGTCATGGCCGCTCTTGCTTCCCGCGCATCACTGGCCTCTTTCTGCGTCAGCTCCAGTGCAGCTTCGCGGTTTTTCATTTCCCCGGCGTGCTGCGTCCGGATCTCCTGCAATTCAGCCGCATGGCGCGTACCGGCTTCGGCCAGTCGGCTCTCGGCCGCATCGAGGCGCTTCTGTAAGTCAGATTCGGTGCGGCTGTGGCCGCTTTTAAGCTCTTTAACCTCAGTGACGTGCTGTGCTTTTAAGTCACGAAGCTCGGTGACGTGCTGAGTGCCAGACTCGGCCAGCGCCTTTTCAGCGTTCGCCAGGCGGCTCTGTAAATCTGTCACCTGCTGGCGGTGCTGTTCACTGGCCTGTTTCGCCGCCTTTTCGGCTTCCTGATGCTGCTTTTCCGATGCAGTCAGTCGTTCACGTACTTCAGTAAGGCTGATCGTGCGCTCCTGTTCACGCTCACGGCTGGCATCGAGCAGCTCAAGGGTTTTTCGCAGCTCGGCGGTCACGCCGTCCAGCTTTTCTTCCAGATCGTCCACGGTCTGCGCAGCGTCGGCCAGCTCGCGCTCGGCCTGTGCTGTCTGCTCTCCCGCCGCGCGGGTCACTTCAGCAACCCGGCGCTCGGCAGCCCGGACAGCCTTGTCATTCAGCTCGGTGGCTAACTGGCTGATACGTTCGGCCAGTGCCGCCGACACCGCCTTAACTTCTTCAGCCACTTCAACCGGCAGCTCTGCCACCGGCTCAGTGGTGACTTCAGTCTGCGAGGCGAGATGTTCATCCCACACCTGTTTCAGCCGCCCCGGATTACCGCCGCCCACCCGGTTACGCAGCGCAAAGCCGGTAATGTTCCGCCCTTCGGCCTGGAGTGCCAGACCTGCCTCGATGATCTGCTGTGGTTCAAAAGTTGCCGGACGCATGAGCCTGTTCCTTTTCTGGTGATTGAGCACATATTATACACAACAAACAAATAAACTAACAAACAAATGAACTAACTTATAACGTGACAGCGTGACGGTTGTCACGCTTCCGGCAGGCATTCGGTAAAACCCCAAAACAGGCGGGAGAAACCCCGCCAATACTGGCATTGGTTGTTCCATGTTTGTGCGCTATAATTACGCACATAAATTATGTGCAGGAGGTTATAATGAGAACGAATGTAGCCGAGAAAAAACGTAGTACAAACGTGTACTTAAATGCTGGTCTACTTGAAGAGGCTAAAGAGCTGGACTTGAACGTTTCCGCGATATCTAACCAGGCGCTGGAAACGGCTGTCAGAGAACGCAAACGTGAACGTTGGATCGAGGAAAACCGCGCGGGTATCGAGGCGTTAAACAGTTTTGTGGAAGAAGTGGGTATTTTTTCAGATGATGAAAATTTCGGGGTGATTTAGTGAAACAGTTTGCAGTTTACAAAAATAAATCCCGGAACAAACAGGCATACCCGTATTTTATTGATGTGCAGGCAGATATGCTTGCACACCTTAATACTCGCCTTGTCATGCCTTTAACGCTGAAAGCAAACTCTAATTCGCAGGTAAAAGCGTTAACGCCAGTTATTACAATCGAGCAGGTTGATTATGTAGTGCTGGCTACCATGATAACGACAACGGATGTAAAAAATCTGAAAACTGAAGATGCAATTATGGATGCTTCACATTTACGCGATCAACTGGTTTCTGCGATTGATATGATGATTTTAGGTATTTAAATTTTTGCTGGTCTGGTAGACATTTCATTAACCGTGGGGGTGTGTTTGAGCTACCTTTCCAGCAAATTTTATTCTCATTTGGGTATATAAAACAACCAGAATATAGCTATCCCCGAAAATATTACAGATGTTTTAAAAGATAGCGCGGCCTGCCTTTCCCGGGCGCTTATCATTTTATTGAGCGTTTCTTCCTTGTTTTCTGTCGCTGAAGAACGAGGCAGATCGTACCATCTTTTGAGTTGCCGCATCGTTTCCAGCTTACTCAATGATAATTTGCTGAATAAAAAACAAGCCCAAAGCAATATAGCAAGAAATACAGGTATATATCTTATTAATATCTCAAAAGTATCATGGCCCGGATTCATCTTATTTCCTTTTCGTTTGTATAAATTAATCATGTAATACATGTGTATTACACGCCTTGATTTCTTAGTGCTTCTCTCAACGCGTTTAACGCCCAGTCCGGGCAGCTTCGCGAACTGGGTTTATCCGGGTCGTTCACCCAGGATCTGACCGTTCTGACAGCGCAGGGGCGGCGCGTGTACTCGCAAATCAGGTAAGCGGCCTGTGCCTGGGTTAACCCGTGAGCCGCCAGTAAACCCAGAAATGCAGCACGGTTATTTGACACCATAAACCCCGTCTTTTTTGAACGTAATGCTGACCTGCCCTTCTGCCGGAACTTCCATCACTTCCCGGATTTTTTTATTTATGGCATTTTCGGTAGCGCTCACAAATACCGGAGTACCTTTTATAAATATGCTGAGCATTGCGGCAATGACCGTCAAAAGAATACAGGTGTTTGTTATTGTCCTGATGATTTCTGCTATATGCTCTGAGGGGGCGTTTCTCAGCTCGGTTATTAATTGTGTTACTTCTGCCTGATGGTAAAGAGAATAAAGCATAAAAAATGCAATAAAAACAGAAAAGCCCTGAACAAAATAATGCCATAACCGCAGGATCATTCTCCAGACAAAACCCATATAACTGAATGCCGACGCGACGCGCGTTCGCCAGTCTTTTTTAACGGACTTAACGATTTCTTCATATTGTGAAACCGGCATTGAGCCGACTTCAATATTATTTACCCTGATTACTGCCACGCCATCCTGCATCTTCTTTTCTCCGCCTGATTAACGAATAGGCACATGTGCCTGTTTCTGGCAGTATAGGCACATGTGCCTATCCGGGACAAGTCTTTATGCTTCTCTCCGGGCATTCGGTAAAACACCAGGTTTACCGAACTGCGCCCCTCCCCCGTTCCGTTCAGATTTTCTGATAAACTTTTTTCTGACGCCGATTTTACTAAGTGGCTGTTTTTACTCATTTCAGGTTCGCCCTCGATGCCGCTGCAGGACGCTGGCCAGCTGCTGCCGGCGACGCGACCGGAAGCGGATTCATTCAGTCTCACTGAAGAATATTTTCCCCCGCCGCCGTCGCCGCTGCGTCACGCGCCAGTGCTACAATGGCGCTGCCCGGACAGGTCAGGGAGCCGATTAACCAGGGGTGGTTGTTCCCGTCCTGCCCTTGTCCGGGCAATCGGCTTTTATTCCCTGTAAGGAAGTTTCCCCGAATGACCGATCACCTTTAAGCCGGGTTTTTCTCCGCGACGTGCCGCGCCCCCTCCCCTATCATTACGTTACTGTTTTCACGTA
>OIEP01000121.1_pt1 | contig 34249 bp, 32 predicted proteins | sample 1581861 | NCBI WGS metagenome assembly OIEP01 (sample SAMN03281009, study PRJEB24777) | human gut metagenome | isolation source: fecal sample PR192 from 1 month old female Indian infant, vaginally...
TGGTAAAAGGACGGAAGAGTTAGAGAGGAATAGGGGGGGGGGGGGGGGGGGTTTTTTTTTCAAGCAGAAGACGGCATACGAGATAGCGTAGCGTCTCGTGGGCTCGGAGATGTGTATAAGAGACAGTATTTTATATATTTTGTTTACATAATTTAATTTAAAGAAAAATAAACTTAATCGCTAGTATCACACCGTCACTTCGGAGTGAGGTGGCACAATTCATATTAATTATGATTAAAAGGGAATATATAATGAAAAGAAAAGTACTGGCAATTTTGATTCCAGCGTTATTCACTGTGGGTAGCGCTAATGCGGCTGAAATCTATAATAAGAACGGTAACAAACTGGATTTCTACGGTAAAATGGTCGGCAAGCACATCATGACCCATGATGGCGGCAACAATAATGCCAACGATGCCTCCTATGCCCGCTTTGGTATCAAAGGGGAAACGCAGATTAACAACACGCTGACCGGTTATGGCCGGTTTGAGTACAACATCAAAGCGGACAAACCTGAAGGGCAGCAGACTCATGCCACGCGTCTGGCTTTCGCTGGCCTGAAATTCAGTGACTATGGTTCATTCGATTATGGGCGTAACTATGGCGTGGTTTACGACGCAGCCGGTTACACCGATATGTTGGTTGAATGGGGAGGCGATGGTCTGGTTCACACCGACAACTTCATGACCGGCCGTACCACTGGCGTTGCAACCTACCGTAATACCGACTTTTTCGGATTGGTTAATGGCCTGAACTTTGCGCTCCAGTATCAGGGTAAAAACAACCAGAGCTCAGCTAAAAAATCGAACGGTGACGGTTTCGGCTTCTCCGTAAACTACAACATTAACGACTTCGGTTTCGTTGGCGCATACAGCAATTCTGACCGTACGCACGAACAAACAGCAGACAACAAAGGCGAAAAGGCGGAAGCCTGGAGCATCGCCGCGAAGTATAGTGCGAATAACATCTATACAGCCGCCATGTATGCGGAATCCCGCAACTTGAGCCCTATGGAAAATGGTTCTTTTGCAAATAAAACCCAGAACATCGAAGCCGTTGTTCAATATCAGTTTGACTTTGGTCTGCGTCCGTCCCTGGGCTATGTCTACGCGAAAGGCAAAGATCTGAATAACCGCCGCGATGCGGATATCATGAACTATGTTGAGCTGGGTACCTGGTACTACTTCAACAAGAACCTCAACGTTTTCACTGCATACAAATTCAACCTGTTGGATGACGACGATGCCGTTGTGACTGGCGCGTCGACTGACGATCAGTTCGCGGTCGGTATCACCTACCAGTTCTAAGGTTGTTCAACACATCCAGATCCGCCTCGTAAACCATGTCATTCCTTTAAGCGAAGCGGCATGTTTATTCACCGGATAACAGGTTTTACCCTTGAAAAACGGCCCTGGTCTTGATGACCGGGGCATTTTATAATGAAGATTCAGGATGATTCCCGGACACCTCTGCGCCAGCTACACCTGATTTACTGTAGCGGCAGACATTCAGATTTATTTCTGTGATCCTCAATCTCCCTGGCAACGCGGCTCAAATGAAAATACAAACAGATTACTCAGACAGTATTTTCCAAAAGGAACTGACTTATCAGTTCACAGCCAACAAAGACTAAACAATGTTGCCAGACGGCTCAACGAAAGGCCCAGAAAAACGCCAGACTATGAATCACCCGCAGAGCGCTTCAATCAATGTGTTGCATCCATCAGTTGAACTCACAGCGCATAGCGAAACACCGGGCCATATGCCCGATCCACTGTGTGTCAGAATCGCACATTAGCAGGCAACTCCGGTCAGTCAAAATCAAACCATCATCCAGAGATGGCCCTGTCACTTCGGTAGAGAGAATTTTTCCGTCCACAGAGATTCTGTTGACTTATTCTGTAAAAAGTCTACTTTTCAGGACATGAAGAAGATACTTATCATTGTACCCGATGGCGGCATGCTGTTTGAATCCGCCGGTATTGCCGACATTCTGATGCAGGCCAACCGCCTGCACGCGAAAGGCGCTACGGACATCTGTTACCAGGTTCAGTTAGCGACAACTCAGCCGCATCAGGTGATCCATGGTCAGTCCGGTTTAAATCTACTGGCAGATCATCGCCTGCATGAGATGAACCCTCGTGAACCTCTCGATACCATTATTATCACCGGCAGGGGGCAAAATCCGCAGGAAGGGATTGCAGTCGTTGACTGGCTGCGCCTTGCCGCTCCCCATTCCCGTCGCATTGCATCCATTTGCGGTGGCGCGATGCTGCTGGCGCAAACCGGGTTGCTGGACGGCAGACGAGCCACCACCCACTGGAAACTGCTGGAGACCATGCAGGCAGAATTTCCTCAGGTTCGCGTCGAAGGTGGTCCACTCTACATTCAGGACGAACACATCTGGACATCCGGCGGGGTCAGTTCCGGCTTTGACCTGACGCTGGCGCTGGTCGAAGAGGACTACGGCTTCAGTCTGGCGCGCGACATCGCCCAGGACTTCGTCATGTACCTGCGCCGTCCCGGAGGCCAGTTGCAGTTTAGCCGCTACAACCTTCAGCAGACCAGCCCCCAGAGCCCTCTTAACGATCTGCAGGCCTGGTTGCTCGAGAACCTCACTGCCGACCTCAGCGTGGATAAACTGGCAGAAAAAGTCGCCATGAGTCCACGTAATTTCACCCGCGTATTTACCCGTGAAACCGGCCTTTCCCCAGCGCGCTACGTCGCAGAAGCCCGGCTGGCCGCTGCCCGGCAGCGTCTGGAGCAGACCAACGAGACACTGGATCGTATAGCCGAGCAAACGGGATTTGGCAACAGCGTTAATCTGCGGCGGCTATTTGAAAAACAACTTCAGCTCACACCTGGTGAATATCGCCAGCGCTTTCACTGCCGTAAAATGGCGTAAAGTGATCCTTTTTTGTCATTTACGCCAACTCGTCACCGACCTACATTACCTTCAGAGACAACAGACAAGGAGTTGATCATGGTAAAGGTCGGTATTAACGGTTTTGGCCGTATCGGACGCAACGTACTGCGTGCTGCGCTGGGTAACCCGGATATTCAGGTCGTAGCAATCAACGATCTGACAGATAGTCAAACGCTGGCGCATCTGCTGAAATACGACTCGCTGCTCGGTAAACTCAATGCCGACGTCACTGCCGGCGAGGGGCAGCTTGTGGTTGACGGTAAACCCATCACCGTGTTCAGCGAACGCGACCCAGCCAATATCCCGTGGCGTCAGCGTGAAGTCGATATCGTCATTGAAGCAACGGGGCTCTTTACTGAGCGTGACAAGGCGGCGGTGCATATCCACCGCGGTGGCGCAAAGCGAGTGATTATCTCCGCCCCCGGGAAAAACGATGATTTAACCATCGTGATGGGCGTTAATGATGGCCTCTACTCCCCGGATAAGCACTACGTGGTCAGCAATGGGAGCTGCACTACCAACGGTCTGGCACCTGCCGCACAGGTTCTGCACCAACATTTTGGTATTAAGCATGGTCTGATGAACACCACCCACGCCTACACCAACAGCCAGGCGCTGCACGACCAGCCGGAAAAAGACCTTCGTGGCGCCCGCGCCGCCGCGCTGTCGATTGTGCCTTACTCCAGCGGTGCTGCGAAGGCGCTTGGCAAAGTCATCCCCGGGCTGGATGGCCGCTTAACCGGTTACTCGCTGCGCGTCCCCGTTCCGGTGGTATCTATTGTCGACCTGACCGTAACGCTTGCGCGGGATGTGACAGTAGACGAGATCAATAATGCGTTTCGTGATGCCGCTGCGACGGGGCCACTGAAAGGGATCCTCGGCTATAGTGATGAACCGCTCGTCTCAAGCGACTACCAGGGTGACCCGCGTTCTTCCATTATCGACGGTCTGTCAACACGGGTGATTGGCGGCAATATGGTTAAAATTCTGGCGTGGTACGACAATGAATGGGGATTCTCTAATCGCCTCGTCGACCTGGCGCTGTTGATAGCCCGGTGCGAACACTAACCCGCTGCTCCCGCACGTGCTCTAAAATCCATGCCTGGCGTGGATTTTTTATATCTGTCGCTTGTAAGTCATCGCATGCCAGCGTATTGAAAGTGAGTTCTAGGGTGGAATAAGCGATCCCAACTCAACGCCTCCTTAAGGGCAAAACCGGAATCAAAGCCCACACCAGACCGCATCAACAATTAATAGATTGAAGACATGCGCTATATTTAGAAGTCATCTAATGATGCTGCCTGAATGAATAACCCATCACACGTTTAAAGGCATTACGTTAATCCCGAACATCCTAAGCCGCGACGGGCGGCGGAATTAGCCGGACTGACCGTTGCACAACGCGGTGTTAACGTTTCTGTGGTACGCCTGTCGCAAGTTCATGACACAAATAAACAAGGATTAGTCACTCTACTGATCGAACTTGCCCGCCAGAAAAGCGTATCCGGGTATGTTGAAGAAGGTCAAAACCGATGGTCAGCCGCGCACATCAGCGATGTGGCTGATGTCTATTTACGCGCGCTGGAGAAAAATAGCCCCAATAGCCGTTATCACGCGGTAACGGAAGAAGGAATTCCTATGTGCACTCTTGCTGAAGTTATCGGTTATATTCTGAACGTATCCGTTAAACGTATCGCAACTCAAGATGCAAAAGAACATTTTGGCTGGATGAGTTTGCTGATTGATCATGATATGTCAGCCTCAAGTACTCTCACCCGAGAACGCCTGGCGTGGCAACCTACTGGCCCAGCGTTGATTGAGGATCTTTTAAAGATTCGCTCTGTTAGTAATAACTCAGCAGTATAATAAAACACCGCCGCGTCAATGGACAGTTTGTTAAGTCGACAGTTTCGCCGACAAGAGATCTTCCGATTCCGGAAAAACCAGGAGAGGATGATTGAAGAAAATATACCAATTGAATATACCAACACTATACCAAGTGTGATGGGAGTCGTTGAAAGGAAATCACGTAAGTGTTTGAATAGTGGCGGAGAGAGGGGGATTTGAACCCCCGGTAGAGTTGCCCCTACTCCGGTTTTCGAGACCGGTCCGTTCAGCCGCTCCGGCATCTCTCCGTTATTGAAGTTGCTATAATGCCAGGTTCTTTGGCATTTTAATAGTTCCTGTCTCTTTAATTCAGTTCAAGTGACGACTTTGCGAGCAAAATGATGTTTAAATGGCCCTGGAAAGTAGGTGAAGAGTCCGGCAACGCAGAAATCCCCTGGGAAAAGGCGCTTGCCATCCCTGTTTTAGCCAATCTCTCCGATCAGGAGCAGCAGAAGCTGCAGCAAATGGCAGCCCGTTTTTTACAACAAAAGCGTCTTGTTGCGTTGCAAGGGCTTGAACTCACTCCCCTGCAGAACGCGCGTATTGCACTCCTGTTTTGCCTGCCAGTTCTCGAACTGGGGCTTGAGTGGTTAGACGGTTTTCACGAAGTGCTTATCTACCCCGCAGAGTTCGTCGTTGATGACGAATGGGAAGACGACATCGGCCTGGTACATAATCAGCGCGTCATACAATCGGGTCAAAGCTGGCAACAGGGTCCCGTTGTTCTCAATTGGCTGGATATTCAGGATTCCTTTGACGCATCAGGTTTTAACCTCATAGTCCATGAAGTAGCGCATAAATTAGATGTCCGTAATGGCGATCGTGCGAGTGGCGTGCCTTTCATCGCTTTACGTGACGTCGCTGGCTGGGAACACGATCTCCATGCCGCAATGAATAACATCCAGGATGAAATTGATCTGGTTGGAGAAAGCGCGGCCAGTATTGACGCCTATGCCGCGACCGATCCTGCCGAATGTTTTGCCGTGCTCTCTGAATATTTCTTTAGCGCGCCAGCACTGTTTGCCCCACGCTTTCCCTCTCTTTGGCAACGCTTTTGTCATTTTTATCGCCAGAATCCCCTGGAGAGATTGGGCGACACTAACTCGCAAAGCGAGGACAATGACCCGACGGTACACTAAAACAACGGACTGTGTTAAATTTAACCATTTGAATCAGTAAGTTAAATTTAGTATTGACACAAAAAACGGTGGACAGTAGTATGCGCCCCGTTCACACGATTCCTCTGTAGTTCAGTCGGTAGAACGGCGGACTGTTAATCCGTATGTCACTGGTTCGAGTCCAGTCAGAGGAGCCAATTTCCTGTTTTCATGCATCTTTGCGAATCCTTATCTGATGTTGATTCAAGAGGTTAGCGTGAAAACTCTTCCCGGTGCATTTTGATTTTACCCTCCGCATCGGGAAAACCTGGTAGTCAGATTTGGGGTCAAGTTGGTTCGATGACGGAGTGACCCCCAAATGTCTCTTAACGACTCAAAAATCCGCAACTTAAAACCATCCGCAAAACCCTTTAAAGTCTCCGATTCCCACGGTCTGTATCTGCTGGTCAAGCCTGGCGGTTCCCGTCTCTGGGATCTCAAGTACCGAATTAACGGTAAAGAATCCCGCATTGCACTGGGAGCCTGGCCTGCCGTCTCCCTGTCTGATGCGCGACAGCAGCGTGAAGGTGTCCGTAAACTGCTGGCACTGAACATCAACCCGGCGCAGCAACGGGCTGCTGAACGTGACTCACGGTCGCCTGAGATGGTGCTCGGTGAATCGGGCTTTGCGCATGGCGATCTCCTCAGGAGGACATAATCAGTATGCCGGAAGATCTCTAAAAGTGTATGGTCCGGTTTAGCGGGATTCTTACACGCCGTCAGCCTGATATTTTCGTAATGGCGATGACAGAGGCCTTCCCAGTTCGTCAGCACTCCATTCTGGAAGAATGTGTAAGCTGTCCACCCCTTTACTTTTTTCCCAGTACCCAACCCTGATGCCGTTCATCCAGATTGCCAGACGCTGCTGTTTCCGGCTCATATCGTTACCAATTCTCCTGTCGTGCAGGTGAGCTTAATTTAAGTATTTCTTCCGTCTGCTTCTTTTCTGAAGAGGTGGTTGCCGAGGAGAAGCTGATTTTTACACCCAGGACGGAAAACACCTTAAACAGCCGTTCAATGCTCGCACTGGCAGGGTTGGCTTCCAGACGTGCGTATGTCTGTTGAGTGACACCTAACCTTTCGGACAGGTCTTTTTGCGTAAGACCATTCGCCTTGCGAAAACCAATGAGCAAGGGACGCAGCTGGTTGAGCGTGTTTAACGGGTAATCATTATTGATCATAAGCTGGCCTCAGTAGTTTCCTCTGATACAACTTGCAGGCTGTTTTCTAAACATACACCCTAAAGGCTGTTATATCAATTTTACAGCCTAAAAGCTGTTAAATAAGGAATACAGCCTTTAGGGTGTTACTAAGCGGCAGCATTGATCCAATCTGCCATTTGCCTCCACAAGGAGGCAGGCAAAGTATTAAAAGCATTGGGCAGGCTTTTAGAAGCTGGTGGGCTATGGTACCCCGGAGGAGCTCCGGTGAATGTTACTTGACCTGATGGTACTGAATACTCTCTACAAGCCTGATCCTTTGCGTAACGTAAACTGAGCATAATCAGAAATATAGCTGATGCGTTGGCGTTCAAGCCAGCCTCACGGTTATGTCCTCAAGAGCTTTCACAAAAACAGAAGGTGACTTGCACAAATAACCTTCACACAATAAGTGCAGAAACATTCATTTCTGCACCAACGTAACGCACCCTCATGTCTACAAGGCGTCAAACCTGTCACCCACAGGTGATATACCTCTCACCCCGTAAACCTTATTTATCACGCTGTGACGTCTGTCTGCTCTTGAAGTGGCTTAAACAAAGCCAGAGAATGACGGTTTCGTCAGTCAGACGGCATTATCCTGCCCTGCCTCTGAAACAGTTGCCTGAGTTGCTCGAACGCATTGAAGACTATCATCAACTATCCGTGACATTCTGTTTCTTCAATAAATCCTCGCGCTTAATAGCGTGTCCACTAATAGCGAGTAAGATCGGACTCAGCCTCCCGTTGCCGAAATTTCCCATGTATGCCGCATCCATAAAATCAAGATTCTGAGCTCAACGTATGACCGTAAAGCAACCCGATTCTCTTACCGCGCCAGTCTGATAAAGACTGGCGCATCATACATCGTGGAGTTATAAACCTGGCGGGCGAGGCACTTCAGTATAATGACCATTAATATCTCGTTCATAATAATGGCCGTCCTCAACGTAATAACGCTTTCCGTTATAATCCAGCGGGTGAAGGCTGCTGCTGACAGTGTCTGGCGCATCAACAACAATATAATGATCCGCCTGACGTTGATAATAAATACCATTGACAATGTAATAGGTTATTCCGCCGAGTAATAATGTTGTGGCAAGCCCCGGCAATATATTCACGCGGTATCCAGGGTGAGGATATGGCCCACCATGGGGAAATGGTCCCGGCCCTCTGTGGAAAAGAACCGGTCCATGCCAGCCGGGGTGATGCCCGAAGGGGCCAGGACCGACCGGAGGCATGGCAAAACTGCTAAATGGTATGGAGAATACCAGCAGTGATGCCAGTGTTTTAGTGGCGATGTTCACGTGGGGCTCCTTTCCGCAATCTGCATACGCAGGGTTTATTAAAATGAGAATGACAGATAGCTAATCCCAGGTCACTGACCTGGGCCAGTGCCGTGGCAAACCTGCAAGCAACTTGAAATATGACGGGTATATTCATTTAATTGGCTCTACCACTGAGATTCAAGACAATTTACACGGCCCGACATTATTCCATGTTTTATCCATAATATTCATGAATTATCATATTTCGCTGCCTGCCGACAATTTTTATATTTATTTCGATGTGTAAGCAAATATTTAACCAGATTAAAAAAGCACGAATAGAAGCACCAGCACGGTGTCGGTGAGTATGCCACCGATGATGCCGGTTTCAATAACGATGCGACTATTGGCACCAGCGAGAATACGCCGACAATAAAGGCCAGCGCTGTCATCTGGCAACCGGAAAGTTTTAATGCCGATGCACTCCATGAACGGCACACACCATTAACCAACCTGACTGGACAAACACAACTGGCCTTATCCCGGCTCCGCAGCCTTGATGAGTAGCAGGAGCTGCTGGAAAACAGCGCGCGATATGCTTACCCGACGACATGCGTGATAGTGGCATTATCCTGGCGGGATGTCATAGCGTGCGTGGCGATCACTAACGACGCGGATCTGATAGCACCGGAGTAAAATGATAAACGCGATGTCAGAATAGTTGCGCCATCCATTGTTTATGTTCGTTGTCCAGCAACTGCGCTGCCATCTCCAGAAAGGTATTGACCACCGTCGGTCGGTGTTTGCTACCCGGAACCTGGATTTGCAGAGTGCGCTGGCTGAGCGCGGTGTTATTGATGGCCTTAAGCGTCATGCCATCCTGTTTCGCCCGCCACAGTACGCTGAAATGGCTGCAAACAATAGCAGCCCCCTGCGTATGGCGGGTAAACCCGTATAACGCCGAGAAGTTATTGCTGCTAAAGGCCGGTTCGAGGAAAGTGCCCGCCATGCGACAAGAGAGATCGAATAGCTGACGCAGTGTGGTGCCCGCCTCGGGCAATGCCAGCGGATAGTGGTGCAAATCTTCCATCGCCACGCCCGGTTGCTTCACCAGCGGATGTGCATTATCCAGCAGCAACAGAACCGGAGCGGGCCAGGCGGCAATAATTTCCACGTCACGTTCAGGCGCGAGGCTAAACTGGAATGCCACATCACAGTCGTTACGGCGAATCCACTCGGCGACTTGCATGGCGGTGCCAACCTGCAGATCAAAGCTGACGCCAGGATACTGCAGGCGAAACTGCGCCAGCAGGCCTGGCAATAAGTCAAACGCCATACCATCCGTACAGGCGAGACGCACCAACGCTTTGCGCACTGCTTTTAGCCCCTGAATCTCGGCCATTGCAAACTCCATGTCGCGCATACTTTTGCGGACATGATTCGCCAGAATCTGCCCGGCGTCAGTGAGGATCATTCCTCGCGGATGGCGCTCGAAAAGCGTCACGCCAAGCCGCATCTCCAGTTTCTGGATCTGCCGGCTAATTGCCGAGCCAGCGACATACAATTGCGCGCTGGCCGTGCTTAACGATCCGGTAGTAGCTACGGCAAAAAAGTAGCGCAACTCATGACTCATCATGGGGGATTCCTCTCTCTCGCCCTGGAATTGTGCAGTGTACCCTTATCAAAAAGGCAACGCCAAATTGCAATTATTATTATTGTGGCAAGGCTCTGTTCTGGTTTAGAACGAAAAGACAATAACAGCGATCTGCCCCATCGGGAGCAGACAGACAGGGCAAACAACATGACAACACAACAAATCCTTGCGCAGGCGCTGGCGTGGTTCGACAGCGGCCATTTTAAAACCACGCTTGCCGACAGGGTGGCCATTCCCAGCGAAAGCCAGCGCAGCGACCGGGATGAACAACTGCGCCGTTATTATGATGAAGCGTTTATTCCGGCTTTTCATGAAATGGGCTTTACCACTGAGGTTATCGCGAACCCTGTTAACGCCGCTCGCCCCTTTTTACTCGCCAGCCGAGTGGAAGATGACAGCTTGCCAACCGTCATGTGTTACGGGCACGGCGATGTGGTATTTGGCGACGATGCCCGCTGGGCGGAAGGGCTGTCGCCGTGGACGCTGACCGAGCGCGACGGTAACTGGTACGGGCGCGGTGCGGCGGACAACAAAGGCCAGCACACCGTGAACCTGGCGGCGCTGGAGCAGGTGTTCCATGCACGCAGCGGGCGCCTGGGCTTTAACTGCGTCTGGCTGTGCGAAATGGGCGAAGAGATCAGCTCGCCGGGGCTGGCAGCCGTATGCGAACAGTTGAAAACACGCATCAAGGCCGATCTGTTGATCGCCTCCGACGGCCCGCGTCTGAATGCACAGCGCCCGACGCTGTTCCTCGGTTCTCGTGGCTGCGTTAACTTCCGTCTGACCATCAATGCCCGCGCCAAAGATTACCACTCTGGTAACTGGGGGGGACTGCTGAGTAATCCCGGCACGCAACTGGCCAACGCCATTGCCAGCCTGGTGGATGGCAAAGGGGAGATTCAGCTTGCGGCCCTGAAGCCCCCAGCCCTGACGCCCACATTAAAAACCATTCTGGCGGACATCGCGCCAGCGCGCGGTAAGCACGATCCGGCAACCGACCCGAACTGGGGGGAGCCGGGTCTGACGGCGGCGGAAAAACTGTTCGGCTGGAACACGCTGGAGGTGCTCTCTTTTCTTACCGGCAACCCGGCGCAGCCGATGAATGCGATTCCTGGTCAGGCGACCGCAGTCTGCCAGCTACGTTTTGTGGTCGGAACTGACTGGGCGCATCTGGAGCGGGCGGTTCGCGACCATCTGGACGCCCACGGTTTTTCCATGGTCGCCATTAGCGATATACGCGGGACTCCCGCAACGCGTTTCGACCCGACCGACCCGCTGGTCAGCTGGGCGCTGACGGCGATGGAGGAAACCACCGGTATCAAACCGGCACTGTTGCCTAACCTTGGCGGTTCGTTGCCAAACGATGTGTTTGCCGGGATTTTAGGGTTACCGACGTTGTGGGTGCCCCACTCATATCCCGCCTGCGGACAACATGCGCCGGATGAACATTTACCGATCGCCATTGCCCGTGAGGGCCTTGCCATCATGACTCGTCTGTTCTGGGATTTGGGCGAGCAAGGCGCAACACTGCTTGCCAGTCACCTTGCGCATCAAAACGGAGGTGCACAATGACAGCGCTCGTTCGAGAATCAGACCAGGCCGGCCCGCGCCCGAATCTGGTGAAAACGCTCTTCGCCACCTGTATTGGCAATGCGCTGGAGTGGTTTGATATTGCAGTCTACGGTTTCTTTGCCAGCTATATCGCACAGGTCTTTTTCCCGACCACCAACCCAACGGTGTCATTGCTACTGGCATTCGGCAGTTTTGGTATCGCCTTCCTGATCCGCCCGCTGGGCGCGGTGATACTGGGGTCGTATGCTGATAAACATGGCCGTAAAGCGTCTCTGTTACTCTCTATCAACCTGATGATGCTGGGCGGCGCGATGATCACCTTTATGCCGGGCTATGCCACATTAGGGGTCGCGGCGCCGCTGCTTATTCTGCTTGCCCGCCTGATTCAGGGCTTCTCCGCTGGCGGGGAATTCGGCAGCTCGACGGCATTCCTTGTGGAGCACTTCCCGGAGCGTAAAACCTTTATCGCCAGTTGGCAGTTCGCGACACAGGGGGCGAGTACCCTGATGGCCTCGGCCTTCGGCCTGGGTCTGGCGCACTGGTTGACGCCGGAACAGTTGCTTGACTGGGGATGGCGCGTGCCGTTCGCCTTTGGCCTGTTGATTGGCCCGGTAGGTTTGTGGATCCGCCGCCATGTGCATGAACCCACGGCTTATGCCAGAACAGCGAAAACCCGCCATCCGGTGAAACTGCTGTTTGGTTCGCAAAAACGGCTGCTGGCGCTGGCGATCGGTCTGATGGTCGTCTCAACAGCAATTAACTACATGCTCAACTATGTGCCAACCTGGGCGACCAAAACGCTGGGGCTACCAGCCTCATCGGCGTACAGCGCCACCTTGCTGGCCGGGGTGATCCTCACGGTGGTAACCCCTGTTAGTGGTCTGCTGGCGGAGCGCGTTGGACGCGAACGTTTACTGTGGACGGCGCTGGGGATGCTGGCCTTTACGCTGCTCCCGGCCTTCTGGCTGACCAGCCTGAACGTCACGCCGCTGTCGCTTTGCCTGCTGGTGGGCTGGATGGCCCTGCTGAAATCTATCTACTTCTCCACCATTCCGTCAGTAATGGCGGATATCTTTCCGGTCGCCACGCGCGCCAGTGGGATGTCCATCAGTTACAACATTGCGGTCACGGTATTCGGTGGGTTCGCCCCGTTTATCTGTACGCTACTCATCAGCGCCACAGGCAGCCATTTTGCCCCTGGTCTCTATCTGGTGTTGACGGTTTTCTTAAGTGTTACGGCTTTGTGGCAAACACAACGGCTGTTTCGCTAGTTTTACCCGCCATTCTCCTTCGGGAGAATGGCCTGACTTTTTGCGCCAGAAACACATTTTTCCTGCGCCATTCGCATCCGTAATAATCTTTTGCGGGTCAGATTCCGAACCCTGGTGTGCAAGATATTTCACCATCCGCAAAAGGTGCATAAATATCATCATCTGATTTTCTCTATTTCACTCGCCACTCGTCATTCAGACAAAATAGCACATTCATAAAATTGAATTATTTCTTAAATTTAAATGAAATATTTCATCCGTAAATTCCAGTTCCTCCTGATTAACCAAGATAAGAATCACCATGATTAAGAAAATTGTATTTCCAATGATGGCAGGAACTGGCTTTATTTTACTCTCACACTCCGCGTTGGCGTTGGAATTAAATTACGCGCACAAATACGAGGATATCTCCAGACAACACACTGATGAACTGGAAATCTCTCACGATTTCGAATCAGGCGTTGGCCTCGGGGTAAAACTGAAATTTCATCCGCAAGAAAAAGCCAATGGCGATGCCGGTGACGTCTTCGAACGGCGGAAGATTAATGAAAAAGAATTTAAGCTTAATTATACCCGGGACCTTACCGATAAGCTCAGTATTGAGCCGGGCATGGTCTTCGCCCTTAAAAGCAATGAGCAAAAATATAAGCCATCGATTAAATTTAAGTATCGCCTGTTTGATAAAACGCAACTCTCACTGCGTTATCGCAAAGAGATAAGTGACCGGGATGCAAAACCGACTAAGCGCGTTGATAAAGTTGAAGGAAAAATATCTCAAAAAATAAACAATTTTAAATTCAGTTACACCCTCATCTGGTATCACGGTAATGAGAATTTATATAATAATAAACGCCAGGATGTTGAGCATAAGGTTGAAGTGGCATATCAGCTCACGCAACATTTTTCGCCCTATATCGGCGTAAAAAATGAGGCCGTCTCGAAAAGCGATTCCGCACGACAGACGGAATTCATCACCGGCATAACCTACGAATTTTAATCGCCCTCGGGAGTCGAAATGAAGAAATTACTGACGTTAAATCTGCTGCTGGTCTGCCTGAGCGCCAGCCTGATACCCGCGTCCCATGCGGCTCCGGCCGAAGCCTCACGCTATGAGCTGGAAAAAGTGGTGATGCTCTCCCGCCACGGCGTTCGCCCGCAAACGGATACCGCTGCGCTGGAAGCCGCTACCGGGAAAAAATGGCCGGAATGGAGCGTGCCGGATGGTTTTTTAACCGGTCATGGCTATGCGGGGATGCTGACGCAGGGAGCGTATCAGCTGGCCGCGTGGCGCGCTCAGGGGCTGCCTGTCGGGAAGCCCACATCCTGCCCGAAGCCCGGGAGCGTATGGCTATGGGCGGCCCCCGATCAGCGGACCAGAGCAACCGGAGAGGCGTTACTGGATGGCATGTTCCCCGGCTGCGGTCTGGCCATTCACGTCACGAAGAATCAGCACGACCCGCTCTTTGATACGATTGAAATGGGGATCGCCAGACCGAATGAAGATGCCGTGTATCAGCAGGTGAAAGAAAGAATCGGTTCTTCCGCCCAGGCGCAAAAAAAATACGCCGCGGCCGTCACGGATTTACGCCACGCAGTGTGCGCCGACGATCGCAAAAGCTGTGCGTTTCTGGATAACGAATGGAACGTTAAAATAAATGAAAAAGGTAAAGTTAAATTAAGCGGCCCGGTATCTAAAGGCGCTTCGATTGGCGAAACCATTCGTCTGCAGTATAGCGAAAACTTGCCGTTATCCGAGGTCGCATTCGGCCAGGTGAAAAATGCCCAGGATGTGAACCGTTTAATGGCGCTGCATGCGGCAAAATATGACCTGATCAGCGATACGCCGGAATATGCCCGCCACGGCGGCTCGCTATTAATGCGTCAATTAATCGCGGCACTATCTTCCGGTACAAAAGCATCTGACAATGCATCGCAAAATACCCATCTGCAAAGCCCGCTGGTTATTTTTGTTGGCCATGATAGTAATATTGCACAGATCCAGACGATGCTCGGCTTTAACTGGCAACTGCCGGTCTATCCCCGTAATGATATTCCGCCCGGCGGCAGTCTGATTATGGCGCGCTACCTGGATAAAAAAACCGGAGAGAGATTCGTTCGCCTCACTTTCAGCGCCAGAACATTAGACCAATGGCGTCAACTTTCGCCGCTGAATGAACACAACCCGCTGCCGGTGGCTGAATTTACCTATCCCGGATGCCGTGAAACCACGCTGGGCGAGCTGTGCCCGCTGAATACGTTTGTCCGGCTGGCGGAAAAAAATCTGGTCGATGATGGCAAAGATTTAACAGTATTTCAGTGACGGGATATTTTGCAGCAACGTTAAATAGCGCCCTCTCTTGCCGAACGCCGCCAGTGGCTGCTCGCTGACGCCAGAACTGATTCCCCCCCCATCGCGATATGGGGGGATAAAATAAATCCGTCAAAATTTGCACGTACGTGCAAAGAATTCGTAAAACTGTCACATTGCGCCGATATATTCCCGTCTGTCTTTCACCGCCAGGGGGAACCCCGTGTCTTACCAATCCGAAATCCGTCTCCACACCCTGTGGCCTAAATTGCGCCACCGACTGTCGATCATCAGCCAGGAACCCGCAAATCTGCTGGGCGCGCTACTGCTGCTGTTGTTCAGTTGGATCATCCTCGCGCCGGTTGTTTCCGTGCTGTTAAACGCGATCCTGGTACAAAGCGGCGACGAGAGCCGAACCGGGACAGCAGAAGGCGCGTTTACCGCCTGGTACCTGCTGCGCACGCTGACTTCCCGGATGTCAGACCTGCTGCTGTGGACGCCGCTGCTCAATACCCTGAGCGTGGCCCTGAGCACCGTGACGATCGCGCTTATCGTCGGCGTCTCGCTGGCATGGCTGATCAACCGTACTGATATCGCTGGCAGAAAGGGGGTTGCCACCCTGCTGATCGTCCCGTTTATGCTGCCTTCCTGGACCTTTGCGCTGGCGTGGAACACGATTTTCAAAAATAACGCGATCGGCGGCCAGCCGGGATGGCTTGAGGCGATGGGGATCCAGACCCCGGACTGGGTGGCCTACGGTTACTTCCCGATTGTCGTCATCATGGTACTGCACTACACGCCGTTGGTGATCCTGATCGTTGGCAACGCGCTGCAACGTATGGACAGCCAGATGGAAGAGTGCGCGCGGGTGCTCGGCGCCTCGCGCATGGTTATCGCCTTTAAAGTTATTATCCCGCTGGTGCGCCCGGCGCTATTCTCCGCCGCGCTGTTAATCTTCGCCGACTGCATCGGCGAATTCGCCCTCCCCTATATTCTTGGCCTGCCGGTACATTTTGATACCCTCTCCACCGGACTGTACCGGGCAATCGGCACGCGTCAGTCCGGCGTCGCGGCGGTGATCGCCACGGTGATTATGCTGATGGGGATGCTGACCCTGATGCTGGATATGAAGATGCTACGCGAGGCAAAACGTTTTGTGACCGTGGGCGGTAAAGGCGTGATGGAACGTCGCCGCAGCCTGGGACGCTGGCGCGCAGCCGCCGCCGCGCTGCCGCTGTTATTCGTCTTGTTGGGGATGGTGATTCCTCTGCTGACGCTGTTTCTGTCGACGATAATGATGCTGCCTGGCCGCTTCACCGCCGATAACTTCACTCTTGCTTACTGGATTGGGCACAACCTCGACACCGTCGCCCTGCGCAACGGCATTCTTCTGACGCCGGAATTCTGGCATACGGTCTGCAATACCTTGCTGATTGTCGGTTCGGCATCCGTGGCCTGCGGCGTGCTGGGTCTGCTGGTCGGCTATGTGGTGATGCGCTGCCACTTTCGCTGGGTGGCCGCCTGCCTGCGCCAGCTCACCTTCCTGCCTTATCTGGTGCCGGGTATCGCCTTTGCCGCCGCGTTTCTGTCGCTGTTTGCCGTAGCCCGGGGGCCGGTTCCGGCGCTCTACGGCACGCCGTTGATTCTGATCCTGGCGCTGATTGCGGAAAAAATGCCGTATGCCAGCCGCGCGGGTATTGCCGCAATGACTCAGTTAGGTAAAGAAGCCGAAGAAGCGGCGCGGATCGCCGGAGCAGGCTGGATCGCCCGCATTCGCCGTATCGTCATCCCTATTCAGGCGGCCCCTCTGGCAGCCGGCATACTGCTGCCGTTTATCTCCGGCATCAAAGGCGTCAGCCTGTTCGTCATCCTTGCCACTCCGGCAACGGACGTGCTGACCACCTGGTCCCTGCGCCTGATTGATTACAACTACCAGCAGGCGGCCAATGCCGTGGTGCTGATGATTGCGCTGATTTCATGGGCCGGCACGGTGATGATCCAGAAGATCACGGGTACCGGTCTGGCTGATAGTCTGGAGAAATAACATGCCCGCGATTTATTTAAACAATCTGACGAAAACCTATCCGGGCAGCGATGCTCCGGCGGTTAACGCCCTCAACCTGACGGTGAAAGACGGCGAATTTATGTGCCTGCTGGGGCCATCCGGCTGCGGCAAAACCACCATTCTGCGGATGATTGCCGGAATTGAGCACACCAGCGGCGGGGAGATCGCCATCGGCGATAAGATCGTCGATTCGGTGGATCGCGGTATTTACGTACCGCCGGAAAAACGCGGAATTGGCCTGGTCTTTCAAAGCTATGCCCTCTGGCCGCATATGACCGTGGAACAAAACGTTGATTTTGGCCTCCGCCTGCAAAAAATCCCCGCGACAGCGCGTATCGCCCGCCGCCAGGATGTCATGGAAAAACTGCGAATTGCCGATTACGCCAGGCGCTATCCGGCTCAGCTCTCCGGCGGCCAACAGCAGCGCGTTGCCCTCGCCCGGATGCTGGCGGTCAATCCCGGCGTACTGCTGCTGGACGAACCGCTCTCCAGCCTCGACGCCACGTTGCGCCTGGAGATGCGCGCCGAGCTACGCCGCCTGCATGAAACCTTTGGCACCACCATCGTATTTGTCAGCCACGACCAGTGGGAAGCCATGACCCTGGCCACCACGATCGCGGTGATGAGCGCCGGACAAATGCAGCAGGTGGGAACGCCGGATGAGATTTACACTACCCCGGCAAACCGCTTTGTTGCCGAGTTTATCGGCACGCCACGCCTGAATATGATCCCGCTTCACCAGCCAGACAGCGGGCTGGCGCAGCACCTGCAACGGCGCTTCGCGCTGTCCGGGCAGGCCCGACACTGCGGCATCCGCCCGGAAGAAATCGTCCTCAGCGACGCTTCAGACAACCACAGTATCCCGATGATTATCGATAACATTATGCCCACCGGCGGCAGTTGGGTGATTGAGCTGGTTGCCGGCGAGGACCGGCTGTTTCACTCCACGCAGATTCGACCTCGCTGGCAGGCTCGCCAGCAGGTGCATTGCCTGCTACCGACCGCGTCCCTGCACTTCTTTAATCACAACGGGCTACGTCACGACGTTGGCACGAATTAACCGGATACTGACTCCTGAGGAACCACTATGAAGCGTAATTTTACCGCCGTGTTGATCGCCAGCGCTCTACTGAGCGCGCCCTGTGTCCGGGCTGAAACCTTTAACCTTCAGGCACTGATCGCCGCCGCGAAGAAAGAGCCGCCGCTTACCGTGTATGCTTCCACCGGTAAAATCGTGCAACAGGCGAAAGCCTTCAGCGCGAAATATGGGCTACAGGCCAGCGGCGTAAAAGCCGATGCGCCGCAGATTATCGAGATTATGAGCCGGGAAGCCCAGGCGAAGAATGTGCGGGCCGATGTCGCCATTGTTGAGGATGCGCCTGCGGGGATGATTCAGCTACTGAATAAAGGCTATGTGCAGAGCTGGGTGCCGGACGATCTGAAAGGCCGCATCGCCGCCCGCTATCAGAAGCCGCTGACCGTGGTACTGGCCCCGAACGTGTTCGCCTATAATACCGCGCATCACGCCACCTGCCCGATTAACAATATCTGGCAGCTAACCGAATCCCAGTGGCACGGTCGGGTGGCCATGCAGGACCCCACCGGCAAACCGGCCTATACCGACTGGTTCAGCCAGATGGAAACCCACTACGACCAGCAGGTTCGCGACGCGTATCAGCAGGCATTCGGCAAACCGCTGAAAACCGATGAGAAATCGGCCACCGCGGCATGGGTGAAAGCGCTGGCGGGCAATGGCGTACTGCTGACCCATTCGGATAATGATGCCGCCTCCGCCATCGGCGCGCCGGATAGCAAAACCGACTTTGTCGGCCTGGTTTCCACCGCCAAATTCCGCGACAACAAGCTGGGAATGAAGCTTGGACTGTGCAGCGGATTAAAGCCGTTTATCGGCTGGAATTACCCGAGCCTCGGCGTAATCGCCACCGGCAGTAAAAGCCCCAATAGCGCGAAGTTATTTATTCACTATCTGTTGACCGCCGAAGGCATCGCGCCGCAGGGCATAGACGGCAAAATGTCCACCAACCAGACGGTCACACTCCCGGCCGATGAGGAGTCCGGCATTGAACAATATCGCGGCGAATTAATGGAATACCACACCGCTACGGTACAAAAGGACTGGCAAAGCCGCCAGAACTGGCAGGACTTCTGGAGCCTGAACGATAAAAAATAACGTTCCGGTACGGCGACAAAACAAAATATCTTTCATTCAGAACAGGCGGCACACACCTTGACCACTATCGATATTGAACAGCATGAAACGGCGCTCAAACGCATTATTGTCGCCGCCGGGGATACCGCCCTGCGCTTCTTCCTCTCCCGCAAAGCGGGCGAATATGCGCTTAAAGGCCCTCAGGACATTCTGACCGAGGCCGATACGTTCGTTGAAGGCGAGGTTGTCGGCGCGATTCGCGAGGCTTTTCCTGACGATCTGATTCTCGGCGAAGAGAGCGCCAGCCAGCCCGCCAGCGCGGAGAGCCTGTGGGTGGTGGACCCGATTGACGGTACCGCCAACTTTGCTCGCGGCATTGCCCATTTTTGCGTCTGCATCGCCTGGGTGTGTCGCGGCGTCACCGAACTGGGGGCAATTTATAACCCGGTAAGCCAGGAACTTTATCTGGCGCGTCGCGGCCGCTACGCGCTAAAAAATGGCCTGCCTCTGCACTGTACCGCGATTACCGACCCGCAGCGCGCCGCCGTGGAACTGGGGTGGTCGGCGCGTCACAGCCAGCGCCGCTACCTGGACGTCATGGCGTCCCTCCTCACGCTGGGCGCCAGCGTACGCCGCGGCGGCTCCGGGGCGCTGGCGCTGGCCTGGGTGGCGGAAGGCCGCACCGACGGATATATCGAGATGCATATGAACGCCTGGGATTGCCTGGCCGGACTGTTGCTGGTGCGTGAAGCGGGCGGGCGGACCGGCATCATACCCGATAGCGCCGAAGGTATCTTCAATGGCTTGCCGGTACTGGCCGTCGCGCCGGGCATCGCCGTCGCGCTGGCTCGCGCATCGGGCATTCCGCTGGCGCTCGATGCGCAGTCCTCCACCTCCGCTGCCGCGCAACCGCCGGGCGTGCGCTATCCTCGCCCGGCAATCAGTCTGATAGAGGAAGATTTTCCCGGCTGGGGGATGAATATTTACATCGGCGATTCCTGCGGGGTGAGCGATACAGCGTTGCTGGCGGAACATGATATCGGCATCGTCATTAACTGCGCGGTCAACCTTGATATTGACTGGGTGATCCTGCCGGAAGCGGCCACTGCGGCGCATCTGCTTTGCCACGGCGCAGGGCCGGTGCGCTACTATAAACTGGGGCTTGTTGATGGTGAGGGCAACGCGCCGGAGATGCTGCATGCGGGCTATCACCTGATGCGTTCGGCGCTGCTGCAACAGATCCCGAACAAAGCCTCCTACCGCAATCGTAAACGGGGCAACATCCTCGTCAACTGCCGCGGCGGTCGCAGCCGTTCCGTGGCGCTTGTCGCGCTGTTTATGCACCTGGAGTGCCCGGAACGCTTCCCGACTCTCGACGACGCCATCGCCCGGGTCCGCGACCGGCGTCAGCTCCATCCCGATGAATGGTTTGAAACGCCGAAACCGTCGCTGACTCGCCTGGCCGAACATGCCGTTATGCGCGAACGGGCAATTGCCGCCGTGGAGCAAGGCCATGAGCAATAACGCGCAGAACAACAATCCCGGCTTCGCCAGCGCCAGCGAGGTGGCGCGCCTGGCGGGCGTTTCCCGCTCGGCGGTGTCGCGCACCTTTACCCCGGGGAGAAGCGTTTCCGCCGAAACCCGACGCAAAGTGCTTGCTGCCGCAGAGGCGCTGAATTATCACGTCAACCACCTGGCGCGCGGCCTTTCCAAAGAAGCCAGCCGCCCGGTCTGTATTCTTGGCGGCAACCTGTCATCGCCTTATCAGTCCCGCCTGCTTGAGCACCTGACCCGCCGCCTGCACAAAGCCGGACGGGCGGTTATGGTGATTAACACCGATGACGGTGAAGCGAATGTCAGGGCGGCATTGCAGCAGACGCTGAACTATCGTTCGACCGCCACTATCGTGCTGTCGGGTAAACCGCCTGCGTCTCTGATCGAACAGTGCCTGCAAAGCGGACAGCAGGTGATCCTGATCAACCGCCAGGGGGAGTTTCCCAACGCAGAGAATATCGATATCGATTACAGCGCGACAATGAACGCGGCATTTGACCATCTGGTTGCCGCGGGATGCCGGAATCTGGCCATCGTCTCTTCCGCCGCCCGTTCACCAAGTATGGTGATCCGTGAAACCCGCTTTCTGGCGGCAGCCGCCGCAGCCAATACCGATGTGGCGCTTATCCGCCCCGGCAGCGCCAGCTACCAGACCGGCGTGCTCGCCGCACGGGAACTGTTAAACCAGAATACGCCTCCCGACGGTATATTCTGCGTCACCGACCTTATCGCCTGCGGCTTTATTGATGCCGCTCGTTACGAATTTAGCCTTCGCATTCCGCAAGATCTCTGTGTGATCGGCTTCGATGATATTGAGCAGGCCAGATGGCTGGGCTACCAGCTCACCACCTTCTCGCAGCCGCTGGCGGAGATGGCGGAAGCCGCATGTGAACGGATTCTCTCTCCCTGCGCGGACGCAGCGGGCAGCCAGTTGTTTGATGCGCGTCTGGTAAGACGCGGCACGCTGCGCCCGGCGGTAAATACGAAGGAGATGGTTTGAAATAGACGCCGGGCGGAAATATAGATTGCCTCCGTTTCGGCGACGACCACAACGGGCACGTTTTTTTGCGACCAGGCCCGCTGGAATACCATCAATGGGATGCCCTGCGCTCACTCTCAGGCAGGTAAATATTTTGAATATTCAGATGGTGCGACAGCTCGCGGAGAATGATCAGGTAGCTGATAAAATGCGGGTCATCCGGGAATGCCTCCTCCCGCCACGGACTGCCGGAAACCACATCGGCAACTCTGTTGAACAGATCTTCAATATCGCCCTGGGTCAGGGGATTAAGCTCACCCGCAATCCGCGAAATCGCTTTCAGATAATCGTCAGAACAGCGGAATGTCCCGGCAACGGCGTGTAACCCGGTCTCAGCCTGAATACAGTCTTCGATGGTTGCGATCGCCATCTCGACATCATAAGGCGAAGGGATCCTGTGACGGAAAAACCGCCCGGCCACGGAGGCATACCCGACTGGCAGGGAAATGGCTGGCGACGAGAATGTCACCTGGTCCGGGTGAATCGACAAAAATGCATTATTCATTGCTATCCTTCCTGAAGAAACTCGCTCGCTGTAACCGTATAGCGTAAATCCAGAGACCAGGCGTCGTCCAGCCTGATACGTGCCGATTTGCGCCAACCGAAAGCCATATTGCCGACGCCACCCGTCGTAATGCTGGTCAGTTGCGTTTATGGCTGGCTGAGCGGTTCTGTCAATCGGTGGTTTAAACGAAAATCTGATTCAGTTGATTCGCTTACTGAGCTGATACAGGCTGAAATATAAAGGATATAACCTTTTTATAATTTTCAGCCTCTGAAAAGCCCCTGACGAATAACGGACTCACCGCATGGGGGTTGGGCGCATCAAGGAAACCTGGCGGGAACGCAGGCGCGCATCCAGGACTGGCCGCCAGGACGGCGACCAGAGGGCGGGTCGAGACAGGGACGTCGAGTCCCGCCCGGTCCGCCAGATGAAGCCGGAGTGGAGCGGACCGCGGAGCGGCAGGTTTTCAGCGCCATGCCGGGGGTGCAGGGGGACGGGCGAAACGTCCCCCTGCCCGTTCACACGCTGCGGAGATAACGAATATCCTCGTACTGACGGTGAACGGAACAACCCACTGAACCAGAATATGAGGCCCCAGAGCAGCGCCACCGGAGGATAACAGGCCGGGTTTCGCTACCATGCCCGCATTCCTGTCAGGTGGCGGCTGACGCCTTACCTGACCAGGAAAACCATAAATACAGGCCCTGCGCCACGGGTTCCGTTCACCGTAATCCCGCAGAAAATGAACTACCGTCGCCCGTGAACGGGTAAAGGGGGAGAAAACCGTCCCCCCCTTTACAATCCCCGCGGTCCCGCAAAGAAACCGGTGCTGCGCACTGCGCTCACCTCCCGGCCCTCAGCCTGCGGTCGGCTCAACTCGGCGTCATGCCTCGATTCGCCTCTGGCCGCCATCCCTGGCGTCCAGCCCTTGTCTTCGGGTCTCCGGTTCGCCGGTTTCAGCGGGCACCAGGGCATCGCAGTGGGTTTTGTGGTTTCAGCAGCGTATTCGTCGCTGCTTAAAGAAACAGTTTTTTATCACTTTCAGCGGTCAGGCAGTTGCAGGTTTACTGCGGGCTCACCGCCGGGGGGGTTGGGCGCATCAAGGAAACCTGGCGGGAACGCAGGCGCGCATCCAGGACTGGCCGCCAGGACGGCGGCCAGAGGGCGGGTCGAGACAGGGACGTCGAGTCCCGCCCGGTCCGCCAGATGAAGCCGGAGTGGAGCGGACCGCGCAGCGGCAGGTTTTCAGCGCAATGCCGGGGGTGCAGGGGGACGGGCGAAACGTCCCCCTGCCCGTTCACACGCTGTGGATATAACGAATATCCGCGAATTTATAGTGAACGGAACTGACCACGGAATCTGAATGGGTGAAAACGGCGTCATGCTCGCCAGAACCACCGATAATGCGATTACGACAGGCAAATAAAACAAAAGACAACACCAATAATTTGCTTAAGTGAACGGCATTGCGCCACCCGTCGCGGTTTCCGCGAAATTCCCCGCAGCACCTCAGCGAGGTTATCTGATTATTCACTTTTTATTTCACAATAATTTATTTCCTCTGCGCTCACTCTCCTGCCAGACTTCGAAACATGTTATTAACACTTCAAAAACAATAACCAAAGGTTATAAGGAGTTGCTATGCGCGTGTTAACGCTGGGCGGAAGTCCACGCTACCCTTCCCGAACGGCTGCTTTATTAAGCCATGCCGGGAAATGGCTGAAAGAACAAAACATTGAAGTCCTTCCCTGGCACATCAGCAATCTGCCGCCGGAAGATCTGTTTAACGCCCGCGTTGACAGCCCGGCGTTAAACACATTTAACCGACAACTGGAAAGCGCCGATGGCTTGATTATCGCAACGCCGATTTATAAAGCCTCATTCAGCGGCGTACTGAAAGCCTTGTTAGACCTTTTACCTGAGCGCGCGCTGGCACACAAAGTGGTGTTGCCCTTTGCGACCGGCGGCTCTCTCGCCCATATGCTGGCGCTGGATTACAGCCTTAAACCCGTGCTCAATGCGCTGAAAGCCCAGGAGATCCTCCAGGGGGTGTTCGCCGATGACAGCCAGATCGCTCACTATGAACGAACCCCGCTGTTCACGCCTGCGCTGGAACAGCGACTGGATGACGCGCTGAACACTTTCACCCAGGCGCTGGAACGTCGTCAGACTGTTACACCGCTGCGTCAGAGCGCATAACAAGGAGCCACCGATGTCATTATGGAATCATCGCGTTATCACCGGACTGTTACTGGCAGGCACGCTGGGATTTACCGCGCTGTCGCAGGCCGCAGACGACCCGTCACAATTGCGCGTTGGCTATCAGAAAGGTTCTGTGGCGCTGGTACTGGCCAAAAGCCAGCACCTGCTGGAAAAACGTTTTCCTCATACCCGCATCACCTGGAACGAATTTCCTGCGGGGCCGCAAATGCTCGAAGCGTTGAATGTTGGCAGCATTGATATCGCCAGCACCGGCGAAGTACCGCCCATTTTTGCTCAGGCGGCAGGAACCGATTTGGTTTATATCGGCGAGGAACCGCCTAAACCAAAGGCCGAAGTGATTCTGGTGGCGAAAAATAGTCCGATAAAAACGGTTGCTGAGCTGAAGGGCCGCAAAGTGGCTTTTCAGAAAGGTTCCAGCGCCCATAATCTCCTCCTGCTTCTGCTGCAAAAGGCGGGGCTGAAATTCACTGACATTCATCCCATCTATCTGACTCCGGCAGATGCCCGCGCGGCATTCCAGCAAGGCGATGTCGATGCGTGGGCGATCTGGGATCCCTACTACTCTGCCGCATTGCTACAGGGCGGCGCGCAGGTGCTGGCCGATGGCAGCAGCATAACCCGCGCGGGCTCGTTCTATCTGGCTTCACGCGACTATGCCACCCGGCATGGTCCGTTTTTACAGCAGGTCCTGCAGGTTCTGACCCAGGCAGATGCGCTGACCCGCAGTCAGCGTGAGCAAAGCATTGATCTGCTGTCTCAATCCCTGGGCCTGCCAAAGGCGGTCATCGCCAGTTATCTCGATCACCGTCCGATCACCGTCATTAAGCCGGTGGAGGATTCTACGCTGAAAGCCCAGCAAAAAACGGCCGACCTGTTCTATCAAAACCACCTGATCCCTAAAGCTGTGGATGTTTCCAGTCTGATCTGGCATTTCCACGCTGCGCAATAGGAAATAGAGGCAAACACAATGAGTCTGAACATTTTTTGGTTTCTTCCCACACATGGCGATGGCCGTTATCTTGGCAGCGACGCGTCCGCACGCACGGTGGACCACAGCTATTTGCAACAGATTGCGCAAGCCGCGGATCGGATTGGTTTTGGCGGCGTGTTAATCCCGACTGGCAGTTCCTGTGAAGACGCCTGGCTAGTGGCGTCGTCGCTGATTCCCGTGACCCGTCGACTGCGCTTTCTGGTTGCGCTGCGTCCGGGCGTTGTTTCACCGACGCTGGCCGCACGTCAGGCCGCCACCCTGGATCGACTCTCTAACGGTCGCGCGTTATTCAATCTGGTGACCGGCGGCAATCCGGAAGAATTAGCTGGCGAAGGTCTGTTTCTTGATCACGCGGAGCGTTACCAGGCCTCGGCAGAATTTACGCACGTCTGGCGGCGGCTGTTATCCGGCGAGAAAGTGGATTTTGCCGGTAAACATGTGCAGGTCAAAGGCGCTCAACTCCTTTTTCCACCTGTACAACGACCGCACCCGCCACTCTACTTTGGCGGTTCCTCCGACGAAGCTAAGGACCTGGCGGCAGAACAGGTGGATTTATATCTGACCTGGGGGGAACCGGTCCCTGAGGTGAGAGAAAAACTGGAACAGGTACGCGCCAAAGCGGCGGCCCAGGGACGGAAGATTCGTTTCGGGATTCGTCTACATGTCATTGTGCGTGAAACCAATGAGGAAGCCTGGCAAGCCGCAGAACAGCTGATCTCCCGGCTGGATGATGACACCATTGCGAAAGCGCAGGAAGCGCTGGCGCGCTTTGACTCGGTGGGGCAGCGGCGTATGGCGCAACTGCATGGCGGTAAGCGGGACAAGCTGGAAATCAGCCCCAACCTGTGGGCCGGTATCGGACTGGTTCGCGGCGGCGCGGGTACCGCGCTGGTCGGTGACCCGCAGACTGTCGCAGAGCGGATTAAAGAATATGCCGCTCTCGGTATAGACACCTTCGTGCTCTCCGGGTATCCGCACCTGGAAGAGGCATATCGGGTAGGAGAACTGCTGTTTCCCCTGCTCGATGTGGCGGTACCGGCTATTCCTCAACCGTTCTCGCAACGCGCGCAGGGTGAAATTGTCGGCAACAGTTTCGCGCCACTGAAAGCCGCGCAAAGTTAAGAGGCAGAACCGTGATGAAGAAGATACTGCACCGGCTGATCCCCTGGCTACTGCCGCTAACGCTAATCGCCCTGTGGCAAATCGCATCGCAGGCTGGCTGGTTGTCAACCCGTATTCTCCCTGCTCCTGATGCCGTCGCTGCAACGTTCTGGCGGCTCACGGTTGACGGCGAGCTGTGGCAAAACCTCTCCATCAGCACCTGGCGTGCATTGACCGGTTTTGCCATCGGCGGATCCATCGGTCTGGGGCTGGGATTGATGACGGGCCTGTCACGCATCGGCGAACGCGTGCTCGACACCTCGGTGCAAATGCTGCGTAACGTTCCTCATCTGGCGCTGATCCCGCTGGTGATTCTGTGGTTCGGGATTGATGAAAGCGCCAAAATCTTCCTGGTGGCGCTGGGTAGCCTGTTTCCGGTCTATCTGAATACGTTTCACGGCATCCGTAACCTCGACCGCGGTCTGTTAGAGATGGCCCGCAGCTACGGGCTTTCGGGATTTAGTCTCTTCTGGCAGGTGATACTTCCCGGCGCGCTGCCGTCGATTATGGTCGGGGTCCGTTTTTCTTTGGGGCTGATGTGGCTGACATTAATCGTTGCGGAAACTATCTCAGCCAACGCCGGTATTGGCTACCTGGCGATGAACGCCCGTGAGTTCCTGCAAACCGATGTGGTGGTGGTCGCCATCATCCTTTACGCCCTGCTGGGCAAGCTGGCGGACACCGTGGCGCAACTTCTGGAGCGCGTCTGGCTACGCTGGCATCCTGCTTATCAACCTTCGGAGGAACCGGCATGATACATTCCGATTCGCCTTCTCCTGCCCGCCTGAACAGCGGTCTCCCCCTGCATCTCGATAACGTGAGCAAATATTACGGCGAACGCGTCATTCTTGACGCACTGCAATTACACATTCCCGCCGGTCAGTTTGTCGCCGTGGTTGGCCGCAGCGGCTGTGGCAAGAGCACGCTGTTACGCCTGCTGGCCGGATTAGAGTCCGTTTCCAGCGGCGCGCTACGGGCTGGCGCCTCGTCGCTCGAAAACGCGCGCCAGGATATTCGCCTGATGTTTCAGGATGACCGCTTACTGCCCTGGAAACGGGTAATGGATAATGTCGGGCTCGGATTAAAAGGCGACTGGCACAGCCCGGCACGCCAGGTGTTGTCGGCGGTTGGACTGGCATCTCGTGCGGGTGAGTGGCCCGCCGCGCTATCAGGCGGCCAGAAACAGAGAGTCGCGCTAGCCCGTGCGTTGATCCATAATCCCGGCCTGCTGCTACTCGACGAACCGTTAGGCGCGCTGGACGCGCTGACCCGTATCGAAATGCAGAGTCTCATTGAATCGTTATGGCAAGAGCAGGGATTCACCGTATTGCTGGTGACGCATGATGTTGCCGAAGCGGTCACGATGGCCGATCGGGTGCTGCTAATAGAAGAGGGTAAAGTCGGTCTCGATGTGACAATAGACTTGCCTCGCCCGCGTCGTCGCGGTTCTGCAAGGCTGGCAGAACTGGAGGCGCAAGTGCTCGATCGAATCCTGACCCCCTCCCCCAGCGAAGTGTTTTCCCGGGCGCGGGCCGTAAAAACGGCGCGATAATCCTCCACAATTGCGTGGCGCAAGCCGCCACGCTTTTCACGGAGGTCAGTAGAAAATCATATTTGATAGTCAATAACGCTGTGCGGATTTTCCGCGAAGATCTGCGTCTTAATCTCTTCCAGCGTCAGTTCCGGGTTGCATAACTGGATAAACTTCCAGGTATAGTTACGCTGTAACTGACCGCGTTTTAGCCCCACCCAGACGGTATTCGCTTCGAAAAGATGTTCAGCGTTTAACTTAACCAGGCCGCGATCGCGCGCCGGATCATACGACATATCCGCCACGATACCTACGCCCAGCCCCTGCTCCACATAGGTTTTGATTACATCCGAATCCTGCGCGCTGATAGAGATTTGCGGCATAAGCCCCACGGCAGTGAACGCCCGGTCAATACGGGAACGCCCGGTGATACCTTGTCGATAGGTGATTAAGGGACAGGCATTGAGCTTATCCAGCGTGATGAGAGGTTCCTGTTCCAGCGCGTGCCCTTCGGGGACAAGGATCGCATGGTGCCAGTGATAATAAGGAAAGGCGGTCAGGGAATCTGCATTCCGTAGCTTTTCAGTCGCAATACCGATATCCGCCTCGCCGGTTTCCAGCATGGCGACAATTTCATCCGGCGAGCCCTGGTTAAGCGCCAGACGAACCTTGGGATAGAGTTCACGGAACGCCTTAATAACGGACGGCAGACTATAACGCGCCTGCGTATGCGTGGTCGCAATCACCAGTTGCCCGCTGTCGTTGTTACTGAATACGTTGGCCAGTCGACGTATATGGCTAGCGTCATTAAGAATACGTTCCGCCATAATCAATAGTTCTTTACCGGGATCGGTCATCCCCAGTAAACGTTTCCCCCGGCGAACGAAAATCTCAATGCCCAGTTCATCTTCCAGCTCGCGTATATGGCGGCTGACGCCTGACTGCGAGGTGTATAGCGTATTCGCAACCTCTGTCAGATTAAAATTGCACCGTACGGATTCGCGTATGATACGTAATTGCTGGAAATTCACATTCAACCCCATCGTGATCGCTGTCGTTAACTCTATTGATACAAAGCAATCTTATTCCCGACAAATAAAAAAAATCACTCACATATATCAAAAACATATAAATAGGGGGGGGTAACCAGGTTCCGGAGGCAAGCAAAAATCAACGGAACCGATGTAAAAGCACGCTCAGGCAAACCGACCGATGTGTCTCAAATCGCCCGGCGATCACGCCAGGAAGCCGCCAAAGACGTATGCGTATGGTAAGTACTTTCGCCCTTCGCACGGCAGCTAACACACCTGTAACATGAAGTATAGCCGGTATACTTCATGATAATAATCATATGGGAATCGGCACAGAAAAACATTGCAATTGATATTCTTACTGATAAATTGGTATTGCAGCGTAGATTATCGCTGCAATATATAGACTCTAAATAATTCAAATAGCATGACAAAACGGATAATCGTTTTGAACAGCGCTTGCGCTGGCTCCGAAGGCGTGAGGCTAAAGGCCGAATCAGGCGGTAAAAAAGTAAATATCCAGAAGTATCGATAGCGATGTCGTTGGGGTAAATAAGCACAGCCAACACACATGCAACTTGAAGTACGACGAGTATGAAACATATGAAACAAGCTGACTCACATACGTTCCCATGTAGAAACCATTGACTTAACAATGCAAAAAACATACCGGGAGAATATCATGAATGTTCCATCTTACATAAAACTGACGACGTCGACACAAACCTCAAACTACGTGCTGCCGATCCTACTCGAAATTGATAATCAGAATCTCATTTCTGCCAGAAGAATTTTTAAAAAAAGTTACTCAGGTGACGAGAAAAGCGTAAATGACATGATTGAAGTGGAAATTCAGATACAAAGGGAAACCGATTTCTTAATCTCAGTATCGAATTTTTTTTACAAATGGCTTCACGTTCATAATCAGCATACAATACACACATCAGAGCATCTTTTTACAAAAAAAGAACTCACCGAACAGAATATTTTCAAATTGCTCACAAATTCCAGTGACATTTATATCGATTGATCCCCTTTTACGCAATCAGACGGAATTCAATTTGATGTTCTCCCGTCTAAAAATATAACTCCGAATAAAATTATCCGGAGTTATAGGGTATAGCCAGGTTCATAATGTGCATTCTGTATTTTCGATTAATCGCCGAAATACGGCACATTTAGCTGTACTCATCTATGGTTATTTTAATGCCCCACTTAAGAATTGTTGCAACCTTTGACTTTTGGGTGCATTAAATAGTTGCTCAGGAGGGCCCTGTTCCTCTATTTTCCCCTGATGCAGAAAAATCACATGGTTAGAGATATGTCTTGCAAATCCCATTTCATGCGTCACGACCACCATCGTTTTCCCTTCTTCTGCAAGGCTTTGCATAATTTTTAACACCTCACCAACCAGTTCAGGGTCAAGGGCCGAGGTCGGTTCATCAAATAACAAAACATCAGGTTCCATTGCCAGAGCTCTGGCAATGGATACCCTCTGTTGTTGACCGCCAGAAAGATGAGCAGGATATTTATTTTGTGCCCGTTCATCTATACCAACTTTGGCTAAATAATAAAGCGCTCGTTCTCTCGCATTTTCTTTCGATAATCCCAGAACATGTACAGGCGCTTCCATGACATTTTCTATTATTGTCATGTGCCCCCATAAATTAAAATGCTGAAATACCATCGTTAACTTAGTTCTCAGCGTCTGTAGTTGTTTTTTATCAGCAACTTTAAGCTGGCCATCTTTATCTCTGACCAAAGAGATATTTTTATTATTAATAAAAATACTTCCTTCACTTGGTTTTTCAAGAAAATTAATACAGCGTAAGAAAGTGCTTTTACCTGAACCCGAAGACCCAATGATACTAATGACATCACCGGCTTTGGCCTCAAGAGAAACGCCTTTTAAAACCTGATGATCTCCGTATGTCTTATGTAATTCAATAACTTTAAGTTTAATATCATCATTTATACCAGTCATAAAATCACGCCCCTTTAATATGACAAAGAAGTTTCTTTTCTGTTTTTTTGAATAGAGTAATTAATACATAAGAAATACATAGATATAAAACAGCAGCAATGCCAAATGCTAAAAAAGGTTGATATGTTTGGGCATTAATATCCCGGGTTATTTTTAATAAATCAGGAACAGTGGCTGTGAATGCCAGGGCAGTAGAATGTAACATAAGAATCACTTCATTACTGTATGCTGGTAATGCAATTCTGAAAGCGGCTGGCAATATAATACGAACATACATTTTCACCCGACTAAAACCATAGGCCTTAGCCGCTTCTATATCGCCATACGGCACAGCGCGAATAGCGCCAGCAAATATTTCTGTCGTATATGCGCACGTGTTTAATGCAAATGCAAGCACACAACAATTTAATCCGCTACGAAAAAAATCACTTAATATTGCGTTTTCTTTAACAAACCCCAGAGTATAAAAACCAGTATAGAACACAAGTAACTGAACATACAGCGGAGTGCCACGAAAGACATAAGTAAAAAACCAGATCGGCATTGCAATAAATTTATTCTTCGATACCCGTCCTATTGCCAAAAATATTGCCAATACCCCACCAATAATCACCGAAGAAATCAATAACCACAGGGTCATTGCTACACCAGTGATCTGATAACCATCGGTCCATAAAAGCGACTTCCAATACTCCGAAATAATCTCAGTCATAATTCAGCACTCTTGACACCAGCGCTATAGTGTCTTTCAAGATAGTAAAGCACGCCGTTCGATACCGTCGTAAAAAGGAGATAAAATGCGCCACAAACAAGCGCAAAGTAAAAGGGTTGCCATGTACTTTTACCTGCCAGTTGCGTCGCCTTTACCACATCCTCCAACCCCAACAGAGAAACCAGTGCGGTAGCCTTAAGAATCACCTGCCAGTTATTACCAATACCAGGAAGTGCAAATCGCATCATCGCCGGGAAAAGAATACGGCGAAACGTTTTCATCGTAGAGAAGCCATAAGCCTGTGCCGCTTCTAACATTCCATAGGGTACCGATAAATACGCACCTCTGAATGTTTCGGTAAAATAAGCTCCATATATAAAACCAAGAGTTAAGATACCGGCGATCATTGGATCGATTTGTATATCAGAAAACCCCATCACCTCCATAACACTATTTAACGATATTTGTAGCCCATAAAATATGAGCAGCATAAGCACCAGGTCAGGTACGCCTCGGATGACGGTAGTATATGAATTCGCGAAAACATGCAGAAATTTATGGCCAGACAACTTTGCAGCAGCGCCAACCAATCCAATAATTACAGCAATCACAACTGACGCTATTGCAAGTTCAAGAGACACTAACACACCATGAAAAATCACGGATGAAAAGCCATATAACATATCAAACACCCTGTTTTATAAACAATTAGCCTGTTAAAACATTTAACAGGCATTTAATTGTCACTCACCGTATATGTTAAAATCGAAATATTTTTTTGCTAATTTGTCATATGTTCCATCTTTCCGCATATCGCCGATTGCTTTATTAAATGCAGCTTTGAGTTCGTCATTCCCCTTTCTGAGACCGATGCCCGTTCCCACACCAAAATATTTGATACTACGTACAGTTGGACCAGCGAACGAAAAATCTTTACCCGCTGGCTGCTTCAGGAAACCGACCCCGCCGGCAACTTCATCCTGAAACGTCGCATCCAAACGACCAGCTTCAAGGTCCGAATAGATCTGATCCTGCCCCGGATATGACACGATATCTACACCGTTAGGCCGCCATTCAGCATCCGCATAGGTTTCCTGAATTGAACCTTGCTGAACACCAATATGTTTACCTTTCAGGGTTGCCAGATCAGGTGTAATTGGCGAACCCTTTTTGGCAATCAGCCTGGAATCCGCAGCATATAACTTATCGGAAAAGTCTATCTCTTTTTCCCGTTTTTCAGTAATAGACAGGGAAGAGATAATTGCGTCAATTTTTTTCGCTTTTAATGACGGGATCAGAGAGTCAAAATCTGAAGCAATCCACGTACATTTAATGTTGATTCGCTTACAAATTTCGTTACCCAGATCGATATCAAAACCGACTAACTGACCCTTGTTATTTTTGGTGGAAAATGGTGCATAGGTTGGATCCGACCCTATCCGCAAAGTTTTAGGAAGTTCCGCGTAAACACTGCATGTCGTCATGTAAGCCAAAAGCGCTAAGGCAATATGTTTTTTTTTCATGCTATCTCCGTTCGAAGTAAAGTTTTTAATTAGAAATTATTTTCACGGTATCAACAGTGGTCATAATGCATTTACTGTGCCAACCCCTGTCTCTTTTAAGCACGTATACCAAATATGATAGCCCGAGGGGAATACCTATTGATTTCTCTGGTTCCACCTTGCATTACTCATCAGCTTTATTGCAAAGAGAGTCTATAGACACAAAAAATAAATGCATTTATTTGGTGCACAAACACCCACATAACGCACCAAAATAGTGCTAATGTTTAATAAATGTTCTCCTTTTCACCCCTTGACTTTATTTTTTAAACACCGATGATATGACTGATTGTTATATTTTATTGAGATTCAAGCTGGAGATATATATGTCTGAGTATAGTTCAGGAACGCAGTCAGTCTGGGCCGGAGAAGAGCATCTTTTTGATGAAGGCGCAATATGTTCTCCCATTTATCACTCCGTCGCATTCGGTTACGATAATATGGATGACTGGTTTGATGTCGCTCTGGGGAAAAAAGAA
>OIEP01000131.1_pt1 | contig 29787 bp, 22 predicted proteins | sample 1581861 | NCBI WGS metagenome assembly OIEP01 (sample SAMN03281009, study PRJEB24777) | human gut metagenome | isolation source: fecal sample PR192 from 1 month old female Indian infant, vaginally...
TGGTATTCATTTATTGTCCGAAGACATTAAGAATCCATGTCACTTTGAGTGCCCACACAGATTGTCTGATAAATTGTTAAAGAGCAGTTGCGACGCGCTTCAGCGCTCTGTCGCGAGGTGGCGTATATTACGCTTTCCTCTTTCAGAGTCAACCCTGAATTTCAGGATTTTTCTCTTTAATCAACCGGCTGTTTGTGTGAAGTGATTCACATCCGCCGTGTCGATGGAGGCGCATTATAGGGAGTTCTCCGCAGGCCGCAATAGAAAAATGACAGAAAAATGACTGACTGCTGCATTCCCCAGCAAAACCCCGCCTTATACCCTTTTACACACAGAGTTATCCACAATCCTGGCGATCATTTCCTGAATCTCTCCTTAATAAAGACGCGCTCAATACAGGAATAAAAGGGTATCGAATGGAAAAAGAAAAATTCGCGAGCGTTGCGCAAACGTTTTCGTTACAATGCCACCGCAAAACAAGGATGCCCCGTAAGGGGCGTTAGCTGAGTTTTTCACGAAAAATTCAGCTAACGCTCTCTGTAATAGTCAAATCCAGGGGATTTACCATGCAACAACGTCGTCCAGTCCGCCGCGCTCTGCTCAGTGTTTCTGACAAGGCCGGTATCGTCGAATTCGCCCAGGCACTTTCCGCACGCGGTGTGGAGCTGCTGTCTACAGGGGGCACTGCCCGTCTGTTAGCAGATAAAGGTCTGCCGGTGACCGAAGTTTCCGATTACACCGGTTTCCCGGAAATGATGGATGGACGCGTGAAGACCCTGCATCCGAAAGTACACGGCGGGATTCTCGGTCGCCGTGGTCAGGATGATGGCATTATGCAACAACACGGTATCGCGCCAATCGATATGGTTGTTGTTAACCTGTACCCGTTCGCCCAGACCGTCGCTCGTGAAGGCTGCTCGCTGGAAGATGCCGTAGAGAACATTGATATCGGCGGCCCGACCATGGTGCGCTCCGCTGCCAAGAACCATAAAGATGTCGCTATCGTTGTAAAGAGCAGCGACTACGACGCCATTATTAAAGAGATGGATAGCAACGATGGTTCACTGACCCTTGATACCCGTTTCGATCTCGCCATTAAAGCCTTCGAACACACCGCTGCCTACGACAGCATGATTGCCAACTACTTCGGCAGCATGGTTCCGGCATATCACAGTGAAAGCAAAGAGGCCGCTGGCCGCTTCCCGCGTACCCTGAATCTGAACTTCATTAAGAAGCAGGATATGCGCTACGGCGAAAACAGCCACCAGCAGGCAGCCTTCTATATAGAAGAGAATGTGCAAGAAGCATCTGTTGCGACCGCGCAGCAGGTACAGGGCAAAGCGCTCTCCTACAACAACATCGCCGATACCGACGCGGCGCTGGAGTGTGTGAAAGAGTTCAGCGAGCCCGCCTGCGTCATCGTGAAGCACGCTAACCCGTGTGGCGTGGCGGTAAGCACTTCTATTCTCGACGCTTACGATCGCGCATACAAGACTGACCCGACCTCCGCATTCGGCGGCATCATCGCGTTTAACCGCGAACTGGATGCCGAAACGGCACAGGCCATCATCTCCCGTCAGTTTGTCGAAGTGATCATTGCGCCTTCCGCATCTGAAGATGCCCTGAAGATTACCGCCGCCAAACAGAACGTGCGCGTCCTGACCTGTGGTCAGTGGGCCGAGCGCGTCCCGGGCCTGGACTTCAAACGCGTTAACGGCGGTCTGCTGGTTCAGGACCGCGACCTGGGCATGGTAACGGCAGGCGAACTGCGCGTGGTAACCAAACGTCAGCCGAGCGAGCAGGAACTGCGTGACGCGCTGTTCTGCTGGAAAGTAGCGAAGTTTGTGAAATCCAACGCGATTGTGTACGCGAAAGAGAATATGACTATCGGTATTGGCGCGGGCCAGATGAGCCGCGTTTATTCCGCGAAGATCGCCGGTATTAAAGCGGGCGATGAAGGACTGGAAGTAAAAGGTTCCGCAATGGCCTCTGACGCGTTCTTCCCGTTCCGCGACGGTATTGATGCTGCGGCCGCTGTTGGCGTGAGCTGCGTGATCCAGCCCGGTGGCTCCATCCGTGATGATGAAGTCATTGCCGCCGCTGACGAACACGGCATCGCGATGATCTTCACCAACATGCGTCACTTCCGCCATTAATTCACGGAGCAGACAATGAAAGTATTAGTAATCGGCAACGGCGGGCGCGAACACGCCCTGGCGTGGAAAGCGGCGCAGTCGCCGCTGGTTGATACCGTTTTTGTCGCCCCAGGTAACGCGGGGACCGCGCTGGAACCGACGCTGAAGAACGTGGCTATTGGCGTCACGGATATTCCCGCGCTGCTGAACTTTGCTCAGAGCGAAAAAATTGACCTGACCATCGTCGGCCCGGAAGCGCCGCTGGTGATTGGCGTAGTGGATGCGTTCCGTGCCGCAGGGCTGAAAATCTTCGGCCCAACCGAAGGCGCCGCGCAGCTGGAAGGCTCCAAAGCCTTCACCAAGGATTTCCTCGCCCGTCACCAGATTCCGACGGCGGAGTACCAGAACTTCACGGAGATCGAACCCGCGCTGGCTTACCTGCGTGAGAAAGGCGCGCCGATCGTCATTAAAGCCGACGGGCTGGCTGCCGGGAAAGGCGTGATTGTGGCGATGACGCTGATCGAGGCCGAAGCCGCCGTTCATGACATGCTGGCGGGTAACGCGTTTGGCGACGCGGGACACCGTATCGTGATCGAAGAGTTCCTCGACGGTGAAGAAGCGAGCTTCATCGTGATGGTCGATGGCGAACATGTGCTGCCAATGGCCACCAGCCAGGATCACAAACGCGTCGGCGATGGCGATACCGGGCTGAATACCGGCGGTATGGGCGCTTACTCCCCGGCGCCGGTGGTGACCGACGAGGTTCATCAGCGCACGATGGAGCGCATCATTTGGCCAACCGTAAAAGGCATGGCGGCGGAAGGCAATACTTATACCGGCTTCCTGTACGCTGGGCTGATGATCGATAAACAGGGCAACCCGAAAGTTATCGAATTCAACTGCCGCTTTGGCGACCCGGAGACCCAGCCAATCATGCTGCGTATGAAATCCGATCTGGTTGAACTTTGTCTGGCTGCCTGTGACGGTAAGCTGGACGAAAAAACGTCTGAGTGGGATGAGCGCGCATCGCTCGGCGTTGTGATGGCGGCTGGCGGTTATCCGGGCGACTACCGCACAGGCGATGTGATCCACGGTCTGCCGCGGGAAGAGGTGGCAGACCGTAAGGTATTCCACGCCGGAACCAAACTGGCGGAAGATGACCGGGTTGTTACAAGCGGCGGTCGCGTACTGTGCGCCACTGCGCTAGGCCATACCGTTGCCGAAGCACAGCAGCGTGCCTACGCGCTGATGGCAGATATCCACTGGGATAACTGCTTTAGCCGCAAAGACATCGGCTGGCGCGCCATTGAGCGTGAGCAGAACTAGCGGCTGAGTTTTGCCAGCAGCGTTTTGCGCGTAATGCCCAACTGGCGGGCGGCTTCAGTTTTGTTGCCGCCCGTTTTTTCCAGTGCAGCCAGAATCACCTCTTTCTCCACGTCCACCAGCGGCTGAATAACTTCCTCAGATAGCGACGATGCTGGGATCGACGCACCAGTAATCGCCAACGGTAGCTCGCGTTCAGAAATATACTCCCCGGTAAGCAGAACCACCGCCCGCTCCACTGCGTTTTCCAGCTCGCGAATATTTCCCGGCCAGTCGTGGTGAATGAGCAGATCCATCGCCTGCGGCGTAAACCCCTGCACCGTCTTGCGGTTTCGTTCAGCGTAACGTTGCCTGAAATAGTGCGCCAGTTGCGGAATATCTTCACGCCGCTGGCGCAGAGGCGGCACATCGATGGTCACGACATTCAGACGGTAGTAGAGATCCTGGCGAAAACGCCCCGCGTTCACCTCCTGAGCCAAATCGCGATGGGTAGCGGCAATCAGCCGCACATCGACAGAAAGTGTCTGGTTACTGCCAACACGCTGCACTTCGCGCTCCTGAATCGCCCGCAACAGGCGCACCTGCATCAGCGGCGAGATATCGCCAATCTCATCAAGAAACAGCGTACCGCCGTCAGCCTCCACAAAGCGCCCTTCGCGCCGTTTATCGGCGCCGGTAAAGGCGCCCTTTTCGTGGCCAAACAGCTCTGACTCCAGCACAGACTCGTTAAGTGCCGCGCAGTTGAGCGTCACCAGCGGTTTGTGGCTGCGCCCGCTGGCGGCATGCAACGCCCGCGCCACCAGTTCTTTCCCGGTGCCCGATTCCCCCTGAATCAGCACAGTGGCATCCGACGGCGCAACCAGCACGATATTATTCAACACCGTCCGCATCGCCGGACTGTCGCCCACCATGCCAAACTGCGTCGCCGGAGCGGGAGAAGACGCGTTTTCTGGCTGGCGCGTGTGCGCCAGCGCCTGCACCAGCGTTTGTTGCAGACTGTCAAAATCCAGCGGCTTGATGAGATAGTCCAGCGCGCCGGATTTCAGCGCCTCCACGGCGGTACCAACGCTGGAATACGCGGTCATGATCAACACCGGAATCGACGGATTCCAGGCTTTGATCTCTCTCAGGGTTTCGATGCCGTCCATCTCCGCCATACGGATATCGCAAAGCACCAAATCAAATACCCGCTGGCGTACCTGCTCCAGCGCCTGTACGCCATTATGGGCCAGCACAACCCGGTATCCCCAGCCCCGTAACAGCGCCTGTAAGATAGTGCAATGGCTGATATCATCATCCACCACCAGAATATCGACCTGCTTGCCACTCATCCTTGCTCATCCTTCTGTTGCCCGTTAACCGGCAGATAGAGAATAAATACCGCGCCCTTACCAGGGCTACTCTCGACGTGAATCGTTCCGCCGTGCTGCTCAACAATGTTTTGCACTACCGCCAGGCCAAGCCCGGTGCCATCAGCTTTAGTGGTGAAATACGGGGTAAAGATGGCCTGTAGCTGCTCCGCCGTCATCCCCTTGCCGCTATCCGCGACGCTGATTTTCACTCGTCCGTCGCCGCATTCACTCGCCGTCACCGTCATTACGCCATCGCGCCCCATGGCCTGAAGCGCATTGAGATACAGGTTCAGCAGAACCTGATTCAAACGATCCGGATCGGCCTGGATACGGCATAGGGCAGGCTGCGCCGCGAACTGGAGCTTTATCGCCCGGCTGACGGCATCCTGGCTAACCAGTTGTAACGAATGGGCGATCACCTCATTAAGATCTACCGACTGCCATTTTAAATGGGCGGGACGCACCAGCTCCAGCAGCTCGCTGACGACCCGGTTCAGGCGATCGGCCTCTTTCGCCATCACCTGAGCTAACTGGTACGCTTCGCCGTCAGGCGGAGTACGTTCAGCAAAATACTTTGCCAGCCCTTTGATGGATGACAGTGGATTGCGAATTTCATGTGCGACGCCCGCCGCCAGATGCCCGATCGCCACCAGTTTCTCCTTACGTGCCGTCGCGTCCTGCAGTTGCTTACGCGAACGCTGATAGCGACGAAACCAGAACTGCGCCAGTACCGTTGCCGCCATCACCACGCCTGCCGCGCAGAGCATTATGATCATATTACGCAGGCCGCGAGCCTCAGCGGTATCCAGTTCACGCGCATCAAAGGCAATAAAAATAACCTGAGGCGTTTTAATCGCCTGATCGGCAGATTCGCGTTGCATCATCATGCGCATATGATGCCCGCCATCATCGTTAAGCGGGCGAAACTGACGATAAATTTCCACCGCGGGTTCCGGCTGTTGAAGCCTCCGCCAGCGCGGCTCATTACTAATATGCAACTCACGCATCACGCTCGCGGAATACAGCGATTCACCTACCCTTAGCGGATCGCTATGGGCGATAATTTTGCCGTTCTCATCCGTCAACGCGAACCAGAGAACGCCGGGCTGCCAGGCCATCTCCTCCAGTAGCGTCTGGAGCTGGGTATCATGCATACGCATTCCCATGCCAACACGGGTGCCGGACTCCAGAGCGTGAATCAGTACGCTGCCCTTTTCCTGAATGGTCTGCAACGCGGTTTCATTCTCACGTCCATAATCACGCACGATTAGCACGGAAAACAGGCTCACCAGCAAAAAAATAAGGCCCGTCAATAACCAGCTTAGCCCAACGGCGACGGAATCCTTTGATAACCGCATCACGATCATTGCCACTCCTTCTCCTCAGATACCGATTATCCCAGCAGAAATCATGCCATCTTCCCGGCGGGGCAAACCTGCTTTCAGGCATAAACCGGCAAGACAGCCGAGTAAAAATGACGCATGGCAAAAGGCGTTGCGGGTCATTTTTACTCGTTAATCATCTGCGGATGCTCGGAAAGGTCTTATATCCTGTGGATTTCTCGGTTCGGCACGGAAGATGCAAATACGGAATTAACCATAAAACAAGAGGGGAATAAACCATGAAACGGAACCAAAAACTGACTCTGACGCTCATCGCTCTCGCTGCCCTGACTTTTGGCAGCGGTACCGCCTGGGCACACTGGAATGACGGTTACGGTATGGGTCCGCAGGCCTACGGTATGGGCTCACAGGGATACGGTATGGGCCCACAGGACTACAGTCAGTTAACTAACGAACAGCAGGCTACTGTGCAGAAACTTTATAACGATTTTTATACGCAAACCGGCGCGCTACGGCAGCAGCTCCTCTCAAAACGTTACGAATACAACGCGTTATTAACCTCGGATAAACCGGACAGCGCAAAAATTGAATCCGTCTCCCAGGAGATGGAGACGCTTGGTCAGCAGCTCGCCCAGCAACGGGCTAAATTTGATGTCGCCCTGGCGCAGGCAGGTATTTCTCGCGGAGAAGGTATGGCGAGTAGTGGTGGCTGCTACGGCGGTTTGCACGGTCACAGAGGAATGTACAACTGGTAAAATTCAGAAGTGTTTCTCCGTCGGCTGCCAGGTGCAGAAGTCTTCGTTTGCCACCAGCAACAGTTGAGATCCTTCCGGTGCTTCCAGCCATGCCACGTTGACCGACACGGATGAGTGATTCTGGCGGCGTTCAATATGGGCTAACGCCCACCTATCAAGGTCAGGCTTCACGGTCTGACCTTCACAGGTCGTTACCGTATGGTTGGCATGCCAGCGCCCCTGGCGCAATATCACGCGTCCCTGACGCAGCGCATCGCTGGTCTGGCGTATTTGTTCCGCACGATAGCGGTATAGCGCGATCTGTTCGCTGGAAAGCTGCTGCTTTTGCCCGTCGACTTCACGTTGCATAAAGCTGAGTTCACCCTGCGCATCAAAACGGACACGAATATGTTCCGGAGGTTTACCATAGACGTTGAGTTCAATCAGCGCGAGCCGACCATCCTGCCAACGGTACTCGCTGGTTGAGGTATTGCCATGACGCCACGGACTGAAAGCGGCAAGAAGATGAACCTCGCCATCAGAATCTTTGCGCCAGATACGCATCGCCCCCTGATCATCCGCATAGCCGCTTGCAGTAAACGGCGGGAGAGAAGTGTCGTGGCTGCAGGCAGTGAGCAGCAATATCCCCACCAGCGCCGACACACGACGCCAGGCAGACAAAAGGGGCTGACAAGCCCCTTCGATAAAACTGTACACTGCCACGCGGTCTTACTTAACTGCGTCTTTCAGTGCTTTGCCTGAAACAAACGCCGGTACGTTAGCTGCGGCGATTTTGATTTCATTACCGGTCTGCGGGTTGCGGCCAGTGCGCTCAGCGCGGTGGTTCACTTTGAAGGTACCGAAACCAACCAGTTGAACAGCATCACCTTCTTTCAGAGACTCAGTAATTGCAGCCAGGGTAGATTCCAGGGCAGCTTTTGCCTGTGCTTTGGACAGGTCAGCTTTGTCCGCAATTACATCAATCAGTTGAGTCTTGTTCATAAGTTATCCTTACAATGTGTTTATCGCTTGCTAAGCATCGAGTGCGACGGAAATGCCTGAAAAGCACTCTCCTGCATACACGCACCGATAGCCACGTTTTTTCGCCCCCCAAATGTAGACCAGACGGGGGGCGGAATGGAAGCCTTCAGACGCTACAATTCAGGCGTTAAATCACGTTTTCTGGTCTCATTGCTGAAAATTTATACCAATATTGCTTTCACCGGCCTCGCGGAGGTCTGCACGAAGCCCTTTGATGAGTTCAACATCGCGTTCTTCACAGTCGGCCAAAAGCCGGAAAATCTCCCATTGAATGTCCCATTCTTGTTCCACCGCCGGATTTTCTTTGAGCTCTTCATCGCTCATTTCACGACCCGCCTGGGTCATTTCCAGCATTGCAACCGTGGTAATCGATGTCTTACTGACCTCAACGGCATGTTCGAGGGTTTCCCCACTCAGCCGCGAATGAAGCAGCTCGCTCAATGCAACGCAGGCATCAATCGCCGGGTAAACGCCGTACAGGTCAAAATCGTCAGCAGCCGGAATTGCCTCTTCCAGCTTTTCCAGCTGGCTGTCAAAATTGACCTTTGCATCTTTCACCGTCAGCGTTTCCCAGATCAGATCGAGGATTCGGCGATACAATTGACCATCAGCGAACGCTGTTTGCTGGCAGAACATGGCGTAGTTGGGGTACATCCGCTCGCACAGGCAGGCCATAAAGGTGACGTGCTGCCAGCTTTCCAGCTTCTCCAGACGCAAGTGAATCGGGTTTTGTAACATGATGAATTCTCGAAGTCAGAAATGAGCCGCAGTGTACCTGAATTAGTCGTGATTTGCTTGCCAGCGCATAAACGCCGGACGCTCTGATGCCACCGCATCCGCCCAGCGCGTCGGTTCCGGCAGACGGTAGCCTTGCATACAGCGCTGCACCCACGCCAACGCGCTGTCGGTACTCACGCGATGCCCGGTGGCGATAAACAGCGGGTTACAGCGCGTTTTGCTGCGCCAGACCCAGGCTAACTGCTCGCCTTTGTCCATCAGCGGGGCCAGCGCGCCAGGTTCGGCGGAAAGCGGCTCAAACTTGCCGCACAGCCGTTTTTTCGCTACGCCGATGGTGGGTACATCCATCATCAATCCAAAGTGGCTTGCCACCCCCAGACGACGCGGGTGGGAGATACCGTGCCCATCGACAAAGACTAAATCCGGTTTTTGCGACAGCTGTTGCCACGCCGCCAGCAGAGCAGGATACTCGCGAAAAGATAGGAAGCCGGGAATATATGGCATAGTGGTGGCGATACGCGCCACTTTGTATTCCACCAGCTCAAGCGCTGGATACGTCAACAGCACCATCGCCGCTCGCGTCACTTCACCGCCCTGTTCGAACCCGACATCCGCCCCGGCGATCAGATCCGGCGGAGCGTTATCAAGGCGATCCTCGCGGATCACCGACGAGGCGAGTTCAATCTGTTGCGCGCGTAGCGACGCGAGATCCATCATGACTCCTTAGCGGTGGTACTGTTCGGACAAGCGGTGTACCGCATCAACAAATGCGCCCGCGTGCTCCGGCGGCACATCCTGGTGGATGCCGTGTCCAAGATTAAAGACGTGGCCTTCACCCTGGCCGAATCCGGCGAGAATCGTCGCCACTTCCTCTTCAATGCGCGCCGGTGGCGCATAGAGCATGGACGGGTCCATATTGCCCTGTAGCGCCACTTTATGGCCCACGCGACGGCGCGCGTCAGAAATATCGGTTGTCCAGTCGAGGCCTAACGCATCACACCCGGTTTCCGCCATCGCCTCCAGCCACTGGCCGCCACCTTTGGTGAATAACGTGACCGGTACACGACGACCGTCGTTTTCCCGCAGCAGACCATCAACGATTTTATGCATGTAATACAGCGAGAACTGCTGGTAATCGCGCCCCGTCAGCACACCGCCCCAGGTGTCGAAAATCATCACCGACTGGGCGCCCGCTTTAATCTGCGCGTTGAGGTACAGAGTGACGCTTTTCGCCAGCTTATCGAGCAGCGCATGTAGCGCCTGCGGATCGGCATACATCATTTTTTTGATGACGGTAAAGGCTTTGCTGCTGCTGCCTTCCACCATGTAAGTCGCCAGCGTCCACGGGCTGCCGGAAAAACCGATCAGCGGCACGTCACCTTTCAACGCGCGGCGAATCGTACGCACCGCGTTCATCACATAGCCCAGTTCGTCTTCCGGATCAGGAATCGGTAGCTTATCGACATCCGCTTTACTGGCGACTGGCGAAGTAAAGCGTGGGCCTTCACCGGCCTCAAAATAGAGTCCCAGCCCCATCGCATCCGGGATGGTCAGAATGTCCGAGAAGAGGATCGCCGCATCAAGCGGGTAGCGCCGCAGCGGTTGTAGCGTAACTTCGCACGCCAGTTCGGCGTTTTTACACAGCGACATAAAATCGCCTGCTTGTGCGCGGGTGGCTTTGTACTCCGGCAGATAGCGGCCTGCCTGGCGCATCATCCACACCGGGGTAACATCAACCGGCTGGCGCAATAGCGCGCGCAGGTAACGATCGTTCTTCAGTTCGGTCATTTTGCAGTTCCTTCATTGCGTCAGGGTGCCAGTGTACCATCACTCATACTCAGCCCGACACATTGCCACAGTGTCTTCGATCAAACGGCGTGCCACCGTGCCCGGCGGCGGCAACAACGGAAGATCGTCATAGCGATACCAGCCCGCTTCCAGCAGCTCTTTCTTGTCGATGACTATCTCGCCGCTGTCATACTCCGCCATAAACGCCGTCATCAGCGATTGTGGGAACGGCCAGGGCTGCGAAGTGACATAACGCAGGTTTTTCACCTTAATGCCGCTCTCCTCCATCACTTCGCGGGCAACGGTTTGCTCCAGAGTTTCCCCCACTTCAACAAACCCGGCCAGCACCGTGTGCACACCGTTGCGATGACGGGTATGCTGCGCCAGTAAAATAGAATCATCCCGGCGGATGGCAACAATAATGCAGGGAGCAATCTGCGGATAGTAACGCTCGCGGCAGTGGCTGCACAGCATTGCCCATTCGGTCTTGCTCGGGTGCATGGGGTGACCGCAGTATCCGCAGAATTTATGCGAACGATAGAACTCCGCCAGTTGTACCCCCCGCCCCGCCAGTTGAAACAGACCAACGTCCTGATCGATGACCTGCCGTACCGATCCCATATCATGCCGCCGATCCTGACAAACCAGCCAGACTGGCTCCCCTTGCCATTCTCCTATCCTCAACGCGGACTGCCCTGCAAGATTAAAATTTACCGCTTCGCCATGTGGTAATTCCCCGCGGGGCAACCATAATTTCTGTTCGTGGCTGACGATCCACCAGCCACAATCTAATTTTTCAATAATACGATCCATATCTATTGCACTACCTTTATTTTGCTGGCACTTTTAACATTATATTTACATTCCGGTGAGCAACGTATTTCTCTTTAAAACTTGCGGAGTCAACCATGTTAAACCAGCTGGAAAACCTGACGGAACGTGTTGGAGGCAACAATCAACTGGTCGATCGCTGGCTACAGGTACGTAAGCATTTGCTCGTGGCTTACTACAATCTGGTTGGCATTAAGCCTGGCAAAGAATCGTACATGCGGTTGAATGAAAAAGCGCTGGATGATTTTTGTCAGGGTCTGGTCGATTACCTTTCCGCCGGACACTTCAGTATTTATGAACACATTATTCGTGAAATGGAAGAGGGAAACCCACGTTCGGCCGCAACGCGCCTCCACGCATTACTGGAAGCCAATACTCAACAGATCATGGAATATTACGACTCCAGTCTGGAGAACGCGATCGATCACGATAATTATGCGGAATTTCAGCAGGTGCTTTCCGACATCGGTGAAGCGCTGGAAGCACGGTTTACGCTGGAAGATAGGCTCATTCTGCTGGCTTCCGGCAATCATCTGAAGCTTAACGCCCAGGATAAAAGCGGAATTGCAAAGCCTGCTTGAGTTATGAAGCAGTAACGAGTAATTTACATCCATTGCCCCGTCGCCGGGGTTACATCTTGTCGGAGTGCTGTGTGCGAAAGCACAGGCTGAGACCGTTAATTCGGGATCCGCGGAACCTGATCAGGCTAATACCTGCGAAGGGAACAAGAGTAAACTGCTTTATGCGTCAGCCTGTACGGGCAACAAACGCACATCCATTACTCCTCCGTCGTCTGACAAGCCACGTCCTTCACTTTTTGGAATGAGCTATGTCTGCAACAAAATTGACGCGTCGTGAACAACGCGCTCAGGCCCAACACTTTATCGACACCCTGGAAGGCACCGCCTTTCCGAACTCAAAACGTATTTATATGACCGGCTCACAACCGGACATCCGCATTCCGATGCGTGAAATCCAGCTAAGTCCCACGCTCATCGGCGGCAGCAAAGAGAATCCGCAATACGAAGAGAACGAAGCCATCCCGGTCTATGACACCTCTGGCCCCTATGGCGATCCTGATGTCGCCATTAACGTTCAGAAGGGGCTGGCAAAACTGCGTCAGCCCTGGATTGACGCTCGCGCAGACAGCGAAGAATTGACCGACCGTAGCTCGGCGTACACCAAAGAACGTCTGGCCGATGATGGGCTGGACGAGCTGCGTTTTACGGGGCTGCTCACGCCGAAGCGCGCCAAAGCGGGCAAGTGCGTCACGCAACTGCATTATGCGCGTCAGGGGATTGTGACCCCGGAAATGGAGTTCATCGCTATCCGTGAAAACATGGGGCGTGAGCGCATTCGCGGCGATGTATTACGCCAGCAGCATCCGGGCGTTGGATTTGGCGCGCGCCTGCCGGAAAACATCACGCCGGAATTTGTTCGTGACGAAGTGGCCGCCGGTCGCGCGATTATCCCGGCCAACATCAACCACCCGGAATCCGAACCGATGATCATCGGACGCAACTTCCTGGTGAAGGTCAACGCCAATATCGGCAACTCCGCGGTCACTTCCTCCATTGAAGAAGAGGTGGAAAAACTGGTGTGGTCAACGCGCTGGGGCGCAGATACGGTGATGGACCTCTCAACCGGCCGCTATATTCACGAAACCCGCGAGTGGATCCTGCGTAACAGCCCGGTACCGATCGGCACCGTGCCGATCTATCAGGCGCTGGAGAAAGTGAACGGGATCGCCGACGATCTCACCTGGGAAGCCTTCCGCGACACGCTGCTGGAGCAGGCGGAACAGGGCGTCGATTACTTCACCATCCACGCGGGCGTGCTGCTGCGCTATGTGCCAATGACCGCAAAACGTCTGACCGGTATCGTCTCGCGCGGCGGTTCGATCATGGCGAAATGGTGCCTCTCTCACCATCAAGAAAACTTCCTCTACGAGCACTTCCGCGAAATCTGCGAGATCTGCGCCGCTTACGATGTCTCGCTGTCGCTGGGCGACGGCCTGCGTCCGGGATCGATTCAGGATGCGAACGACGAAGCGCAGTTTGCCGAGCTGCACACGCTGGGCGAGCTGACCAAAATTGCCTGGGAGTACGACGTGCAGGTGATGATTGAAGGCCCTGGCCACGTACCGATGCAGATGATCCGCCGTAACATGACCGAAGAGCTGGAACACTGCTTTGAGGCGCCGTTCTACACCTTAGGGCCACTGACCACCGATATTGCGCCGGGCTACGACCACTTCACCTCCGGCATTGGCGCGGCAATGATTGGCTGGTTTGGCTGCGCCATGCTCTGCTACGTAACGCCAAAAGAGCACCTCGGCCTGCCGAACAAAGAGGATGTGAAACAGGGGCTGATCACCTACAAAATCGCGGCGCATGCCGCCGATCTGGCAAAAGGCCATCCTGGCGCGCAAATCCGCGATAACGCCATGTCGAAAGCCCGCTTTGAGTTCCGCTGGGAAGACCAGTTTAACCTGGCGCTTGACCCGTTCACCGCCCGCGCCTACCACGACGAAACCCTGCCGCAGGAGTCCGGTAAAGTGGCGCACTTCTGCTCCATGTGCGGCCCCAAATTCTGCTCAATGAAGATCAGCCAGGAAGTCCGCGACTACGCGGCAGCGCAGACCATCGAGGTCGGAATGGCTGATATGTCAGAAAACTTCCGCGCCAAAGGCGGTGAAATCTATCTCAGGAAGGAGGAGGCATAATGTATCAGCCCGATTTCCCATCCGTCCCTTTTCGTTTAGGGCTCTACCCGGTTGTTGATAGCGTAGAGTGGATCGAGCGCTTGCTGAGCGCAGGCGTTCGCACTATCCAGTTACGTATCAAGGATAAGCGCGACGAAGAGGTGGAGGACGATGTATCAGCCGCTATCGCGCTGGGCCGCCGCTACAATGCCCGCCTGTTCATCAATGACTACTGGCGACTGGCGATCAAACACAACGCTTATGGGGCGCATCTCGGCCAGGAGGATCTGGAAACCGCTGACCTCAGCGCAATCCGCAAGGCAGGGCTGCGTCTTGGCGTCTCCACCCACGATGACATGGAAATTGACATCGCGCTGGCGGCTCGCCCCTCCTATATCGCCCTCGGTCATGTTTTCCCGACGCAAACCAAACAGATGCCGTCCGCGCCACAAGGGCTGGAACAACTGGCGCGCCATATTGAACGTCTTGGCGATTACCCCACCGTTGCCATCGGCGGGATCGGCCTCGAACGCGCTCCGGCGGTACTGGCAACCGGCGTTGGTAGTATCGCGGTCGTCAGCGCCATTACTCAGGCTGCTGACTGGTGCCAGGCAACGGCACAATTGCTGGAGATAGCGGGAGCCGGAGATGAATGACAGCGATTTTATGCGCTATAGCCGCCAGTTGCTGCTGGAGGATATCGCCATTGAAGGGCAGCAAAAATTGCTCGCCAGCCGGGTGTTAATCGTCGGCCTCGGCGGGCTGGGGTCACCTGCCGCTCTCTATCTGGCCGGGGCCGGTGTCGGCACGCTGGTACTGGCCGATGACGACAAAGTACACGTCAGTAACTTACAACGGCAAATTCTGTTCACCAGCGATGATATCGCCCAACCGAAAACCTCTGCCGCCAGGTCGCGGCTGGCGCAGCTCAACCCGCAGATTGAACTGATTGCTCTACAGCGGAGATTAAGCGGCCCGGCGCTGCGGGATGAAGTAACAAAAGCCGATGTCGTGCTGGACTGCACCGATAACATGGTCACCCGACAGGCCATCAATGCCGCCTGCGTCAGCCTTGCAACACCGCTGATTACCGCCAGCGCCGTCGGGCTTGGAGGCCAGTTGATGGTGCTGACGCCGCCATGGGAACAGGGTTGTTATCGCTGCTTATGGCCTGATGCAGCCGAACCCGAACGCAACTGTCGGACAGCGGGCATCATTGGCCCGGTTGTCGGCATGATGGGCACCTTACAGGCGCTGGAGACCATTAAGCTGCTCAGCGGTATGGCAGCGCCGCGTAATATTCTGCGCCTGTTCGATGCCCGCACCGGTAACTGGCGCACTCTCGCATTACAGCGTGCCCATGGATGTCCGGTATGTGGAGGTCAGCATGCGGGTGTGGTTTAACGATGAGCCGTTGCAGTGCGCCGAAGCGACCTCCGTCGCCGCCCTGCTTGCTCAACTGGAACAACAACAGCCAGGCGTCGCGCTGGCGCTCAATCAACAGATCCTGCCGCGCGATCGGTGGGAACATCATCTTCTGCAGGAAGGCGACCATATCCTGCTTTTTCAGGTCATCGCTGGAGGCTGACATGTTACGTATTGCAGATAAAACCTTTGCATCACATCTTTTTACCGGCACCGGTAAATTCGCCACACCGGAAGTGATGGTGGAGGCGATACGCGCCTCCGGCAGCCAGTTAGTCACGCTGGCGATGAAACGCGTCGATCTGCGCCAGCATAATGACGCTATCCTCGCGCCGCTGCTGGCGGCAGGCGTCAGCCTGTTGCCCAATACCTCCGGGGCGAAAACGGCGGAAGAAGCCGTGTTCGCCGCCCGTCTGGCACGGGAAGCGCTGGCAACAAACTGGCTGAAACTGGAAATCCACCCGGATGCCCGTTGGTTGCTGCCAGACCCAATTGAAACCCTGAAAGCGGCGGAAATTCTGGTGCGTGAAGGCTTTGTCGTGCTGCCCTACTGCGGTGCCGACCCGGTATTGTGTAAACGTCTGGAAGAGGCAGGTTGTGCAGCGGTGATGCCGCTCGGTGCCCCTATCGGCTCCAATCAGGGACTGGAAACCAAAGCCATGCTGGAGATTATTATCGAGCAGGCCACGGTTCCGGTGGTGGTCGATGCCGGTATCGGCGTCCCCAGCCATGCGGCGCTGGCGCTGGAAATGGGTGCCGACGCGGTGCTGGTGAATACCGCCATCGCCGTCGCCGACGATCCGGTGGCGATGGCCCGCGCGTTCCGCCTGGCGATCGATGCCGGATTGCTGGCGCGACAAGCAGGTCCGGGTGCCCGCAGTGCCCTGGCACAGGCCACCAGCCCGCTAACCGGCTTTCTGGAGGCGCTGGCATGAAAACTTTCACTGACCGCTGGCGGCAACTGGACTGGGACGACATTCGCCTGCGTATCAACAGTAAAACACCGCGCGACGTTGAACGCGCGCTGGCGGCGAAACAACTCAGTCGCGACGATATGATGGCCCTGCTCTCCCCTGCCGCCGCTGGCTATCTGGAGCCTCTGGCCCAGCGCGCCCAGCGCCTTACGCGCCAACGTTTTGGCAATACCGTTAGTTTCTATGTCCCGCTCTATCTTTCCAATCTGTGCGCCAATGACTGCACCTACTGCGGCTTCTCAATGAGCAACCATATCAAGCGCAAAACCCTGGACGATGCAGAAATTGCTCGTGAGTGTGCGGCGATCCGCGAAATGGGCTTCGAGCATCTGCTGTTGGTCACCGGTGAACACCGGGGCAAAGTCGGCATGGATTACTTTCGACAGCATTTGCCCGCCATTCGCCGCCAGTTCGCCTCTTTGCATATGGAAGTACAGCCGCTGGCGACGGAAGAGTACGCCGAGCTGAAAACGCTTGGACTGGATGGGGTAATGGTCTATCAGGAGACTTACCATGAAAGTATCTATGCGAAACATCATCTGCGAGGGAAAAAACAGGATTTCTTCTGGCGGCTGGATACGCCGGACCGACTCGGACAAGCGGGAATTGACAAAATTGGCATCGGCGCATTGATTGGTCTTTCCGACAGCTGGCGCGTGGATTGCTTTATGGTGGCGGAACACCTGTTGTGGCTGCAGCAGCACTACTGGCGCAGCCGTTACTCCATCTCTTTTCCGCGATTACGCCCTTGCGCCGGCGGTATCGAACCCGCGTCTCTGATGGATGAACGTCAACTGGTGCAAACCATTTGCGCTTTTCGCCTTTTGGCCCCGGAAATTGAGCTTTCGCTCTCGACCCGTGAGTCTTCCTGGTTCCGCGATCGGGTCATCCCGCTGGCGATTAACAATGTCAGCGCCTTTTCGAAAACTCAGCCCGGCGGTTATGCTGATAACCATCCTGAACTGGAGCAGTTCGCCCCCCACGATGAGCGCCGCCCTGAAGAGGTCGCCAGGGCGCTGGTTGCCAGCGGACTGCAGCCGGTATGGAAAGACTGGGATAGCTGGCTGGGACGCGCTTCCCAGTCATCATGAAGCGTGATGTAACTGACTGAAATCTTTCCGTGCCAGGTCGTAATAAGAGAAACGGGCGGTGGTGACCAGATGCCCGTTTCTCTATGGTGTTCTCGTCAGCAACGGATGCTGTCCAGGGCGAAATACCTCTCTTCCTCATTTTCGCCCTGCCCCCTTGCAATAACCCCGTGATATCGCAGATGTTCTCTGCAGGATAGTGACAGCCATTCAGCGAAAGGGCTCGGATACTTCTGATGTTAGCAAAGAAGCGATGCCGACAGACTCAGCCAGCCTTACGCAGAGCACAATGCAAACTGTCTTACCAAAAAGAGTTCTGATGAATGGCAGCCCCTTCGTACTGCTCCAGGCGTTCCGTTGTTTTCAGTCGCAAAAAGAAACCGGTTTCATTATTTTGTGATGACTTACACACAATCACCGTAAAGCGGTTGTCCGTCCTGCGAGCCCGCGATAAACATGATTCATCAAGGAACATAAGGGCCACCCATTATGAAGAATATCGTTTTATGCTGTGCCGCAGGTATGTCCACCAGCATGTTGGTGCAACGCATGCAGGCGGCTGCACAACAAAAAGGTGTTGACGTCTCCATCAAAGCCGTACCGGTCGCCGAGTTTAAAGATAATCTTGCGGCAGCCGATATTATCCTGCTCGGCCCTCAGGTGAAGTACGAGCAAGCCAAACTACAGGCGCTGGCGGACCCGTTAGGAAAAAAAGTCGCCGTTATCGATATGATGGATTACGGCATGATGAAAGGTGATGTGGTGCTTGATAAAGCCCTGAAGCTGATGGAATAAGCGATGGAAGATTTAGAGACAATAATCATGGAGCTGCTGGTCAACGCGGGCGCAGCGCGCAGTTCTGCTTTAACCGCGCTGCAACTGGCGCGTAAAGGCGATTTTGCCGCAGCAGAGCAGGCCATGGCGGAGTCCCGTGAGTTTGTCAAACAGGCGCATAAAATTCAGACCCAGCTCATCGGCCTCGACGAAGGCAGCGGTAAGCTTCCGGTCAACCTGATTACCGTGCATTCTCAGGACCACCTGATGAATGCGATGGTCATTCAGGATCTGGCGACCGATATGATTGAGCTCTATCGCCGCCTGCCGCCCCCCCAATAATCCCTGTTCTTTAACAGGCGCCGCAAACGGCGCCTGCATTCTCCTAAAGAAAGCCGTACATCGCTGCAAACACCCAACCAAAGACACAAGAGACGCTGACGCCGATTAACCCGGGCAAAATAAAGCTATGGTTAATCACAAAGCGGCCAATATGCGTCGTACCTGAACGGTCGAACTGAATTGCCGCCAGATCGCTTGGGTAGGTCGGCAAAATATAGTAGCCATAGCAGGCGGGCGCGGAAGCAACGATATAGGCCGGGTCAACGCCAATCGCCAACGCGACCGGAACAATCGCCGCCAGCGCCGCCGCCTGGGAGTTAACAAACTTGGACACCAGCAGCAGAACGATAGCGTAGGCCCACGGATACTCTTTAACCATCTCTCCGAGCACGCCTTTAATTTCGCTCATATGGGCGCCGAACATGGTTTCCGCCATCCACGCAATGCCATACACCGCGACAATGGCGATCATCCCCGAACGGAAGACCTCATTTTTCGAAATCGACGCTGGATTGGTTTTGGTAATGATGATAATGAGCGCCCCGGAGAACAACATGAACATCTGGATCACCAGAACCATCGACAGCGGTTTGCCATCGAACGCCGGACGCAGTTCGGAAAAAGCGCCGAGTAAGGCGACAACCGCGATAGACGCAAGGAAAATCCACATTGCAATCCAGTTGCTGGTCGGCAGCTTTTTATCCAGCAACGTAGCCGTATCGCCATATACGTAATGGTGATTTTCCGGCACAGCAATAAAGGCCTGGAAGGCTTCGTCTTTATCCAGGTCCTTACCGCGGAACCAGCTAAAGATACCAATCGCCAGGATGCCCAGCAGCGTTGATGGAATGGTTATCGACAGCAGATCGAGAAACTCAAGGTGCCTGCCGTTAAAAGTAAAATTGCCAAGCATAGCCACCAGCGAGACGACCGCAACGGAAACCGGACTGGCAATAATGCCCATCTGGGCGCCAATCGAGCTTGCCGCCATCGGCCGCTCCGGGCGAATGTTATTTTTAATCGCAACGTCGTAAATAATCGGCAGGATAGTATAAACCACATGCCCGGTACCACAGAGTATCGTCAGCGTACAGGTGACGAATGGCGCCACGATCGAGACATATTTTGGGTTGCGTCGCAGAAGCTTTTCGGCAATCTGCAGCATAACATCTAAACCACCGGAAGCCTGTAGCGTCGCCGACGCGGCCACCACTGCGATAATCACCAGCATGACATCGATGGGTGGTTTACCCGGTTTTAGATGAAAGACAAAGACTAAAATAACCAGCCCTATGCCGCCTAACAGGCCGAGCGCAATGCCGCCTTTTCTCGCGCCATAGAACAGACAGATTAAGATAATAATGAGTTGTATAGTAAATTCCATGCATCCCCCAGAGGCTATGGCTATACACAAGACCTTTCAAGATGCATCGTGACCGCAAAGCAAGTAACAAATTCGTCGCAACGAATTTGACCGACCAGAAGCTCGCCTCCCGTGAGAGGCAAGCAATCTCCCATTTAATCGCGCCAGCATAAGATAACCAGGTGACTGGGATTTCAATGGGCAGTCACTAATGACACCGTTCGAACGATAACGCGTATATCCATTAAATAACGACAGTACTCCATTTTCCGCCTTGTTTTTATTTGCTCACCTCCTCCTGCCTACAGGCACAGCAATCCCCCTCAGTTGCGGTAAACTGAAAAGGATGAGGAAAAGTAATCACGTGATTATTTAATTTTTTTAACTATATAGAGTTTGCAAAACTTGTTTTTTGATACATGTAGAATTTTTATCTATTAATGAGCAACGGTCTAAAGAAATAGACAATATGCCAGTCACACTTCATGTTGCGTATGCGTTAACTGCGTCTCATCCCTGAGCTTCAGCCCCTTCAGTCCTACGCAATCACCGTGCAAATAATTAATCCCTTTCCGACCGTTCGAATTATTTAGCGTATATACCCGTCATACTTCAAGTTGCATGTGCGTTGGCTTTCCTCGTTCACCCCAGTCACGTACTGGAGTACGCTCCCGGGGATTCACTGCGTCGCCGCCTTCCTGCAACTCGAATTATTTAGCGTATAGATAATTATTGGATATGTTTTATTTGCTAATTAATTGCATTAACCATATTAATAAAATGTAATTCAAAGGTAGATAAAATAAATAAAGACGCTAATCGGTAGAATAGAAAAGGTGGCGGGTTTCATGTGCTGTTCTTGCATGCCGCTGTCAGTATGGTTACTGCATCAACACCGTTAAAAACGTGCAGCAATAAAAAAAGCCAGTCAGGAAACCTGACTGGCTTTTTAAGGGATTAGCGAATCAACGCTTAATCGTTATCGGAACCGCCCAGACCGGCGTTCAGCAGTTCTGCCAGGTTAGCAGACGCTTCTTCCACGCTCACCTGCGGTGCAGCCGGGAGTTCACCCGCAGCACGGCGGCGCATACGATCCTGGTGGTACGCATAACCGGTACCGGCCGGGATCAGACGACCCACGATAACGTTCTCCTTCAGGCCACGCAGTTCGTCGCGTTTACCGGCAACGGCTGCTTCGGTCAGGACACGCGTGGTCTCCTGGAACGATGCTGCAGAGATGAAGGACTCGGTTGCCAGAGACGCTTTGGTGATACCCAGCAGATCGCGGGAGAACGTTGCACCCACTTTGCCGTTCGCTTCCAGGTCGCGGTTAGCGATCTTGACGCGGGAGTATTCAACCTGCTCGCCTTCCAGGAAGTCGGAGCTACCTGCGTTTTCGATAGTGGCTTTACGCAACATCTGACGAACGATAACTTCGATGTGTTTATCGTTAATCTTAACGCCCTGCAAACGGTATACGTCCTGTACTTCGTTAACGATGTAACGCGTAACAGCATGAACACCACGCAGGCGCAGAATGTCGTGCGGCGCTTCCGGACCGTCGGAAACCACGTCACCACGTTCTACACGTTCACCTTCGAACACGTTGAGCTGACGCCATTTCGGAATCATCTCTTCGTACGGCTCGCTACCGTCTACCGGGGTGATAACCAGACGACGTTTACCTTTGGTTTCTTTACCGAAGGAAATGATGCCGCTGATTTCAGCCAGGATTGCCGGCTCTTTCGGACGACGCGCTTCGAACAGGTCAGCAACGCGCGGCAGACCACCGGTAATATCCTTGGTACCGCCGGATTCCTGCGGAACACGCGCCAGGGTGTCACCAGAACTGATCTGTACGCCATCTTCCAGCTGAACAATCGCTTTACCCGGCAGGAAGTACTGCGCAGGCATATCGGTGCCAGGGATCAGAACGTCGTTACCCTGAGCATCAACGATTTTCAGCGCCGGACGCAGATCTTTACCACCGCTAGTACGCTCTGCGGAATCCAGAACCACCAGAGAAGACAGACCGGTCAGCTCGTCAGTCTGACGCGTAATGGTCTGGCCGTCGATCATGTCAGTAAAGCGGACGAAACCACTGACTTCGGTGATAACCGGCATGGTGTGCGGGTCCCAGTTTGCAACGGTTTCGCCGCCGGCAACCTGCTCGCCATCACCTTTCGCCATAACAGAGCCGTAAGGCACTTTATAGCTCTCTTTGGTACGACCGAATTCGTCGATCAGTTTCAGCTCGGTGTTACGGGAGGTGATAACCAGTTTACCGCTGGAGTTCACAACCGACTTCGCATTGCTCAGACGGATGCTACCTTTGTTTTTCACCTGGATGCTGGATTCAGCAGCCGCACGAGATGCCGCACCACCGATGTGGAACGTACGCATCGTCAGCTGTGTACCCGGCTCACCGATGGACTGTGCCGCGATAACGCCGATGGCTTCACCTTTGTTGATGATGTGGCCACGCGCCAGGTCACGACCGTAGCAGTGCGCACATACACCAAAGTCGGTGTCACAGGATACAACGGAACGCACTTTAACGGCGTCAACAGAGTTCTCTTCCAGCAGGTCACACCACTGTTCGTGCAGCAGCGTGTTGCGCGGAACCAGAATATCTGCGGTGCCCGGCTTCAGTACGTCTTCAGCAGTCACACGACCCAGTACGCGATCGCGCAGCGGCTCTTTAACGTCGCCACCCTCGATAACCGGCGTCATCAGGATACCTTCGTGCGTGCCGCAGTCGTCTTCAGTCACCACCAGATCCTGCGCAACGTCAACCAGACGACGAGTCAGGTAACCGGAGTTCGCTGTTTTCAGTGCGGTATCCGCCAGACCTTTACGCGCACCGTGCGTGGAGATGAAGTACTGGAGTACGTTCAGACCTTCACGGAAGTTCGCGGTGATTGGCGTTTCGATGATAGAGCCATCTGGCTTCGCCATCAGACCACGCATACCAGCCAGCTGACGAATCTGTGCCGCAGAACCACGCGCACCGGAGTCGGCCATCATGTAGATGCTGTTGAAGGAAACCTGCTGCTCTTCCTGACCGTCACGGTTAATCACGGTTTCGGTCTGTAGGTTATCCATCATCGCCTTGGATACACGATCGTTCGCCGCAGCCCAGATATCGATAACTTTGTTATAGCGTTCGCCCGCTGTTACCAGACCAGACTGGAACTGTTCCTGGATCTCAGCAACTTCGGCTTCCGCTTCGGAGATGATCTCGTGTTTCTTCTCCGGGATAACCATATCGTCGATACCAACGGATGCACCTGAACGCGCTGCATAAGCAAAGCCGGTGTACATCGTCTGGTCCGCAAAAATAACGGTCGGTTTCAGGCCCAGAATACGGTAGCAGGTGTTCAGCATTTTGGAGATCGCTTTCTTGCCCAGCGCCTGGTTGACGATGGAGAAAGGCAGACCTTTCGGTACGATCATCCACAGAATGGCACGGCCAACGGTCGTGTCTTTCAGGCTGGTGTGCGCAACGAATTCGCCGTTAGCATCTTTTTCGTATTCAGTGATACGCACTTTAACGCGCGCATGCAGAGAGGCCAGGCCAGCGCGATAAATACGCTCAGCTTCTTTCGGGCCAGTCAGCACCATGCCTTCGCCTTTGGCGTTAACACAGTCACGGGTCATATAGTACAGACCCAATACCACGTCCTGAGACGGAACGATGATAGGTTCGCCGTTCGCAGGGGACAGGATGTTGTTGGTAGACATCATCAGCGCACGCGCTTCCAGCTGGGCTTCCAGCGTCAGCGGTACGTGAACAGCCATCTGGTCACCATCGAAGTCGGCGTTATATGCCGCACAAACCAGCGGGTGCAGCTGGATAGCTTTACCTTCGATCAGTACCGGTTCAAATGCCTGGATACCCAGACGGTGCAGTGTTGGCGCACGGTTCAACAGTACCGGGTGTTCGCGGATCACTTCATCCAGGATATCCCAAACGACAGCTTCTTCACGCTCAACCATTTTCTTCGCGGCTTTGATGGTGGTGGCGAGGCCACGCAGTTCCAGCTTGCCGTAGATGAACGGTTTGAACAGCTCCAGCGCCATTTTCTTCGGCAGACCGCACTGATGCAGACGCAGGTATGGACCTACGGTGATAACAGAACGACCGGAGTAGTCAACACGCTTACCGAGCAGGTTCTGACGGAAACGACCCTGTTTACCTTTGATCATGTCGGCCAAAGATTTCAGAGGACGTTTGTTAGAACCGGTGATCGCACGACCGCGACGACCGTTATCCAGCAGGGCGTCAACCGCTTCCTGCAGCATACGTTTTTCGTTGCGTACGATGATGTCCGGCGCAGCCAGATCCAGCAGACGTTTCAGACGGTTGTTACGGTTGATCACGCGACGATACAGATCGTTCAGATCCGACGTGGCGAAACGACCACCATCCAGCGGAACCAGCGGACGCAGGTCTGGCGGCAGAACCGGCAGAACGGTCAGGATCATCCACTCTGGTTTGTTACCAGACTGAACGAACGCTTCCAGCAGTTTGATACGCTTGGTCAGCTTTTTACGCTTGGTTTCGGAGTTGGTTTCTTCCAGCTCTTCACGCAGCGTTTCGCACTCTTGCTCCAGATCCATGCTTTTCAGCAGGGCCTGAATAGCTTCCGCACCCATCTTGGCGTCGAATTCGTCACCGAACTCTTCCAGCGCGTCCAGATACTGTTCTTCAGTCAGGATCTGCTGGCGTTCCAGGTTAGTCATACCGCCTTCGATAACCACATAGGATTCGAAGTACAGTACGCGTTCGATATCGCGCAGCGGCATATCCAGCAGCAGGCCGATACGAGACGGCAGAGATTTCAGGAACCAGATGTGAGCAGTCGGGGACGCCAGCTCGATGTGGCCCATACGCTCACGGCGTACTTTAGTCTGGGTCACTTCAACGCCGCACTTCTCACAGATCACACCACGGTGTTTCAGGCGCTTGTACTTACCGCACAGGCACTCGTAATCTTTTACCGGCCCGAAGATACGGGCGCAGAAAAGGCCGTCACGCTCAGGCTTGAACGTACGGTAGTTGATGGTTTCCGGCTTTTTAACTTCACCGAAAGACCATGAACGGATCATGTCTGGCGAAGCCAGAGCAATTTTGATCGCATCAAACTCTTCGGTTTTAGTTTGCGCTTTCAGAAACTTTAATAAGTCTTTCACGGATTTGCTCCCGTCGGAGTTAGCACATTCCGCTGCCGGGTATTACCCCGGCAGCAGTGACCTGTTTGAGCGAGAATTACTCGTCTTCCAGTTCGATGTTGATACCCAGCGAACGAATCTCTTTCAACAGAACGTTGAAGGATTCCGGCATGCCCGGTTCCATCTGATGGTTGCCGTCCACGATGTTCTTATACATCTTAGTACGGCCGTTCACGTCATCAGACTTAACGGTGAGCATTTCCTGCAGGGTGTATGCTGCGCCGTATGCTTCCAGCGCCCACACTTCCATCTCCCCGAAGCGCTGACCACCGAACTGCGCCTTACCACCCAGCGGCTGCTGAGTAACCAGGCTGTAGGAACCGGTGGAACGAGCGTGCATTTTGTCATCAACCAGGTGGTTCAGTTTCAGCATGTACATGTAGCCAACGGTAACCTGGCGCTCGAATTGCTCACCGGTACGACCGTCGAACAGGGTGATCTGACCGGAAGTCGGCAGGCCGCCCAGCTGTAACAGTTCCTTGATTTCAGACTCTTTCGCACCGTCGAACACCGGCGTTGCGATTGGCATACCTTTACGCAGGTTTTCAGCCAGACGCAGAACTTCTTCATCGCTGAAGGTATTCAGGTCAACTTTCTGACGAACGTCAGCGCCCAGATCGTACGCACGCTGGATGAATTCGCGCAGTTTCGCGACTTCCTGCTGCTGCTTGATCATCGCGTTGATCTTATCGCCGATGCCTTTCGCAGCCATACCCAGGTGGGTTTCCAGGATCTGACCGATGTTCATACGAGACGGTACGCCCAGCGGGTTCAGTACGATGTCTACCGGCGTGCCGTTTTCATCGTAAGGCATATCTTCGATCGGGTTGATCTTAGAGATAACACCCTTGTTACCGTGACGACCTGCCATTTTGTCACCAGGCTGAATCTGACGTTTAACAGCCAGATATACCTTAACAATCTTCAGCACGCCCGGTGCCAGATCGTCGCCCTGGGTGATTTTGCGGCGTTTCGCTTCGAGTTTTTTCTCGAACTCGTGTTTCAGTTCGTCATACTGCTCAGCCAGCTGTTCCAGCTGATTTTGTTTCTCTTCGTCGGTCAGGCCCAGTTCCAGCCAGCGATCGCGCGGCAGTTTGTCCAGCTTCTCAGCTTCAATGCCGCCAGCGACCAGTACCGCGTAGATACGGCCAAACAGACCAGCTTCGAGGATCTGCAATTCTTCAGACAGGTCTTTCTTCGCCTGCTTCAGCTGCATCTCTTCGATTTCCAGCGCACGTTTGTCTTTCTCTACGCCATCGCGAGTAAAGACCTGAACGTCGATAATGGTACCGGAAACACCGTTTGGTACGCGCAGAGAAGAGTCTTTAACATCAGACGCTTTCTCACCGAAGATCGCGCGCAGCAGTTTCTCTTCCGGCGTCAGCTGGGTTTCACCTTTCGGCGTTACCTTACCGACCAGAATGTCGCCGCCGGTCACTTCCGCACCAATATAAACGATACCGGATTCATCCAGTTTAGAGAGCGCAGCTTCACCCACGTTCGGGATATCAGCGGTAATCTCTTCCGGCCCCAGCTTGGTGTCACGGGACACACAGGCCAGTTCCTGAATATGGATGGTGGTGAAACGGTCTTCCTGGACAACACGCTCAGAAACGAGGATGGAGTCTTCGAAGTTGTAACCGTTCCACGGCATGAACGCGACGCGCATGTTCTGACCCAGCGCCAGTTCACCGAGGTCGGTGGACGGACCGTCAGCCAGCACATCGCCGCGATCAACCGGCTCACCCAGAGAAACGCACGGCATCTGGTTGATGCAGGTGTTCTGGTTAGAGCGGGTGTATTTGGTCAGGTTATAGATGTCGATGCCTGCTTCGCCCGGGTACATCTCGTCTTCGTTAACTTTAATAACGATACGGGACGCATCCACGTACTGAACGGTACCACCACGTTTCGCAACCGCGGTTACACCGGAGTCAACGGCAACAGCACGTTCCATACCGGTCCCCACCAGCGGCTTATCGGCGCGCAGAGTCGGAACCGCCTGACGTTGCATGTTCGCACCCATCAATGCACGGTTGGCGTCATCGTGTTCCAGGAACGGGATCAGGGACGCACCGACGGAAACCACCTGCTGGGTGGAAACGTCCATGTAGTCAACCTGGTCGCGGCTGAACAAGCTGGATTCGCCTTTGCTACGGCAGGTAACCAGATCTTCTACAAAGTGGCCTTCATCATCCAGGTTGGAGTTCGCCTGAGCGATAACGAAATTACCTTCTTCGATAGCAGACAGGTAATGAATTTCGTCAGTCACCACGCCGTCGGTAACTTTACGATACGGCGTCTCAAGGAAACCGTATTCGTTAGTCTGTGCGTACACGGACAGGGAGTTGATCAGACCGATGTTCGGACCTTCAGGCGTTTCGATAGGACACACGCGACCGTAGTGAGTCGGGTGTACGTCTCGAACTTCAAAGCCTGCGCGTTCACGGGTCAGGCCGCCAGGGCCGAGAGCGGAGATACGACGTTTGTGCGTAATCTCAGACAGCGGGTTGTTCTGGTCCATAAACTGAGACAGCTGGCTGGAGCCGAAGAACTCTTTCACTGCCGCAGAAATCGGTTTGGCGTTGATCATGTCCTGAGGCATCAGGGTATCCAGATCGCCCAGAGACAGACGCTCTTTCACCGCGCGCTCAACGCGCACCAGGCCAACGCGGAACTGGTTTTCCGCCATTTCGCCTACGGAACGGATACGACGGTTGCCGAGGTGGTCGATATCGTCGACTTCGCCTTTACCGTTGCGGATATCAATGAGCTTCTTCATCACGTCAATGATGTCGTCTTTGCTCAGGATACCGGAACCTTCAATTTCGTCGCGCAGCAGAGAACGGTTGAACTTCATACGACCAACCGCAGACAGATCATAGCGGTCTTCGGAGAAGAACAGGTTCTCAAACAGGCTTTCAGCCGCTTCACGCGTCGGCGGCTCACCCGGGCGCATCATGCGGTAGATTTCTACCAGCGCGCTCAGACGATCGTTGGTCGGGTCGATACGTACCGTTTCAGAAATGTACGGGCCGTGATCCAGATCGTTGGTGAACAGGGTTTCGATGCGCTTGTGACCAGACTGACTCAGCTTCGCCAGCAGATCCAGGCTCAGCTCCATATTCGCTGCGCAGATCAGTTCGCCAGTGGATTCATCAACGTAGTCTTTAGACGCCACTTTACCCGCGATGTACTCAACCGGAACTTCGATATGTTTGATATCGTCTTTTTCCAGCTGACGAATATGGCGCGCAGTAATGCGACGACCTTTTTCGACGTACACTTTGCCGTTGGCTTCAATATCAAAGGAGGCGGTTTCACCACGCAGGCGTTCCGGCACCAGTTCCATCTGCAGCTTGTTGTCGCGGATCTCAAAGACCACTTTTTCAAAGAACAGATCCAGAATCTGCTCAGTGGTGTAGTTCAGCGCCCGCAGAATGATGGTGGCTGGCAGCTTACGACGGCGGTCAATACGCACAAACAGACTGTCTTTCGGGTCGAACTCAAAGTCCAGCCAGGAACCACGGTAAGGAATAATACGCGCGTTATACAGGACCTTACCGGAAGAGTGGGTCTTACCTTTATCACTGTCAAAGAAGACGCCCGGACTACGGTGCAACTGAGAAACGATAACACGCTCAGTACCATTGATAACAAAGGTACCGTTGTCGGTCATGAGCGGAATTTCGCCCATGTAGACTTCTTGTTCTTTAATGTCCTTAACGGTGCCTTCCGGCGCTTCGCGCTCGTAGATCACCAGACGCAGTTTGACACGCAGCGGTGCCGAGTAGGTCACGCCACGGATCTGACATTCTTTAACGTCAAAAACGGGCTCGCCCAGACGGTAGCTGACGTATTGCAGCTCAGAATTACCGCTGTAGCTCTTAATCGGGAATACGGAACGGAAAGCCGCTTCCAGACCGTACTGCCCTTCAGGATCTTGCTCGATAAACTTCTGAAACGAGTCAAGCTGGATAGAAAGGAGATAAGGTACATCCAGAACTTGTGGACGTTTACCAAAATCCTTACGAATACGTTTTTTCTCGGTATAGGAGTAAACCATAGGGTTCCTCAGCTCGCTGACAAGTCGACCCATCTGTCCATTGAGCGGACAGTTTGTGCAACACTATTTTGTTGACCGGAAAATGGAACACTTTCCGCAATGCCTGTTGCTATCACGCTTAAACCATTTCATTGCGATTTACACAGAACGGGCGTCCTGTCGCAGTATATTAAGTCGTCGATAGAAACAAGCATTGAAAGGCACAGCAGTAGTCAAACAGTGTGAAACGCTACTGGCGCCTTACAGCGCAAAAAGGCTGGTGACTAAAAAGTCACCAGCCATCAGCCTGATTTCTCAGGCTGCAACCGGAAAGGTTGGCTTATTTAACTTCAACTTCAGCGCCAGCTTCTTCCAGAGATTTTTTCAGTGCTTCAGCGTCATCTTTGCTCACGCCTTCTTTCAGGGCAGCCGGAGCAGATTCTACCAGGTCTTTAGCTTCTTTCAGACCCAGGCCAGTTGCGCCACGTACTGCTTTGATAACAGCAACTTTGTTAGCGCCAGCAGCTTTCAGAATTACGTCGAATTCAGTTT
>OIEP01000132.1_pt1 | contig 29683 bp, 28 predicted proteins | sample 1581861 | NCBI WGS metagenome assembly OIEP01 (sample SAMN03281009, study PRJEB24777) | human gut metagenome | isolation source: fecal sample PR192 from 1 month old female Indian infant, vaginally...
TATACCCTAAATTATTCGAGTTGCAGGAAGGCGGCGACGCAGTGAATCCCCGGGAGCGTACTCCAGTACGTGACTGGGGTGAACGAGGAAAGCCAACGCACATGCAACTTGAAGTATGACGGGTATACATATAAAAAAGATTTATGTGTTAGCTTTATATGTTTATAAGAATGATTATTACTTAGGGGTTATTTGGTCAGTTATGAGGGACAATGATTTTTTCAGCTGGCGGCGGGATATGCTGCAACAATTTCAGTCAATCGCTTCGGGGGAAGGGGTTTATAAACTGCTACAGCAGCAGGTGCAGGGACTGGAATATGATTACTTCGCGCTTTGTGTTCGGCATCCTGTACCGTTTACGCGCCCCAGGTTGACCCTGCAATCAACCTATCCGCAGGCCTGGATGTCGCACTATCAAGCCGAAAATTATTTTGCTATTGATCCGGTACTACGCAACGAGAATTTCATTCGCGGGCATCTGCAGTGGAACGACACGTTATTTCGTGATACGCCGGAATTATGGAATGGCGCGCGCGATCATGGTTTACGCAAAGGTGTGACTCAGTGCCGGATATTGCCGAATCATGCCCAGGGATTCCTATCCGTTTCAGGTAACAAGCCGGGTCCGGGCCCTTTTGCGGAAGATGAACTGGAAATGCGTTTAAGTATGCTAACAGAATTAAGTTTATTCACGCTGTTGCGACTGGAAGATGGGATGGTTATGCCGCCGGAAATGAAATTTAGCCGACGCGAACTGGAGATTCTCAAATGGACGGCGGAAGGGAAAACGTCGGCAGAAGTGGCGATGATTCTCTCTATCTCTGAAAATACCGTCAATTTCCATCAGAAGAATATGCAGCGAAAATTCAATGCACCAAACAAAACGCAAATTGCCTGCTATGCGGTGGCGACGGGATTAATTTGAGTTAATTCGTTGTTCTGCGTGTCAGACGCAAAACCGGCTGTCAGTCATACTTTCAGCCGGTGAATGATTACTGACGGTACGCCTGTTTAATTTGCTTGACCGTACTGGAGAATACGGCAGCCTGAGCCTTATCTTCCATCTGCGCGATTTGCTTTTCCATTTTAATAATCACGCGGCCTGCATCTGCCTGGCCCATGGCCTGAAGCATCAACGTCAGCATCGCTTTCAGGCAGCAAACTTCTTGCGCCAGCTCTTGATTATTTTCTGCAGTGGAAAAATCTGGTGTACTCATCGATATCCTCGTTTGCTTTCTGCGCAAATGCGCATGACTAAAAGTAAAGGCGGCGCAGTATACCACAAGCAAGGGAAAAAAGAGTGCCTGATTTCTGTTCTCTCATTTGAATGGTGAATGGTTCTATTTGTTGCGTAATACGTAATTATGGGGCCTGAGCGGGATAATTTTGCGTGATGCTATTTTTTCGTTAATAATTGTTACATATCAGCGCTGTATTTCGCTTCTACATAAAGTGTTGTGTTTTTGCGTAATCTGTATGATCAATGTTAAAAAAATGGTGTTGTATAACGCTATGTTATCTATGGAATTCCATAAGATACGCTGACAAATTTTCACTATGGCGTAAGAAAGTTTTCGTAGCACATTTTTGGGCTTTTAAAGTTACGATAAAACCCGGTAATATGTAAAAGATAAGCTATCAGTAGCGTTATCCCTCAATTCTGGAGATTATTCCTTTGATCAACGTCCTTCTTGTTGATGACCACGAACTAGTGCGCGCAGGGATACGACGCATTCTGGAAGATATAAAAGGGATTAAAGTTGCCGGCGAAGCCTGCTGCGGCGAGGATGCCGTGAAATGGTGCCGCGCACATCCCGTTGATGTCGTCCTGATGGATATGAATATGCCGGGTATCGGCGGACTTGAAGCGACGCGTAAGATTGTCCGCTCTGTTGCCGATGCCAAAGTGATTATGCTGACGGTGCATACTGAAAACCCACTGCCGGCCAGGGTTATGCAAGCCGGCGCGGCGGGGTATCTCAGTAAAGGCGCAGCGCCGAAGGAAGTCGTCAATGCGATTCGTTGCGTGGCGTCCGGCCAGCGTTATATCGCCTCGGATATCGCCCAACAAATGGCCCTCAGCCAGATTGAACCTGAAAAGGCAGAATCGCCGTTTGCCAGTTTGTCCGAGCGAGAATTGCAGATTATGCTGATGATCACCCGAGGTCAGAAGGTCAATGAGATCTCAGAGCAGTTAAATCTGAGTCCTAAGACGGTGAACAGCTATCGTTATCGTATGTTCAGTAAACTTAACATTCATGGCGATGTGGAGCTGACGCACCTGGCAATTCGCCATGGCCTGTGCAATACGGAGTCGTTAGCAAGTCAGTGAGTGATGTTTTTGACGCCAAAGCTTTCCTGAAGACAGTTACCAGCCAACCGGGCGTCTATCGTATGTATGATGCTGGCGGTACTGTCATTTATGTAGGTAAAGCCAAAGATTTAAAAAAGCGCCTCAGCAGCTATTTTCGCAGCAATCTGGCTTCGCGCAAAACGGAGGCGCTGGTGGCGCTCATAGCGCAGATAGACGTGACCGTTACCCACACCGAAACGGAAGCGCTGCTGCTTGAGCACAATTATATCAAGCTGTATCAGCCGCGTTACAACGTGCTGCTGCGCGATGATAAATCCTACCCTTTTATTTTTCTTAGCGGCGATACCCATCCTCGTCTGGCCATGCATCGCGGGGCAAAGCATGCGAAAGGTGAGTATTTTGGCCCGTTTCCGAATGGTTATGCGGTTCGCGAAACTTTAGCTCTGCTGCAAAAAATCTTCCCCATCCGGCAGTGTGAAAACAGTGTGTACCGCAATCGCTCCCGGCCCTGCCTGCAATATCAAATTGGTCGCTGTCTGGGGCCGTGTGTCGCCGGGCTGGTGAGTGAAGAAGAGTATGCACAGCAGGTTGATTATGTCCGCCTGTTCCTTACGGGTAAGGACGATCAGGTGCTCACGCAGTTGATTGCCCGCATGGAGAAGGCCAGCCGGTCGCTGGCGTTTGAAGAGGCGGCGCGGATCCGCGATCAGATTCAGGCCGTGCGTCGGGTCACCGAAAAGCAGTTTGTTTCTAATACCGGGGACGATCTGGATGTGATTGGCGTGGCGTTTGAGGCCGGAATGGCCTGTGTCCACGTGCTATTTATTCGTCAGGGTAAAGTGCTGGGTAGCCGCAGCTATTTCCCCAGGGTCCCCAATGGAACCGAACTGGGGGAAGTTGTGGAAACCTTTGTCGGTCAATTCTATTTACAGGGCAGCCAGATGCGTACTTTACCTGGCGAGATCTTACTGGATTTTAATCTGGGTGATAAAACGCTGCTGTCCGATTCGCTCTCTGAGCTGGCGGGGCGTCGGGTTAATGTACAGACGAAGCCGCGTGGCGATCGTGCACGTTATTTGAAGCTGGCGCGGACCAATGCTGCGACGGCGTTGACGGCTAAACTTTCTCAACACGCGACGATTACGCAACGCCTGCAGGCGCTGGCAACATTGCTTAAGCTGCCGACGGTGAATAGGATGGAGTGTTTCGATATCAGTCACACTATGGGTGAGCAGACGGTCGCCTCGTGCGTGGTTTTTGACAATAACGGGCCGCTGCGTGCGGAATATCGCCGTTATAACATTACCGGCATCACGCCGGGAGATGATTATGCGGCGATGAATCAGGTTCTGCGTCGTCGCTATGGCAAGGCGATAGAAGAGAGTAAAATTCCTGATGTTATCCTGATTGATGGCGGTAAAGGTCAGCTTGGACAGGCGAAAATGGTTTTCGCCGGGCTGGATGTTCCGTGGGATAAAAATCATCCTTTGCTGTTGGGCGTGGCAAAAGGCAGTGACCGTAAAGCGGGGCTGGAGACGCTATTTTTCGACGCGGAAGGTGACGGTTTTAGCTTGCCGCCGGATTCACCGGTGCTGCATGTTATCCAGCATATACGCGATGAATCACACGATCATGCTATTTCCGGTCATCGCAAAAAACGGGCGAAGGTGAAAAGCACCAGCACGTTAGAAACGATTGAAGGAGTGGGGCCAAAACGCCGACAAATGCTGCTGAAATATATGGGGGGTCTGCAAGGGCTGCAGAAAGCCAGCGTCGAAGAGATTGCTAAAGTACCGGGTATATCTCACGGTCTGGCAGAAAAGATCTTCTACTCGTTGAAACATTAGGGGCTCTGTAGCAACATAGGGCTAATTTTTACTTACAACAGATAGTTACCCGTTATTATGCGATTTAATATCCCTACGTTGCTTACTCTGTTTCGTGTCATTCTTATCCCGTTCTTTGTACTGGCGTTTTACCTGCCATTTACCTGGGCGCCATTTGCCTGCGCGCTGATTTTCTTTATTGCCGCAGTGACCGACTGGTTTGATGGCTACCTGGCGCGCCGCTGGAACCAGAGCACCCGTTTCGGTGCTTTCCTTGACCCGGTAGCGGATAAAGTGATGGTGGCGATTGCGATGGTGCTGGTTGCTGAACACTACCACACCTGGTGGGTGACGTTACCGGCCGCAACGATGATCGCCCGTGAAATCATTATTTCCGCGCTACGTGAGTGGATGGCCGAACTGGGCAAGCGCAGCAGCGTGGCGGTATCGTGGATAGGTAAAGTGAAAACCACCGCTCAGATGACGGCGTTGGTGTGGATGCTGTGGCGGCCATATATTTGGGTTGAATGGGCGGGAATCGGTCTGTTTTTTGTCGCGGCAGTACTGACGCTGTGGTCCATGCTGCAATATTTGAACGCGGCACGTGGGGATTTGCTTGAACAGTGATCGTTTCGGCGCAATTTTCAGCAAACAATACGGGCTTTTAAAAAATAACGTTGACTCATTGCGCCAGGTAAGTAGAATGCAACGCATCGAACGGCAGCACAGTCTGACAGACGATAACGAAATCAAGTGATTAGCAATTAGCTTGACACTGCGGGAATAGCTCAGTTGGTAGAGCACGACCTTGCCAAGGTCGGGGTCGCGAGTTCGAGTCTCGTTTCCCGCTCCAGTTAAAAGCATCGGCAAATGCGGGTGTTAATGTATTAAGGCGCGTTAGCAAAGCGGTTATGTAGCGGATTGCAAATCCGTCTAGTCCGGTTCGACTCCGGAACGCGCCTCCAATTTCAATCCCGAGCCCGGATGGTGGAATCGGTAGACACAAGGGATTTAAAATCCCTCGGCGTTCGCGCTGTGCGGGTTCAAGTCCCGCTCCGGGTACCATTGGGATAAAAGCAGAATAATCAAAGCAATAAGCAGTGTCGTAAAACCACCTCCGGGTGGTTTTTTTGTGCCTGCAATTCACCTTTCCGACGATGATTTTGCCTCCCGGCATAAAAATGACTTTTCTATTTCCCCATAATTTCCCCACAATCAGAACAAGGTACATTTGCCGATCGTACCGTGAACTATGTTTTCGCCGGAAAATCCTTCCCCGAAGCCTGAATGTTTTTTGTATTTGAGTCGCGGATAAAAAGAGTTAATTTAATTGATCATGAAAATAAAATAGCAGACATCCCCTGAATAGAGTGCGCGACGGATACCCGCCGCGCAAAAGGTCACTGCGCAGTTTGTTTATTTTCCGTGGCGACAGGATCGTTGGCTGCAGGCTCGGGGAGGCTGTTAGACACCTTGTCGGGCGCGTCATTCGTTGCCGGGCGCGTAGCCGGAACGGAATCGCACGGTTTCTCCTGCGGACAAATCAGATCCAGCATTTTCAACGTCACGCCATTAGTCCAGCCAAAACCATCCTGCAACGGGTACTCTCCGCCGCCGCCACCGGTGCCCGTGGAGCTGACATTGTATTTTTCAACCAGCTTCTGCTCCTTATCGTAAGTGTGCTGGACGTTACGCAGGAAGCGCCAGCTTACCTCCATGGCGATTTTCTTTTGACCATATTTTTGCAGACCTTCAGCAGCAACCCACTGTAGCGGCGCCCAGCCGTTTGGCGCATCCCATTGCTGGCCGCTATCCACCGTCGTGGTGGTCAGTCCGCCGGGTTTAAGTAATCGAGATTCGGTGGCGGCGGCGACTTTTGCCGCGCGTTCGCTGGAGGCGGCATTGACGTACAGAGGGAACAACGCCGCGGCGGTCAACTGATTACGTACTTTGTGATTCTTCAGATCGTAATCGGCGTACCAGCCTTCTTTATCATTCCACAGGTATTTCTCCAGCGCTTTCTGTCTGGCGTTGGCTAAGGCCTCATACTGTGCGGCTTTCGCACTGTCTCCCGCCGCTGTACTGGCGCGGGAGAGCGTTTTTTCCATATGAAACATCAGCGCGTTCAAATCAACCGGAATAATTGTGGTCGTACGGATGGTCGCGAGCTGCTGCGGATTATCCATCCAACGGGAGCTGAAATCCCAGCCGGAAGCTGCAGCGGATCGCAGATCGCGGTAGATCTCGGTGGCCGGACGGTTTGGGTTGCTTTTGGCGGTAGTGACATCATCCAGCCAGGATTCTGGTCGCGGCGTGTCTTTGTCATCCCAGTAGCGATTAAGCAGCGATCCATCAGGCATGCGTACAACACGCTGGTTGGCGCTGCCGGGTTCAAGCGCTTCAGCTCCCGCCATCCAGTACTGGTACTCTTTTTCCATCTGCGGCTGCCATTTTTTGAACGCCTCGTTACCATCGTGCGTGGCCAGCAGTTCGACCATAAATGAAAAGAACGGGGGTTGCGAGCGGCTCAGATAGTAGGTGCGGTTGCCGTTGGGAATATGGCCCCAGGTATCAATTTCAGCAGCGAAATTCGCCACCATATCTTCGATTTTATCCCAGTGCCCACTCTCTGCCAGACCGAGCATGGTGAAGTAGCTGTCCCAGTAATAGACTTCGCGAAAGCGTCCGCCGGGGACCACATAAGGTTTTGGCAGCGGCAACAATGAATCCCATTTTTCCACCTCGACGGTGCTGCGCGTCAGTACCGGCCATAACCCGTCAATATGCTGGCGCAACGTCTGTCCTGCTGGCGGAACGTACCGATCATTCTCTCCCGGAAGCGTAAAATTGAGTTCGACGAAGTGTCGTAAATCGAAACTTCTCTGATTCTTCTGCATGCGGTAATCGGCAAGGATCATCAGCGGATCGCTGTTCGGGATAGCGTCGGCGAAAGTTTTCTGATCGGAGAAAAGTCTGGCGCTTTGCACATCATTAAATAGCGGACCGAGCAGAATATCGGGCGATTGCGGGGTGGTGCGGGGCTCCGCCGCCTGAGCCGTCAGCGTCGCCAGGGCGATGAATGCCCCTCCCAGCGCCAGATGTAGAGCATGGGGAAGGGGGGCGGGGCGACGAGAAGCGGAACGCGTCATAGGTTGTTCTCCTTATCATTGCAGACTCTGTGCCACTGCATTTGGCTATCAGAAAACCTTAGACGAATATTTGCCGCTGCGCGTGCGGGAGGTAACATTTTGCGTGAAAACAGCAGATTTACCGGCTGCTGCTGCCATCACAAAATCAATATATTGGCGGTGAAAATAGCCTTTGTTGGCCTGTATTGCCGATAAGGTAAAATTGCCGGATCAGGTAAAAATAAAGGGAAGGAAAAGCCGTCCAGCGTGAGGCGAGGCCATGTGGTATCCGCTCTCGCGTGAATACCACTATCAATGGTCGTAGCTTCAAGGACAGTCGACAAATGCTCTGCTGGCCAACATCGGCGGGCAGATTACGCAATACTCCGGGGCCGAGCAAATATTGCAACATGCTACGTTAGATGTCTGTAAGAGGGCGAGTCTGGCGATGGAAACCTGGTGTCAGCAGGCCGTTTTTTGGACAATTCAGGTTCGCTGTAAGGATAATGCCCGTGTCAGATGGCAATAACGGCAGTTCTGAGTGATGTTTCTTGTGTCTCTGATGACGGCGTCCCGTTTCCTCACGCACCCAATGGTAAATCTCCGCGACGTTAACCCGATACCATGCGCTTCACTGACTCCGTCACCAGGGATTGGTTGTTGGTTGGAAAAATTCCGCGGAGTCAGTCCATTCCCCATCGGTCGACATTTGCCACTGGCTGGCATCCTTTAAAAATTCGCGCCACTACTTTCACCTGATATACTTTCCGCCAGTTTTGTTAAAACTGGCGAACCGCGTTGTTAAGGGAATTGATTATGCCAGAACGTGAAAAAAACGTTATCATTCAACCGTCCTCCACTGTCTCCCGAATGCATTTTCTTCCCGCGCTATTGGTTGTTGTTTCCGTATCCGCTTTATGTGCATTTTTATCACCGCGACTGGGGTCGTGGCGCGTGATCTTGTTTAATCCAGGAATATATATTGATTTTCTGGTGCTGCTTTTTTTGCTGTTTATGCTCTGGAGTTCAACGAAAGTACGCATGCACCATGTGGCCGTAAACTGGGTGCGCTATGGGCTACTGCTGTGGATTGCCGGCGGCACTTTCGACCTGATGGATGAAATCTATTTCCAGCCACGCTGGATGGGGTACTACTGCGAAGATCTCCTGCGTTTGTCCGGCATGCTGTTGGCCACGGTCGGGATCTACAAAATCATTGCGCGCATTAATCGCCTCTACGTCGATGCGCGTTCTCAATCGCTGAAAGATGAATTAACCCGGCTACCAAACCGACGCTTTTTTACCGATACCATCCGTGAGAAAGAGGGCCATGCGATAGCGATAATGATTGTCGATATCGACTACTTTAAGAACATTAACGACACCTATGGTCACATGGTGGGAGATGAAGTGCTGTTTGCTTTCGGTAAACAGCTGGCCAGGCTCACCAGCGATAAGGTGCTGCCTTCCCGAATCGGGGGAGAAGAGTTCGCCATTATTGTTGATGGTCTGACGGCGCAGGAAGTGGATGAACTGGCGCAATCTATTTTGCAAAATGCCCGTGCGATCCTGATTAACCATGATAATCCGCTGTCGGTCAGCATTGGCGTTGGGGTGCGTGGTAAAGGCGAGCCGCAGAACCTGTTTATTAAAAAGATTGATAACGCGCTCTACAAGGCGAAAAAGAAGGGACGAGGGCGCGTGGAGTGGGCCGTTTAGCGCGGCCTGAATTATCCCTGCTGGGCGCTGCGGCAGTGACGGCGATATTCAGATGGGGAGCGCTCGGTATAGCGTTTAAACACCCGGCAGAAATAGTTACTGTCAACAAACCCGCAGTTATGGGCGATCTCTTTCACCTTGAGATCGTAGCCGCGCAGCAGTTTTTTCGCTTTCTCCAGCCGTACGCTGGTCAAAAATTCATTAAAACCGACGGAACCGGATTTCTGGAAGATATGCGAAAGATAATTCGGTGTAATATGGAAGCGCCTGGCTACCGATTCACGGGTCAGGGGCTGGCTGAGATGCTCTTCCAGATAATCCTGCACCGCCATAAACAGATCGCGGCTGCGGCTGACGCGCATCTCCAGCCCGACCAGTTGCTCAAGGCAGTGGCTCAGTAAGGCAGAAACCACCAGCCTGGCGGTGACCGGATCCGGCTGCAGGCAAATTTCATTCAGTGACAGCAACAGATAAGAACCCACCCGCGGCCCCAGACGGGCGACGTTCTGCTTCTCTGTTCGGAGTTGCTTGCCGTCCCAGTGCTGAAGGCAAAAACCGAGCTTCTGACGGCCAAACAGAATACTTAATGTTGCTGCCGGTCCGGTCCATTCCGGCAGCGTCCATTTCCCCGCCTGCACGTAGAGTACCTGTGAAGCGGATAAAACCGTCTCTGACAGCGGCAGACCGCTCTCCTTAAGATCGCCTTCCAGTACAATTTCCAGCCGCGGAAAGGGCACTTTAAACGCCAGCGCGGGCTCGGAAATGTCTGGATCGGGAAACCTGACGTGCAGATTATCTTTCTGATTCACTAAACGATTTAAAATATCCGCCAGCGTGTCAATCATTCCGTAGGCCTTAGAAGAGAATTATTATCCTGTTGATTATAATCTATTTTATGAATATTGATCTGTTCTGTATCAGAGCAATCTCCCCTGGGCCTTCAGCAGAGAAGGGTGAAAACGCTGGATTTTGATATCCTTCACACTTTTCTGTCCCGTGTACGCCTGTCCAGTTTTTTGTAGTTTTAGCCTCATGTATTCCGTCGTGACGCAGCTTAGAGTTGGTATTGTGTTATCGATAAGTTAAGGAATATACATATGGAACAACAATCTGCCGTTTATCTGAACGCGCTGGGGGCCGACATGGCGCTTCCTGCGAAAATGCAGCAGGAGCTGGATACGCTGGGTTATACCGTTGTGCATAACGTGGTGGACACGGAGTGGCTGGCGGCGATGCGCACGCTTATTGACGCTATCGTTGAGAAAGAGGGTGATAACCTGGCGATTGAGCATCACCAGGAAGCGACGGCGACGCGCATTGCCAATCTGATTAACAAAGGGGCGATTTGGGAGAAAGTCTGGTGTCATCCGCTGATCCTTTCTGCCTGTCACTATATTTTTCAGGGCGACTTTAAAGTCTCCAGCCTCAACGCGCGGGAAGCGTTGTTTAACGGCGGTCACCAGCCGCTGCATGCGGACTGGAAAAAACCGCGACCTGATTTTCCGAAAGTGCATCTGGTGAATACCATTTGGGCAATTGATGATTTAAGTGCGGAAAATGGCGCGCCGCGCATTATTCCCGGTACGCATCTGCGGCCAGAGCTGCCGGAAGAGGTGCTGGATGACCCGGAGCAGACGCATCCTGATGAAGTGGTGTTTGCCGCACCGGCAGGCAGTGTGATGATCTATAACGCTCATGCCTGGCACGGCGGAACGCGTAACCGGATTGGCAGCAGAAGACGAGTGCTGCACGGCTTGTATATTGACCGGCAAGACACGGCGCAGCAGGATCAGCAGCGCTGGCTGACGCAGGAAACCGCCAGTCGTCTGACGCCAGCGCAAAAATGGTTGCTGGATGTGGAATAGCGGAAAGGCTCGCGGGCGAGTGTGGATAGCGACGCCAGCTTCTCGCCAGTTGGCAGAGAATGTCTGACCTGCCCGCAAACCTGACCGTCATCAGAAATGGCAGTTCAGGTCAGCGCCGTCGCGCCTCAGGGTACGCCGCCTCAGAGGCGCGATAAGACCGGAGCAAGAGCCCAATGCCGTTCACTTAAGCAAATTATCGGTGTTGTCTTTTGTTTTATTTGCCAGCGGCAATCGCATTATCGGTGGTTTAAACGAAAATCTGATTCGGTTGATTCACTAACTGAGCTGATACGGGCTGAATGAAATATAAAGGATATAACTTTTTTATGACTTTCAGCCTCTGAAAAGCCCCTGACGAATAACGGACTCAACGCATGGGGGTTGGGCGCATCAAGGAAACCTGGCGGGAACGCAGGCGCGCATCCAGGACTGGCCGCCAGGACGGCGGCCAGAGGGCGGGTCGAGACAGGGACAAAATTGCCGGGAGCAATTTTGAACAGCGCTTGCGCTGGCCCTGGAAGGGCGAGTCCCAGGGATGGGACGAGTAGCGTCGAGTCCCGCCCGGTCCGCCAGATGAAGCCGGAGTGGAGCGGACCGCGCAGCGGCAGGTTTTCAGCGCCATGCCGGGGGTGCAGGGGGACGGGCGAAACGTCCCCCTGCCCGTTCACATGCAGTGGATATAACGAATATCCGCGAATTTATCGTGAACGGAACAGACCACGGAATCTGAATGGGCGAAAACGAAAAACGCGCCATGTTCGCCATAACCACCGATTGACAGAACCGCTCAGCCAGCCATAAACACAACTGACACCCCTTAACTTGACCCGCATTAGAGCAAGAATCTCATCGCACTCAGGGGATCTCCATATAGACCACCGGTTTTTTCATAATGCCTCTCACCGCGTCGACAATTTGCTGCGGCTGCAATAAAAAAGTTTTGATACTGGTCTTAATGGTACGGATGCCGCTAAAGCGTCTGGCGTCGTCAATCTCAATATCCGTTACCAGCAGAACGACATCGGCGTGGGCAATATCGTCAGCCGTTATTTTATTCTCTACTCCCAGCGCGCCCTGGGTTTCTATTTTGATATTCCATTTCTCGTGGTGACCGACCTTTTCCAGGCGCTCAGCCGCCATATAGGTGTGAGCGACGCCGCTGACACAGGCCGTTACGGCAACGATATTGAAATCCATAGCATCCTCCAGGCGTTATCCGCCAATGGTCACGCTAAAGCCGGCCTGTTCGGCCAGCGTCTTGAATGGTTGAATCTCAGACTCTGTGGGGGCGTTAATCATCGACATCGACCATGTTTTGCCCAGTAAGCGATATTTTGGCTCGCCGTATTGATGGAATGGCAGAAGATGAATGTCGCTTAGTTTTAAGGGGGCCAGAAACGCCAGAATCTGGCGGAAATTCTCTTCATTAAGTGTAAAACCCGGAATTAACGGTATCCGTGGAATCACGGGAATATTCGCCTCCACCAGGCGAGTAAAGTTATCCAGTACCCGCGGCATATTGATCCGCAGCAGTCTCCGGGCCAGGGCTGCATCCATGATTTTCAAATCAAACAGTACTTCATCACATGCCTTCGCCAGCGGAAAAAAGCGGTTAAACGCGCTATCGCCTGCCGTTTCGATAGCGGTCCTGATCCCCCATTGGCGTAAGCGGCACAGAAAACGCGCGGCGAATTCGGCCTGCATCAATACTTCGCCCCCCGACAGGGTCACGCCGCCGCCGGATGCGCGGAAGAATACGTCATCCTTCAGCACCTCGTTAAGCAACGTATCCAGCGTCACGTCGCGACCAATTTGCTCCCATGCGCCGGAAGGGCACTCGGTAACATCCTGCTGGCAGCGGGCGCAATGCAGGCATTTGCTCTCCCGGCGCACGGTCTGGATTTTCGGCGATATCGATTCCGGATTGGCGCACCATGGGCAGGCGTGCGGGCAGCCTTTAAAAAAAACGACGGTGCGGATCCCCTGACCGTCATTCAAAGAGTAGCGCTGAATGTTAAAAATGCGCGCCCTGTCGGCGCGCGTTTCCATCACCTCACAATTGATGCGCGGTGCGGCGGATAATGTCATCCTGAATCTCCTGCGACAGCTCGACGAAAAAGGCGCTGTATCCCGCCACACGCACCACCAGACCGGCGAAATCCTGTGGCCGCCGCTGGGCTTCGCGCAGCGTGTCGGCGTTGACCACGTTGAACTGAATGTGCTGTAGCTTAAGCCGGGTGAAAGCCTGTAAAAAGTCGGCGAGCTTATTGAGGCCGCTGTCACCGGCAAGCGTCGCCGGCGTGAATTTGACGTTGAGCAGCGTACCGTTAGACAACAGATAGTTATCCAGCTTGCTGACCGACTTGAGCACCGCCGTTGGCCCCTGGGCGTCCTGACCGACCATCGGCGACAGTCCGCCGTCCGCCAGTTGCTCACCGGCCAGGCGTCCGTCAGGGGTTGCGCCAACCACCGAGCCCAGCGGCACGTGGGCGGACACGGTATATGAGCCCGGTGTGAAATGGCCGCCGCGCGGGTTCTGGTACCGCTCCACCTCTTTACAATAGAAGCGCAGCAAATCGGCGCTGATATTGTCCACCTCGTCAATATCGTTACCGTATTTCTCAAAGCGATTGATCAGGCGGGCGCGGATTTGTTCCCCTTCTGGCGTCTGGAAATTGGCTTTCAGCACCGCCATCAGTTCAGCAAAACTCAGGCGTTTCTGCTCAAACACCATCCCTTTGAGCGCATGCAGCGAGTCGCTCAGATTAGCGATGCCGATGCCCTGAACGCCGGAGAAGTTATAGCGCGCGCCGCCTTCGGTAATATCTTTGCCGTGCTGCACGCAGTCTTCAATAAACGATGAAAGCAGGGGTACCGGCGCCCAGTCCCGGTGGCCGATATCGCAAATATTACTGCCTTCGACCATCAGTTTGATGTAGTAGCGAATTTTGTCGCGGATCTGGCTAATCAACCCATCCCAGCTGATGTCGGGATTGTCTTCGTTTTCCAGCATCACGATCTCCATCACCTTCAGCAGATTAAACATCGCGATATCGTGCAGGCCGTAGGTGCGCCCAGGGATCGACAGCTCAACGCAGCCGACCACCGAATAATCCCGCGCATCTTCCAGCGACACGCCGCGATTGAGAAACGCCGGGATCACCACTTCGTCGTTAAAGATTTGCGGTATACCGGTGCCAAGGCGAATGGTTTCTGCGGTTTTGCGCAGGAAAGGACGGTCAATAAGCTCATTGACCCGCACGCCGAGGTTCGGCTGCGGCAGGCGAACGTTCTGATAAGCGTCAAGGGATAAAAACGACAGAACGTTCACCGCGCTGCGCCCGGTCACGGTCAGGCCGCCGAGCAGGGCGGTATAACCCGTGGGAAAGCCGGCAAAGTAGCGTGCGCTGCTGGTCGAGCGCAGCAGGACAATATCGTTACACTTCACCCACAGCGATTCCAGTAGCTCTTGAAGAAACCGCGGATCCTGACCGCGATTTAGCGACGCCTGATAATAAGGCAGCATGTATTGATCAAAGCGCCCCAGCGAAATCGAACTGGCGTTGGATTCATACTGCAAAATAATATTCATATACCAGAACAACTGGCACGCCTGGCAGAAATCCTCCGGACGGTGTCGCGCATTATGGCGGGAAATATCCGCAATGCTCTTTAGCTCCTTGCGCCGCTGCGTATCGTCGCAACTGGCGGCCATTTCATCGGCAAGGGCCGCATAGCGCAGGATATGGCGCTGAGAGGCTTCCAGCAGGATCAGCACCGCCTGATAGAAGTGGTTTTGCGGATGCTGTTTATTCACCGCTTTAAGTTCCGTTACCAGCGCGGCCAGGCCATTTTCCAGCAGGCGAGGGTAGTCAATAATAATATGCCCCTGGCCCTTATCCGTCTGGTTAACGCTAAAAATTTGCGTACTGACGGCACTTTTCACTTCATCCGTCATCTGGCGATTAATAAAGTCCTTCATTGAGCGATTTTCCCAGTAAGGGAAAAGTTCTTCGCGGTAGATGCGTTTGTCTTCCTCGCTGATAGTGAAGCGATCCTGAGGGCGGGTCGGGAACTGATCCAGCTCCCTGAGCAGCCAGTAAGGGTCCATCTCCGGAGAGATAATTCCGGCACGCGGCTTAATCGTCCGGTTACCGGCGATCAGTTCGTCATCACGAATCGAAATCTGCACATGATCGAGGATCCATGCGGTTGCTTTCGCCCGGCGGATCATCACCGGCTCCCCTTCAGTCTGCTTATGGCTGGCGGTATAGAGCAGAGCACGTTCAAGGGAGATCTCGCGCGGCTGGGCGAAGAGGCGATCTTTTAGGCGTTGAGTGCGATTGGTCATGACAAACTCCATGTTAATTTAGCGGGGCGCAGAACCTGCCCCGCGATGCAATTCAGGCCTTCTGTGAAAGGTGGCTATCGATTTTGTTCATAATGGCTTCGGCGCGCTTCACGGCATCGCTGATGTTGACGCGCACAATGGTTTTTCCGGCAAAACGTTCTTCGAACTTGATACCGATATCTTTGGTCAGAATAACCATATCGGCGCTGGCGACGTCATCCGCCGTCAGTTCGTTCTCAATGCCGATAGAGCCCTGGGTCTCGACTTTCACCTGCCAGCCTTTGGCTTTGGCGGCGCTTTCCAGTGACTCGGCGGCCATATAGGTGTGGGCGACGCCAGACGGGCATGCGGTAACGGCGATAATTTTGGTCATATGATATTCCTTCCCGTGTTTCAGTTAATTTCAAAATCAAGATCCATGTCGTCATCGGCTTTCGCATCCGGCGTGTTCTTTTTCGCCAGCGCTTTGAGCAGAATGACGCAGGCTGCGCTGACGATTGCACCTACCACGATACCGGCAATAAAGCCGCCTTTACCCTGTACCACTGGCAGGACAATCAGCCCGCCCCAGCCGGCGTAGCATTGTGCGCCAAGCAGCGCTGCGGTGACGCAACCCGCGGCGGCGCCAACCATAATGGAGGGGATCACGCGCAACGGGTCGGCGGCGGCGAAAGGGATTGCGCCTTCAGTGACACCAACGCAGCCCATGACCAGCGCGGCTTTACCCGTTTCCCGCTCTTCCGCGGAGAAGTATTTCCGACCAATCAATGTTGCCAGCCCCATGCCCAGCGGCGGTACGGCGATGCCGACGGCAGCGATGGCCACCACGGTGTAAACCCCCTGTGAGACACAAATCAGCATAAAGGCATAAGCGACCTTATTGACCGGACCGCCCATATCGAAGGCCAGCATCAGGCCCATAATGATGGCTAACACGACGATGCTGCCCTCGCGCATGCCCTGCAGCCAACTGGTTAAGCTGGCGGTCAGCGCGCCAATCGGCTCGCCGAGGCCCCACATCATGATCGCGGCGGTAATAAAGGTGCCAGCGATCGGGATAACAAAGATCGGCATCACCGAGCGCAGTATCTTGTGCACCGGGATCTTCTTCAGGTAGTAAACCACCAGACCGCCAATCATCCCGGCAATCAGCGCGCCGAAGAAACCGGCGCCGAAGCTGTTGCCGACCCAGGCGCCGATGGCGCAGGGTGCCAGCGCCGCGCGGTCGGCAATGGAGTAACCGATGTAGGCCGCCAGAAACGGCACCATCAGCGTCAGGCCCGCTACGCCAATATCAAACAGTTTTTTCAGATTAGGATCGGTGGCGACATCGGGTACTGCTCCCTTGCCGTACAACATGACGGAGACCGCCAGCAGGATCCCCCCGGACACGACAAAAGGGATCATATGCGAGACCCCGGTCATCAGGTGCTGGCGTGTATTTTTTAGTATTTGCACCAGTTCGTTCATTGTTTTTCTCCTGGGCGCGGCGTGGCCCGTGGCTGGGTTGATGTTTCAACATTAGAAAAAGGGCGGCGCATAAAATAGTAGAGAAAAAGCGCATTTACTGGATATTTGTAAGGCGAGAAGAAAATTGCGATCCACCTCAAATCTTAGCTATGCCGGGTTATTGGGGCATTGAATTGCGCTATTTGTGATGACGCGCATAAAAAAGAGCTAAGCATACAATTGTCCAGTAATTACCAGTTTTGTCGCGTAGTGGCGGGCGGATAATTTTTTTACCTTTTGGAGAAATAATGCATTGCTCAGGAGGAAGGCGATGGCCCTGGTAATTGAATTCATCTGTGATTTGCCCAATGGCGTACATGCGCGTCCGGCGAGCCTGGTTGAAACACTGTGTAATCGTTTTTCGTCTTCGGTCGAATGGGTCAATATTCGTAGTGCAGGGCGGGGGAACGCAAAAAGCGCGCTGGCGATTATCGGCACCAATACAATTAAAGGTGATTGCTGCCAGTTGATCATCAGCGGCGAGGACGAGCCGCAGGCGTTTGAGGCACTGTCGGCATTTATCGCCGATGAGTTTCCGCATTGCGATGCGCCGTTGCCAGCGGTGGAACAAATGGATATTCAGCCGGTGCCTGAATCACTCTCACGTCTTCACCCTACGCTGTTTCATGCTGTACCGGTCTGCGCCGGGAGCGCGGGCGGCAGGCTCATCCATCTGAAATCATTGGATCTGCGTGATTCAGGCCCGCTGCCGGCGGCGGGCTCGATTGAGCAGGAGCAGGCGTTGCTGGATGAGGGACTGACGCTGCTGGTCAAAAATATTGAGTTTCGTCTGCTGGATAACGACGGCACCGCCAGCGCGATCCTCGACGCGCATCGCTCGCTGGCGACCGACGCCTCGCTGCGCCAGCATCTGCTCGACGGTCTGCTGTCCGGCCTGAGTTGCGCCGAAGCGGTGGTTCGCTCCGGCGAACATTTCTGCGCTCAGTTCAGCGCTTCCGGCAATCGCTATTTACAGGAGCGCGTACTGGATGTCCGCGATGTCTGTTTCCAGTTGCTGCAGCATATCTATGGCGAATCACGCTTTCCGGCGCCGGGAAAACTGACGGAAGCATCTGTCTGTCTGGCCGATGAATTAACCCCCAGCCAGTTTCTCGAACTGGATAAAACGCGTCTTAAAGGCCTGCTGCTGCGTAGCGGCGGTACGACATCGCATACGGTGATCCTCGCACGCTCGTTCAATATCCCGACCCTGGTCGGCGTGGAGATGGACGCGCTGCTGCCGTGGGTCGATCAGCCGGTGCAGATTGACGGCAATGCCGGTCTGGTCGTCGTGAAGCCGGATGACGCGGTGGCGCGATATTATCAGCAGGAAGCCTGGGTACAGGCGCAAATCCATCGCCAGCAGCAGGTCTGGCTGGATAAAGAGGGGCGGACGGAAGATGGCGTTCGCCTGGAAGTTGCGGCGAATATTGCCCATTCGGTGGAAGCGACGGCAGCATTTAGCCAGGGGGCGCAGTCGGTGGGGCTGTACCGCACCGAAATGCTCTATATGGATCGTCCGAACGCGCCATCGGAAGACGAGCTTTACAATCTATTTTGTCAGGCGCTGGAGCCGGCCAACGGGCGCAGCATTATCATTCGCACCATGGATATCGGCGGTGACAAGCCGGTGGCATATCTCAATATTCCGGCGGAAAACAATCCGTTTCTTGGTTACCGCGCGGTGCGTATTTATGAGGAGTACCAGGCGCTGTTCCGCACCCAGCTACGGGCGATTTTGCGCGCGTCGGCGCACGGTGCGCTGAAAATCATGATCCCGATGATTTCAGCAATGGAAGAGATTCTGTGGGTAAAAGAGCAACTGGCGGATGCCAAACAGTCGCTGCGCAGCGAGCATATTCCGTTTGATGAGAAAATCCCGCTCGGCATTATGCTCGAAGTGCCGTCGGTGATGTTTATTATCGACCAGTGCTGCGAAGAGATTGATTTCTTTAGCATCGGCAGCAATGACCTGACTCAGTATCTGCTGGCGGTGGATCGCGATAACGCTAAGGTGACGCGCCACTATAACAGCCTCAATCCGGCATTTTTGCGGGCGCTGGATTATGCGGTTCAGGCGGCGCATCGTCAGGGGAAGTGGATCGGTTTGTGCGGCGAACTGGGGGCGAAAGGGTCGGTGTTGCCGCTGCTGGTGGGGCTGGGGCTGGATGAATTGAGCATGAGCGCGCCATCGATTCCGGCGACAAAAGCGCGTTTGGCGCAGCTTGATAGCCGCGCCTGTCGTCAGTTGCTTAACCAGGCGATGCAGTGCCGTACTTCGCTGGAGGTGGAGCATCTGCTGGCCCAGTTCCGCATGGCGCAGCAGGATGCGCCGCTGATTACCGTCCGCTGCATTACGTTGAACAGCGACTGGCGCAGTAAAGAGGAAGTGATGAAAGGCATGACCGATAACCTGCTGCTGGCCGGCCGCTGCCGCTACCCGCGCAAGCTGGAGGCCGATCTGTGGGCCCGCGAAGCGGTATTTTCCACCGGCCTGGGGTTCAGTTTTGCCATTCCGCACAGCAAATCGGAACATATTGAGCAGTCGACCATCAGCGTCGCCCGTCTGGCGCAGCCGGTGGCCTGGGGCGATGATGAAGCGCAGTTTGTGATTATGCTGACCCTGAACAAGCATTCGGCGGGGGATCAGCATATGCGCATCTTCTCGCGGCTGGCACGGCGCATTATGCATGAAGCGTTCCGTCAATCGCTGGTGGCGGCAGACAGCAGCGAGGCTATTGCCGCGCTGCTGCAGCGGGAGCTGGAGCTTTAGCCCGCGGCCTCTTCCCGGCGGCGCCGCCTCTGGCGGGCCGACAGTTTGGCTTTGCCGCCGGTGCCCGTTACCGCCGGGCAATCGCCTGACAAATCGCCTCGCCCACCTGTTGGGTGGAGGCGCTGCCTTTCATATCCGGCGTTTTCGGCCCGCTGGCAATGGTCTGCTCAATCGCCGCCAGAATGCCGTCATGGGCGGCCTGGAAGCGTTCATCCCCGTTACCGAGGAAATCCAGCATCATCGCGCCGGCCCAAATGGTGGCGATAGGGTTGGCGATATTTTTGCCGTAGATATCCGGCGCAGAACCGTGGACGGCTTCAAACAGCGAGGGGAAGGTACGATCCGGATTAAGATTTGCCGACGGCGCGATACCAATGGTGCCGGTACAGGCCGGGCCGAGGTCGGAGAGGATATCGCCGAACAGGTTGGAGCCGACCACCACGTCAAAACGCTCCGGCTGTAGCACAAAGCGGGCGCACAGAATATCAATATGCTGCTTATCCCATTTCACGTCCGGGTAATGCTGCGCCATCGCTTCAACCCGTTCGTCCCAGTAGGGCATGCTAATGGCGAGGCCGTTGGATTTGGTTGCCGACGTGAGTGTCTTGCGCGGGCGGCTTTGCGCCAGTTCAAAGGCGTAACGCAGGATCCGATCGACGCCGCGCCGGGTAAATACCGACTCCTGAAGCACCACTTCATGTTCGGTTCCCGGATTCACTCGCCCCCCCAGAGCGGAGTATTCTCCTTCGGTATTTTCGCGCACCACATAGAAATCAATATCGCCGGGCTGTTTACCCGCCAGCGGGCAGGGGACGCCGGGGAACAGGCGCACCGGACGCAGGTTGACGTACTGGTCGAATTCACGGCGAAACTTCAGCAGCGACCCCCACAGGGAGATGTGATCCGGCACGATAGCCGGCCAGCCGACCGCGCCGAAATAGATAGCATCAAAATCTTTCAACTGCGCGTGCCAGTCGTCAGGCATCATTTGACCGTGTTGCGCGTAGTAATCGCAACTGGCCCATTCGAAATGTTCGAAGCTTAACGTCAGCCCCCAGCGTTCGGCGGCGGCTTGTAGCACGCGCACGCCCTCAGGCAGCACTTCTTTACCGATGCCATCGCCGGGGATGGCGGCAATACGTAAGGTTTTATTCATCTTTTTTCTCAGTTCAGGGTAAGAGAGGTTGACTTCATGTCTATCCTATAATGGACTCATTCATAATTAATCCCGTCAAACGGTAAAACATAAAACACGAATTATGAATAATCTGCTGCTAAACGATTTACGCGTCTTTATGCTGGTCGCCCGCCGCGCCGGTTTTGCCGCCGCTGCCGAAGAGTTGGGTGTTTCCCCGGCTTTTGTCAGTAAGCGTGTATCGTTACTTGAGCAAACGCTCAATGTCCGGTTACTGCACCGCACGACCCGGCGGGTCGCGATTACCGCAGAAGGCGAACGTATCTATGAGTGGGGGCAGCGTATTTTGCAGGATGTCGACCAGATGATGGATGAGCTTTCCAATGTGCGTCAGGTGCCGCAGGGGACGCTGCGCATTATCAGCAGCTTTGGCTTTGGCCGCCGGATCGTCGCCCCGGCGCTCTCTGAGCTGGCCCGCCTCTATCCGCAACTGGAGATCCGTTTTGATGTTGCCGACCGGCTGGTGGATTTAGCCAATGAAGGGGTCGATCTGGATATCCGCGTCGGTGACGACATCGCCCCCAATCTGATTGCCCGCCAGCTCGCCGCCAATCGCCGTATTCTCTGCGCCTCAGCGGAATTTGTCGCCCGTCATCCGGTACCAAAACAGCTTAGCGACCTTGCCGCGCTGCCCTGCCTGGTTATTAAGGAACGCGATCGGCCCTTTGGCGTCTGGCAACTGCGCGATAAAGAGGGCGAGCATGCGATTAAGGTTACCGGCCCGCTGTCGTCAAATCACGGTGAGATCGTCCATCAATGGTGTCTGGACGGCCAGGGAATCGCGCTGCGTTCATGGTGGGATGTCCGGGAAAATATTGCCAGCGGCCATCTGGTGCATTTACTGCCGGAGTTCTATCAGCCCGCCAATATCTGGGCGGTGTATGTGTCGCGGCTGGCAACCTCGGCAAAAATTCGGACCACCGTGGAGTTCTTGCGTCACTATTTTCAGCAACACTTTCCACAACTGGAGAGTGAAGTCAAAACACCGCGCCAGCAATAACAATGCCGTTCACTTAAGCAAATCATCGGTGTTGTCTTTTGTTTTATTTGCCTGTGGTAATCGCATTATCGGTGGTTCTGGCTAAAATGGCATTTTCGTTTTCGCCCATTCAGATTCCGTGGTCTGTTCCGTTCACGATAAATACGCGGATATTCGTTATATCCACAGCGTGTGAACGGGCAGGGGGACGTTTCGCCCGTCCCCCTGCACCCCCGGCATTGCGCTGAAAACCTGCCGCTGCGCGGTCCGCTCCACTCCGGCTTCATCTGGCGGACCGGGCGGGACTCGACGCTACTCGTCCCATCCCTGGGACTCGCCCTTCCAGGGCCAGCGCAAGCGCTGTTCAAAATTGCTCCCGGCAATTTTGTCCCTGTCTCGACCCGCCCTCTGGCCGCGCCCTGGCGGCCAGTCCTGGATGCGCGCCTGCGTTCCCGCCAGGTTTCCTTGATGCGCCCAACCCCCATGCGGTGAGTCGGTTATTCGTCAGGGGCTTTTCAGAGGCTGAAAGTCATAAAAAAAGTTATATCCTTTATATTTCAGCCCGTATCAGCTCAGTTAGTGAATCAACCGAATCAGATTTTCGTTTAAACCACCGATTAACGGAACCGCTCAGCCATAAACACAACTGACAGCCCTTAACTGACCTGCATTGCGGCAGCAATAGTGGTTTTTCACTTTGTTTCGCGAACGGTAACTGTTTGCCAGAGGAACGGTTTACCAGGAATAACAGGGGGCAGAGAGTAAGAATAGTGGGGATGTTTTATTTCTTTTTCTTATGAGTTGGCAGTTGTCCGGAACGCCGATCCTTGACGTAGGACAGCAGGCTGTAAATGGCCACACCCAGCAAAACCACCGCGACGATAAAGAGCAGGATACCTGACATACATTAACCTAATAGTCTGTTTAACATGAAGAAAAAATACAGTGATGCAGGGATGATAACATCGGGAAATATCTGAAAGAGAACCCGACTTGTTAGACAAAAGTGGCAGACCAGTGAAATATTGAAATTATTTTTTACATCAATAATCATAAAGTGTAAAGCCGGATTGCTCATTAATTGAACAGTGATGAGCGCGGTGATGAATGTCGCACCGTGAATCCGGTCAGGCACGGCGCACCATCTGTTATGCCACGGGGCAGATTCAGCACCTCTGAACATAGTGGCAGGAATAGCCTAAAAGACCCCGGTTATGTTACTGATATTAGTCATTACGGTGGGGGAGGAGGACGCGGTCTTTCTTTCCTCACTTTGCGAGCTATTGCCAGGAAAAATGTCATAAATTTGTCACAATTAAGGCGATGATAATCACTGACTGAGGATTAAGGGATGAGAAAAAGTCTACTCGCCACCGCAGTGGCAGGCGTCGTTTTACTGTCGGCAGGTGCTCAGGCGCAGGAACAGGCCGCACCGGAAGGGTACCAGCTTCAGCAGGTGCTGATCATGAGCCGCCATAACCTGCGCGCGCCGCTGGCGAACAATGGCAGCGTGCTGGAGCAATCCACGCCGAAGCCGTGGCCGCAGTGGGATGTTCCCGGCGGGCAACTGACCACCAAGGGTGGGGTGCTTGAAGTTTATATGGGGCACTATATGCGTGAATGGCTGGCGCAGCAGGGGCTGGTGACCAGCGGTGAGTGTCCGCCGGAGAACGCGGTCTATGCTTACGCCAATAGCCTGCAACGAACCGTCGCCACGGCGCAGTTCTTCATTACCGGCGCCTTTCCCGGCTGCGGCGTGACGGTGCATCATCAGGAGAAAATGGGCACCATGGACCCAACTTTTAACCCGGTGATCACCGACGATTCCGCCGCATTCAAAGAAAAAGCCGTGCAGGCGATGGAGAAAGAGCGGCAGGGGATGCAGCTTGATGAAAGCTATAAATTACTGGAGACGATGACGGATTACCGTCATTCCCCTTCCTGCAAAGAGAAGCAGCAGTGCTCGCTAAGCGACGGGAAAGATACCTTCAGCGCCCAATACCAGAAGGAGCCGGGCGTATCCGGTCCGCTGAAGGTAGGCAATTCGCTGGTTGACGCTTTTACACTGCAATATTACGAAGGTTTCCCCAAAGATCAGGTGGCCTGGGGGGAAATCAAAAGCGATCAGCAGTGGCGAGTGCTCTCTAAGCTGAAAAATGGCTACCAGGATAGTCTGTTTACCTCTCCGCAAGTGGCGCGCAACGTCGCTAAACCGTTGGTGAAATATATTGATAACGCGCTGGTGGGCGATGCGGAAAAAGCGGCGAAAGTCACGCTGCTGGTGGGGCATGATTCCAATATCGCCTCGCTGCTGACGGCGCTGGATTTTAAAGCTTATCAGTTGCCTGAACAGTACGAACGTACGCCAATCGGCGGCAAGCTGGTGTTCCAGCGCTGGCACGATAAGCGCGGCAATCGTGATTTAATGAAGATTGAGTATGTTTATCAAAGCACTGAGCAACTGCGCAAAGCCGAGGCGCTGACCCTGCAATCCCCGCCGCAGCGGGTGACGCTGGCGCTGAACGGTTGTCCGGTGGATGGTAACGGCTTCTGCCCGATGGAAACCTTTAAGAAGGCGATGGCCGAGGCGATAAAATAACCAGTGTTATAAAAAACCGGAGTCATCCGGTTTTTTATAACATCAACAAAATATGGCCGCGCCGTAATGGCGGTGCGGCCATGCACACATGATACCCCGGTAAGCCGTCGCGCTACCGGGGAGACAACCAGGTAAATCATGCCGAACGCGTCAGACGTTTTTACGCTCGATGGTCTGTTCGCCCCAGAACAGAGACGCTTTGTCGGTTTTGGCGAACGCGAGAGGCAAAACGTCATCGCTGCCTTCTTCCCAGATTTGCTCCGCTATTTTTTCATCGTAATTGGCTAATTCAAAAATCGCCTCGGCAATTTCGGGAGAGGTATTGCGTAAACGTGCCCATTCGCCCACGTGGTGGGATTTTGCTTCTTGATTCGGCATGCTTTCCTCCTGCTGAAGATTAACCGTGAAGTTTAACCGCCAGGCTTGCGACATGTTGACCTTGATAGCGAGCAATCGCCAGCTCTTCCTCGCTCGGTTGACGTGAACCGTCTCCCCCGGCGATAGTGGTGGCGCCGTAAGGCGTCCCGCCGCGAACCTGTGATATATCGAACAGTTCCTGAGCGCCGTAACCAATTGGCACAATGATCATCCCGTGATGGGCAAGGGTGGTCCAGGTGGAGGTGATCGTCTGCTCCTGGCCGCCGCCGGTGCCCGTTGAACTGAATACGCTGGCCAGTTTGCCGTACAGCGCACCGGACGCCCACAGGCCGCCAGTTTGATCGAGAAACGTGCGCATTTGTCCGGACATATTGCCGAAACGGGTTGGGGTGCCGAAGATGATGGCATCATATTCTGCCAGTTCCTGCGGTGTGGCAACGGCAGCGTTTTGTGTTTTTCCTCCTGCTTTGGCAAACGCCTCCGCCTGCATGGTTTCCGGTACGCGCTTCACGACCACGTCAACGCCATCGACTTTGTTTGCCCCTTCGGCGACAGCATGCGCCATGGTCTCGATGTGTCCGTACATTGAATAATAAAGCACCAGAATTTTAGCCATTTGCATCACTCCTCGGTTACGTTATGGACCAGTTAATTTACTGGCTACTTTTAAAGATAAGATCTCTGGTGAGGAGTGCAAATGCATCAATCATTTATTTGATTTATAACAAAATTGGAATTATTGATTTTGTCGCAAAATGATACATTTTCTGCTTTGCTCTTTTCGTAACCATAAGAAGCGGTTAGCGGATAACCCGGTGGACAATAAAGATTGTGTTGGCAAAGTTATTTCAGAATGTGACTCTGTTCCGTCAGCATGACGCGCATTCGCTAACCTTAAAGGCACGTGATACGAAAAGGGCGGTGCTCTGTATTACGGAGACGAAAGTCTTGAGATTCACCTCATGCAATATGATGTCCATACCCGTCATATGCCAGGTTGTCTGGTATTGGTTGCGTTGATGCCGTTCATCTCCGGGCCTTGCGCTCAGGGGATACCGCATCAGCGAGTGACGCGGCCATTTCGGGGCTAACGCGTCCCCGGCGTTTTTATCCTGCAACCTGAATGCGTCAGGGTAGATAACCTAAGTGGAGGTCAGTAATGGCAAACCATCGTGGCGGTGCCGGCAACTTTGCCGAAGACCGTGAAAGAGCATCAGAAGCAGGTCGTAAAGGTGGTCAGCATAGCGGGGGGAATTTCAAAAATGATCCCCAGCGCGCATCAGAAGCTGGCAAAAAAGGAGGGAAAAATAGTCACGGTAGCCGCAATAGCTAGTGCGTTGACCGGATTGTTTGCTGATGGGGGAGATCCCGAACACGAACTCATCACCCTTGCCGCCGACGTTTCGTCGGCGGCGTCCATTTCGTCGATCGTCTGGCCCCGGTACATGCTGTGCTGTCGGGGAAGGATGATAGTCACAGGGGAATAGCCCAGGTGCGATGGTAACGGCGGCACCGCGTGTGTCACTGTCTGCGAGAAAATCGAAACACCATATGCAGCCTTACGCTGTTAGCCTGGCGTTAAGGTTAACAGGCTGGCCGCATCAGCGTATGGTAGCCTCGGTCGAACCACATTAATCCGCGCGGCTCAGGGTGGCGAACAATTGCCGCCACCTCGCAAAACAGAATGTCGTGAGTGCCGACGCTGACAACCTGGCTAATACAGCAATCGAAGCTGACCAGCGCGTCTTGCAGACGCGGGCAGCCGGTCACGCCGGTTTGCCAGTCGGCGGCGGCGAAGCGCTCCGTCATCGGTGTTTTGCCGCCAAATATATTCGATAATCCCTCCTGTCCGGCGGCCAGCGTATTGATGCACAGTGTCTTGTGCTGGCTGAATACCGGCCAGACTGAGGCCGAGCGGTTCAGGCACACCAGCAGCGTGGGTGGCGTATCGGTCACGCTACAGACGGCGCTGGCGGTAAATCCCGCGCGTCCGGCGGGACCATCCGTGGTGATAATATTGACCGCCGCCCCGACATGCGCCATGGCATCGCGAAAGCTTTGTTTATCGGCAAGGGACATTCCGGCTCCTTATGCTAACTGGCAGGCATCATCGAAGGGCAAACGTGGCAGGCGATCATACAGTTTGCTGCTATCGCCGTAGCCGATATTAATCAGCAGATTACTCTTCCAGCGGCCATCGGCAAAAAACGCTGCATCCACTTTTTCCCGGTCAAAACCCGACATCGGCCCGGTATCAAGGCCAAGCGCCCGGCAGGCGAAAATCAGATATGCCGCCTGCAATGTGCTGTTGCGAAACGCGGTCTCCTCCGCCAGTTGCGGGCTGGAGGTAAACCAGCTGCGGGCGTCGCCGTGGGGAAACAGTTCCGGCAGCCGATCGTAGAAGGCGCTGTCCCAGGCTACGATCGCGGTGACCGGGGCGTTCATGGTTTTCTCTACATTGCCGCTCGACAGGGTCGGGCGTAGTTTTTCTTTCCCTTCCGGCGTGCGGACGAAAACAATGCGTGCCGGAGAGCAGTTGGCCGAGGTTGGCCCCATTTTCATCAGGTCGTAGATTTCATGTAACTTGTCGTCAGTGACCGCTTTATCCAGCCAGCCATTGTGGGTCCTGGCATCGGTAAACAGGGTAGCACAGGCCGCCCGGCTAATGGCTTCGCTCATAGATTCTCCTTCGCGGCAGGCAGTATGGTGGCCAGCCCGTCACATAAAATGGGGTTAAAGGCGGCAGTATCGGTGACGTTGCAGGCGTGGCCGCCCCAGGCCATTTCCACCCGCTGGCTGCCGGGGATGGCCTCTTGCAGCACGCGGGAACAGGAGGCCGGCACCAGCAGGTCGTCAGCTGCGCTGATAATGAATGTCGGGCAGGTTATTTCCGCCGCCCGGCGTGAAAAGTCGGCTTGCTTCAGGGCATTAAGCCGCTTCAACAGATTATCTTTACCCTGGAAATGGCTGATGGCGAGCGCATCTTCGGCCTCCAGACGCGGCTGGCGAGAAGCCATCCACTCTGCCGGATAGAGAAACAGCGGCTGCGCTTCTACCCAGGCCTGAACGCCCCCGGCGTGCAGCAATCGTTCGCGTACCTGGAAACAGCGGCGGGTATGCGGGGAGAGTTTCAGCCAGCCGTTAACCAGCACCAGAGCGCTTATCGCTTCGGGATAATCAAGCGCCAGTTGCAGACCAATCAACGCGCCCAGCGCATGACCGACCAGCACGAAGCGCATAATTCCCGCTCCCTGCAGCGCGGCGTAAAGCTCCTCCGCCATGGTTGCCATGCTGTAGTCCGCCGGTAGCGGACCGCCGTTTTCTCCGGTGCCGTTATGGTCATAGCTCACCAGTTGGTACTGTGCTTCCAGCGCCGTTCGCTGCGGCAACCAGTAACCGCCCGCGCCGCCGAGCCCGGCGCTCAGCACCACTACCGGCGCGTTCGGATAAGGTGCCGGGGAAATATTTAGCTTGATCATGAGGGGTTCCCGATATGTGCTACAGTCGCGATTTCCACCAGTGCATCTGGCTTCACCAGTCCGCACTGAATGCAGAAGCGTGCCGGTTTGTCGCCGGGGAAAAATTCGGCGTAGACCTCGTTAATCGCGGCGTAGTTTTTCCAGTCGGTGATAAAGATGCTGTTGAAGGTCACATCCTCCATACTGCCTCCCGCCGTCTCGATAACGCTCCTGATGGTTTCCAGTACGTGGCGGGTTTGCGCCTTTGGGTCGCCGATATAGACCACGTTGTTTTGTTTATCAAACGGCAGCGTGCCGGAAACATAAACCACACCGTCGGCCAGCGTACCGGGGACAAATGGTGCAATAGGCGTGGTGGTGCCTGGCGGAATAATCACGTGTTTAGGCATAACGTTTCTCCTCGGGGAATGAGAGTGGTGCGGCGGGGTCAAGGGCCGCACAGAAGCGGGCGACATCGCTGACCCAGCCAAAGAAGGTTTCAATATTGAACAGCGCCGCCTGTTGAGCGAATGCCGGACCGGCCTGGTGAGTTGCGTCTTCCAGAACGATGCCGAAATATTCGAGGAAGAAACCATCTCGCAGGGTGGATTCCACGCAGACGTTGGTGGCGATGCCGGTAAAGACCAGATGGCGAATGCCGCGGCTGCGCAGGATGCTGTCGAGCGCGGTATTGAAGAAGCCGCTGTAGCGCGGTTTCGGCAGCACAATATCGCCGGGCTGCGGCATAAGCTGATCAACCAGTTGATAATCCCAGCCACCTTTCGCCAGCAGCTTGCCCTGGAGTTCCGGGTTCTGACGCATGGTTTTCAGCGCGTTGGATTTATGAAAATTTGGCGAGCCCGGACCGCCCGCTTCAACATACTGGTCGTCCCAGCCGTTCTGGAACCAGATAATCAGCATTCCGGCGGCACGGGCGGCGGCCACGGCGGTGTTGATATTGTCGATGACCGGCTGGGTGGCGGACACATCAAACCCGGCGAGATCGAGATAGCCGCCTTTGCTGGCGTAGGCGTTCTGCATATCCACCACGATCAGCGCGCTTTGCTGCGGCGCAAAGGTCAGGGATTCCGGGCGAGCAGGCAGGGTAATCATCAGGCAACCTCCTGAGTCATTGTGGTAACAGAGGCGCGGCAGCGCATCAGCGGCTGAATGCGCTGACCAAAGGCTTCGATGCCGATAAGGAAATCATCAAACGTCAGCAGCACGCCGTCTGTGCCGGGGATGGTCGCGACTTCGTCAAGCATGCGGGCAACATTGGCATAGGAGCCGACAAGGGTGCCCATATTGATATTGACAGCGGAAGTAGGGTCAGCCATCTGGCGTACGTTGGTATCGCTGCCGGAGCGGGTGTCTTTCTGACTCTGCTCGGTCAGCCATGCCAGAGCCTCTTCATCCGCGCCAAATGGGAACACTATAAAGCAGGCGCGGATGAAGAGGCTCTGGCATGGCTGACCGCGTAGAGGCAGACAGACACCCGCTCCGGCAGCGACACCCACAGACGGCAGCCGGCCGACCCTTCATCCGCTCCCAATATCCATCAGGGCCCCCTTGTCGGCACCTACGCCCCT
>OIEP01000135.1_pt1 | contig 28675 bp, 7 predicted proteins | sample 1581861 | NCBI WGS metagenome assembly OIEP01 (sample SAMN03281009, study PRJEB24777) | human gut metagenome | isolation source: fecal sample PR192 from 1 month old female Indian infant, vaginally...
CCGCCACCGCCGCACTTTCTACCTGAGGTGCGCTCAACAACGCTTGTTCGATTTCGCACAGCTCAATACGATAGCCATTAATTTTGACCTGATCGTCTTTACGTCCCTGATAAACCAGCGTATTAGGAGCGATGGCGTAGCCAATATCACCGCTGCGATAGCCAATCATCACCCCATTGGTATCTTTAAGGTAGGCGGCGGCCGTTTGTTGCGGCGCATCGATATAGCCCTGCGTCACTGACGCGCCATAAATCACCAATTCACCAGTTTCGCCTTCCGGTACCGGACAGCCCCAAGGGGAGCAAATTGCTACCTGGCAACCGTCGATCGCCATACCGATGGGCAATGAAGGCAGCGTTTCTTGCCCGGTGTAGCGATAGATCATGCAACCAACGGTGGCCTCTGTCGGCCCATATTCGTTATAGATCACGGCCTGAGGAAAGAGAGCAGCCGCCTTACGCGCCAGATCCCGCTTGAAATCCTCCCCGCCAACCACCAAGGTACGAATCTGCTCACTGCTTATGCCAGCCGCACACAACAACCGCAGGTGTGCAGGCGTCAGTTTGATCACTGTGTTGGGCTGATCAACCACGGCCATGCGCAGCAATGTTTCGCTCTCGGCGTGCCGACAAACGCTGATGCTAGCGCCCACACATAAGGGGGCGAACAGCGTAGTGATGGTCAAATCGAAGGACAGCGAAGAGTAGAGCGCAGCCCGGTCCTGCGCTGTAAAGTAACGTTCGGCGGCGAAATGGAGATAGTTAGCCAGATTGCCATGAGAGACTTGCACGCCCTTAGGCTCGCCGGTCGATCCGGAGGTAAACAGCACATATGCCAGATCCTGCGGTTCAATAGCTGGCCAAGGTTCTCTAGCAAGCGCCGAAGTGGCTAAGGCCTGGAGCAAGCTGGACGCGGGAAACGCCAGCGCCTGCGTCAATTCATGCATCGCCGGATCGTAAAGGATATGCGCTACCTGCGCTTTACGACACATGGCGTAAAGGCGGGTCGTTGGCAACGCGGGATTTAGCGGCAGAAATGCCGCGCCGCAGCGCAAAATACCATAAATAACCATCACCGTTTGAGCGCTATGCTCAGCGATAATCCCAACCACTTGACCGCGTCCGATCCCCTGTTGGCGCAGATAACGCGCAACCCGCTCAACAGCGTCATCCAACTGCCGATAAGTCAAAGACTGTTCATTATCAATTAGTGCTGTGCGATCACCATGCTCCACAACTTGCGCTGCAAATCGGGAAGTAAATGAGGGTTTGAGTGAGCCACATGCCAATGCGACGTGCGGCGCAGGATAGACTTCGAGATCGCCTAGACGAGCGTCAGGTTGCCGATCCAATGCAGTGACTAAATCCAACAGCCCATTTTTCATCGCTGTCAGTTGGTGCGGAGTGAAAGCGCTACGCAGCGCCTCCAGACTCAACCTAAGGCTTTCTTTATGATTATTAACAGTTTGCAAAACAATCTGTAGCTTATAGGACTGCTCGCCGCTGTAGTAACTCTCCACGCGTTGCGCGGCACCTGCAATGTGGCGTTCATAGGTAAAGTTATAATAATTAACGCAATAATCGAACGCCCGCAACTTCCCTCCCCCCTGTTCCGCCAAATCCTGGTTGAATAAGGTAATGGGATATTTGCTGTGTTTAAAACCGCGTTTCAGTTCGCGCTGGAAAAAGGCCACCCGTTCACAGAATCGTTCCGTGCGCACCAGTCGATAGGCCAGCGGCAATTGATTAGTAAACATGCCAAAGCAACGCCGCGCCTCGCGAGTATGCCGATTGGCTAACGGCACGCCTATTACGCCTTTTTCCTCCCCCCATACTCTGGCGCGATAGAGAGCGAAGAGTGCAATAAACAGCGTATTAAGCGTACAGCCATAACGATTACACAACCTGTAGAGACGGTTAATCATGGCTGGCTCAAGCCAAGTGGAACAACTGATGCCCTCAGTAGTAACGATGGGGGAACTGTCTGGAAAGCAGTCGCGGTATTCGTCGATATAGTCACGCCACCAGCCACGATCAACGGCAAAGCGCGTTGACGCCTGATAAGATTGCTGCTGCGCCAGAAATGCGCTATAGGCTGGTGACGCATCATCTGGTACGTCCTGCTGTTCGTATGCTCGCTTGACATGGTTTGACAACAACGCCATTGACCAACCATCAGCAATGCCGTGATGGGCTTTAAATAAATAACCGCTGTATTGTTCACCGCACGTAAAGGTGACAAACTCGAACAAATCGTGCGCCAGCAGGGTAAAGGGCTGCCGGAACCACTCATCAACAAATGTTTCGATCGCCGCTGGGCGTAGGTTCTCCTTGTCATAATCTGGGGAAAAAGTCAAATGGCGGATATCGCGCCAGTGATAAGGCTGCACTTGGCTGACCACTTCACTCTCCTCTCCCATCACAAACCACATACGCAACGCATCAAATTGCCGAATGGCGGACTGGATGGCCGCGTGTAGTCGGGGCAGATCGACAATTCCCTCAATGGTGACCACACCACCAATGATGTTTACGGCACTGTAAGGATACAGTTGATCAATGATGTGGCACTGTTCCTGTGGCCACGACAACGGATTGCCCGACATCATGGTGCCACCTCCATATCCAAGTGTTGGGAGCGCACCGCCTCCTGATTCCATCGCAGCAGACGAGGTGAAAGACGCAGCAGACGCCACGCCAACAACGCAGCCACAAAAGTGCCGCTCATCGCCCCAAAATAGACGCCGGTAATACGCATCTCTAACACAATCGCCAGCAGGTATACGACAGGGACAGATATAAACACGTGACGCATCAGCGTCAACAACACCGAATACCAAGGCTTACCAATGGCCTGATAATATTCACTTGCTAACAGGCTGATAGCGACAAAGGGTAGTGCCAGTGCCATGATACGGGTTTGCAGTACCGCATAGTCACTCACGGCAACAACACGAGTAAACAGGGGATACATCCAGGGTGCCAGTACAATATGCATAACGGCTAACACCAGCACAATAGAGAAGGCCAGCGCGACGGCGGCCCAATAGGCATTCAGCGTGCGGGTGACATTTCCGTGTCCCCAGTTTTGCCCCACCACAGTCAGCAACGCGGTCGCGATAGCCAGCATCGGCGTGATGATGAAATAGTCGATGCGACCAGTGAGCGTAAACGCTGCCATCGCGTTTACGTCCAGCCTGACGATAAAAAAATTATAAATCACTATGCCGACCGCAATGATCAGTTGCATCAGCATCTGCGCCATGCCGACGGAGAGAAACTCTCGGTAGATTTTCCAGGAGAATGGGCGTAACGCGATGCGTATACTCAACCCGATATGTAATCCCATCAATGTGTAGATGAAATAGGCGACCATACTCAGTTGCGCCAGAAACGACGCCAATGCCACCCCTTTCACACCAAAATCGAATACAAAGATCATGATTGGATCGAGCATAATATTTACCAACGCCCCCAACAATGAGGCCTTCATGATGACCATGATCTTACCCGCGCCTTGAAACAGCCCCATCATGACGCCAATCAACATGATGCTGAACACGGTCAGCAGCGAATAATAATAGAACTCCGTTGCGTAGCCGATGATGCTCTTCGTGGCCCCCAGTGAGCGCAATAGCGGCTGGGCATAAACATAGCCAAGTACGGTGATCACGATCGCAAAGAATAGCGCGATGATGATACCGACCGACAAAATCCGCTGTGCACGATCCAACCGCTGCATGCCGATGGCGCGGGACAGCAAAGATCCCATACCGATTTGAATGCCGTTGGCGATGGCAAATAACCCCATTCCAACGGGGAAAACCAGCCCCACACCGGCAATGATGCCGCTGTTGGTGACATCAATGTGGCTCAGCCAAAAAATATCGGCGATGGCATAGGTCACCTGCGTTAACATACCGACAAACATCGGCAACGCCATGCGCAGGAGTAATTTATACAGCGAGCCGTCAAACATACCCGCCACCGTGAACAGCTCATCGTTCGGCGTGCCGTTGTCTGGCTCAAGCTTATTCACCGTCATACCTGCTCCTTATTCATTAAATGCGCCGCACCTTTATTGGCGCTGTCACCGATATCCGCCTCTAGTACCCTTCCGGTACCGTGAATCCGCCACTGATGCTTTCGCAGAACTCAGCAAAGTTAATCGTCACATCATCGTGAAAATGCCCGGAAATGATCTGTATGCCGCACGGAAGCTCATCCATCGTTTTCGCCAATGGGTAAACGGTGGCAGGCAAACCAAAAACCGTTGCTAACATGTTCCAGAACAAATGTTCGTTGTAATCTTGCGGTTCGCCATTGACGATAAGCTTGCGCTTACGCACCGGCTGCTGCATGTGCGCAAACGCCAGCACCGGGCTGACAGGTGTCAACAACACGTCATAACGCGCGAAAAGGGTTTCTATCACCCGGCTGTATTCGTGGCGGAGTTTGTCTGTATTCCGCTGTTCGCCACTGTCTTTCAGCATGCCCTGGTAATAGCTCGTTATCCCCTCAGGCACATCCGCCAGCTTGCCCACAAGCCTGAAGCCCAGCGCAGCCAGCCCGGCTGTAAGACGCTGGCGTCCATTGAGCGCCGTACTTACCAGCCGACCACTGAGTTTGACTGCTATATCAAACAGTGCGTCGGGATCGATATCGGCGGGCATAGCATCATCAACCTCCACGCCAGGCTGTGCGCGTAACTTGTCGATAAACGATTGAAAACGCTGTGCGATCTGTTGATCTATCTCATGGTGGGGCGCACTAAACCACGTGCACACGCGGTAGTTTGCTTTGGCCTGATAACGGCTAAAATCGGGAATACGCGGCGGTTCCACCCAGAATGTGCTCAATGCGCGCATCATCAGACGCAGATCCGCCGCGCTGCGCGCCATGGGGCCCGCCGTCGAGAGATCCGGCTCATCAGTCGCTTGCGGACCACCACCGGGCACATGTCCTCTGACCGACATCAACCCCAAGCTACAACGATGGGCATAGACACCTGTGTAGTGTGCGGGAATGCGCAGTGAGCCAAACAAATCGCTGCCAAATTCCACGGGGGTGAAATCCGCCGCCACCGCCACCGCCGCTCCTCCGGACGATCCGCCGGGTGAACGTTGCCTATCCCACAGGTTATGGGTGGTGCCATACAGATCGTTATAGGTTTGCCAATCGGCAGTCATCATCGGCACATTGGTTTTTCCCATCAGGATCGCCCCGGCAGCGCGTAAGCGTGCGATGGAAGGAGCATCCTGCGTCGCCCGGTTATCTTTCAGATAATGGGCACCGGACGTGGTTAACCACCCTTGCACGTCAAACGACTCCTTAACAGTACAAGGTAATCCGTGCAACACGCCCCTTGCGCGCCCCTCCAGTCGCTCACGATCGGCGCGCGCGGCGGCCTCCAACGCCAACGCATAGTGCTGCTGCACCACCGCATTCAACGGCTTGTTAAACTGCGCCATACGTGAAAAATAGTGATTCACCAACGCCACTGAGGTGGTTTCTCCGGACGCCAACTGTGCCAACAGTGTCCCTGCGCTACGATAGCTCTGCTCACTCATCGCCCTTTTCTCCCTGTTGGGCACGTTTACGCCGCAACGCCAGATTCTCGCGCGCAGCGCTGACCTGCGAAACCTCAGCCTGCGCTAATACGATATCGTGGGCGGCGGGTAGATTGTGCAGTTGCTCATCAAGGTAACGCGCCACATCCGCGATGGTTGGCAGACGGAACAGATCGACAATGGGAATCTCCTGCCCGATAATCGCCTCAAGTGCCTGCTGAATACGCACCAATTCTATAGAACTGCCCCCCAGCGAGAAGAAATCGTCTTCGGCCGACACGTGGCTCACGCCGAGTACCTCCTGCCAGAGCGCCACCAGCCGCTGTTGTAACGCACTGTCCACCTGGATTGGACCCACGCCGTCACGCTGGTGGGCAATTTGTTCGCCCTGCAGCTGTAATTTTTGCCGATCTAGCTTGCCGTTAGCGGTTAACGGAAAATCGGTCGCTAACATCAGATCACTCGGCACCATATAGTCAGGCAGTTGCTGACGCAGGCCGCGCAGCATGGCATCTTTGTAGCTCTGCATGTCCAGCGGCGCAGCGGTTTCCTTCGGTTTCTCATAGGTGGAGAAATCGCGCAGCAATGCTGCAGCACTTGCCGCCTCTTGCCCTATCGCGCCCCCCACGGTGCAATGGACATAGCGATGATGTGGCGACAATTGAAAATGCGATGCCACAGCGGAAAAGTCTGCCATCCCAAGTTGGCACAGCCCCAATCCGTAGCGCGGCGCATCTTCTTCCAGTAAATGGCAGAGAGTACCTGCTTCCATCACCGAGAAGTGCCAAGCTGCCTCTTGCCCATAGAATGGCGAGATCACCGCCATATCAGCCACCATAAACAGCGTGAATGCCGCCCGATCGGCAATAGACTGATTAGGTCCGGCATGAAAACCACTGTTCAGCTCGACTTCTGGTGCTACCGGCATAAGACAGCTCTGTCGCGGGTCGAAGTAGTAAATACCGGATACTCCCTCTTCGATCTTGTCTGGATGCAGGTACACGTAGGTTTGCACCGGGTATAGCCCCCCGGCGGACGCATAGGCATACTTGGCAAAAGGTAGACCGGGTAGACGCATCTGCCCCAAGCCCGACAGCAATTGCCCCAACTGTGCCAGCGTGGTTTTTTGCGCGCTGAAATGACGATAGCTGCGGCGTTTGATGTAACGTGTGCTATCCGCCGGTGCCGTCAGTGCAATGCCCAGACCATCCAGCGCGCGAATATGTGGCTCCTTGAGTTTGAACGCTAGACGCTGTGCCGGATTCACAATAATACCCTGCGCCAGTGCCGCCGCCTCCGCTTCCTTAGCTTGCAATGCCTGCGCCTGGTGGCGATCGTGCAGTTTGGCAAAAGCGACCAGCCGACGATGTTGAGAATTACCCACTGCCACCACCACTGACTGCTCCACATCGGGATGTCGCGCAATGCAGCGCTCGATTTCCCCCAGTTCGATACGGTAACCATTCACCTTCACTTGGGTATCGTTGCGCCCCAAAAAGGCGACTTGCCCGTCAGCAAAGTAGCGCCCGCGATCCCCAGTGCGGTAAATTCGCTCACCACTCGCTTCGCGCCAGACAAAGCTCGCCGCCGTTTTCTCTGCGTCGTTCAGGTAGCCTTGTGCCAGCCCCATCCCGCCAATGCAAATCTCTCCTTCCACCCCGACCGGACATTCCTCCAGTTGCGCATTTAGCACGTATACTGGCTGGTTGCGCAGGCCCCGACCGTAGGGAATACTGGTCCACGTCGATTCCACCTCACCTATCGGGTAGTAGACCGACCAGATGGCGCACTCGGTCGCTCCACCCAGACTGATGATGTCCATCGTTTCATTGAGCCGCTCGCGCATCTGCTCCGGTAACGTTAGCGGGATCCAGTCGCCGCTCAACAGTGCCAGACGCAACGTCGGATAACTCATCCGATCGCCGCTGTGGTATTCGCACAGCATCTGCATCAGTGCGGGCACTGCATTCCAGACGCTTACATGACCGTGTGCCATAACTGTCTGCCAATGACGCGGATCTTTTTCCCGTCCTGCTTCCGGCAGTACCAGCGCTGCACCCACCATAAAAGGCGCAAAGGCATCGTAAACCGACAGGTCAAAGCTCAATGATGACAGCCCGAACACCCTATCCTGCGCATTGAGGCCAAAGCGTTCGTTGATGTCTTCCAGCGTGTTCATGGCCGCACGGTGGTCGATCATCACTCCTTTCGGGGTACCGGTGGAGCCGGAAGTGAAAATGATATAGGCCAGATCCGTGACATCCCCAGCCACTTCAGGCAACGGCGCAGCAGGCGTGTCCAGCATTCCGTCGTCGATGATCAGCACGGGCAGCGACGGCTCCAATTGCGTGAGACCCGGCTGCGTTACTTGTACCCGCACCTCGCCCACCGTCAGCAAAAGCTGGCGACGCTGTGGCGGTAGCACCGGATCCACTGGCAGATAGACCGCACCCAGTCGTAAAATGCCGTGTACGGCGGCAATCTGCTGCCAGCCTTTTTCCATCACCACCGCCACGCGGTCGCCATGCTGCACGCCCAGCGCTAACAGGGCGCGGGCCACATGATCCGCCGCCGTCGACAGTTGGCGATAGGTCAATTCACGGATAGGACTGATCAGCGCAGTTTCCTGTGGCGTCAGTGCTGCCTGACGCAGTAACCCATGGTGCAACAAGGCCGTAGGTGCAGGAGCCTGCGTGACCGGTGCACTAACGGTGGGCAGCGCCAGCACATCTTGAGTCTCATGCCAGAGCTGTGGTCGCTGGGCTAGGGCGTGCAGGAGTTGGCAATAACACTGGAACATCTGATCCATTAGCGCCGGTTCAAACAATTGTTCCACCACGTCCCAATTAAAGTGCAATTCCCCGTTACGCTCCATTACCTGATGATCGAGCCACACCTGCGGTGTCTGTGAAATACTGTACAGATCATCCTGCGGTTGGTTGAACAGCGTATCATCCGTTTCCCAGCTCGCCTCATATTGATTGAGCAAGCTGGTGAACACGATAGGAATCACCGATTTCGCCGGATCGCGGTGAGTTTGTACCAGCAGTCGAGAGACCTGGATACCGCCAAACAAGCGGTTATCCAAATCGCGCCACAGTTGAGAGTGGATCACGTTTGCCCGCGCCTGCAAGGTTTCTCCCTGCGACATATCAATCTCCAGCAACGTCAGTGCAGTAAAATCGCCAATTAAGTGATTGATATCTGCGTGCAACGGCAGACGATTAAACAGCGTCAGGTTAAGGCTAAAGTGCGGCGAGGAACTAAAGCGCGCCAACACCTGAGCAAACCCCGTGAGCAGCAGTGTAGTAGGCGTGATACTCATCTGACCCGCCTGCGTTTTCAAGCGCTGCCAGATAGCACGAGATAGACAATAGCTACGGCGCACGAATGTGGGGTTTTCCAGCTTCGTGGGGTCGGTACGCAGCGGCAATCGTGGCCCCGGCGGCAGAGTTTCGATGCGGGCGCGCCAGTAGTCACGTGCCCGTTCAAACTGCGGCGTTTTCTCGTAGGATTTTAAGGTCAGCACATAGTCGCGGAAACTGTACGTCAATGTAGGCAATGCCGCCTGCGGATGGCGGTAGTGATAAGCTAGTTCCCGAATGAACAACTCCAGACTCCATGCATCGGCTATCAGCAGGTCGATAGATACATGTAGCCGGGCTTTTTGCTGCGGATCAACCACGACCTCCATCTGAAACAGAGGCCAGCGACTACAATCAATCATCTGATGTGAGAGGGTGTCACGCAGCTCACGGCAACGCTGTTGAAACGCATCCTCGCACTGGGTGGTATAGAAGGCAACGTGGTATTCCGGCACGTTTGGCAATATCTGCTGCATACCGTCATCGTTGACAATTGCACGCAACATGCTGTGCCGCGCAATCACCGCATTGAGCGCGCGGTTGAACGCTGTTTCATCTAGCCCCTGTAGTTCATATTCCACATAGATATGGGTGGAAATATTGCCCAATCCCAAGGATTTTCGCCGCCCAACCCAATAGGCCTGTTGCACGTCAGTCAGCGGAAAAGGTAGGTGCTGCTGGTCAGGGGCAAAGACCGTATCAGGCAATGCTGAAACCGCTGTCTCACTGCCGCCTTGTTCGAGCAGATAGCAACTTAATCCCTCGATGGTGGGATCGGCAAAGAATGCGCTTAGCGTACAGGTGATGCCGTAACGTTGCTGAATATCATATAAAATGGTTGACGCTAACAGCGAATGCCCACCCAGTTCGAAGAAGCTGGCGTGGTGATCATCAATGCTGACACCAAGCGTGCGTTCCCATATCTCCGTCACCACTGCAATAATATCGGATTTTGTTGCGCGGGATAAGAGATTATTCGACGATTCGTGGGAGAACGTGGCAGGCCGTACGGCCTCGACCCAATAGCGCTGCGGTGTAAAAACGGTCCCCGGCAGGGCGATGCGTTGACTGCCCAACATACGCTCCGCCGCATCCACCCAGCGCCAATCTAGGCTGACGCCAGCCAACCATAACTGCCCTAACGCCTCTAGCGCGGTGCGATTGGCATCACTCGCCGCGTCGTCCAGCATCAAAGAGCAGACATCGGGCTGCAAGAGGGGATTCGTCGGCACATCATCAAACGGTTGGCCCGCATTCAACCTGTGCCATGCTTGCTCTAGTGTGCAGTCTCCTCGTAGTACGGCGGCAGCATAGCCACCATCACCGTCGCCGCATAGCACCACATTCAACGTTTCCCGTTCGTCAATCAACGCGATCAGCGCATACTGGCTGATAAACGTCCGTTGCACAGGGGAGAGATCTTGCAGACAGGCTGGTTCGAGCGGAAAATGCTCGAGCAGTTGTCCCACCGCCTGTGACAACACCTCAGAGCACGCCAGCCAGTCACTAAGCGTCTCGAGTGCAACAACGAAACGGTGCCCCAATCTCCAGTAGATCGTGCAACCCGTGGTTGCCTCCACCATCGGTGCGTCGCGGAGTTGTCGGGCTAGCTGGGTGCAATTCTCTGCGATGACACACTTACGTACCGGGGCGGAGAAACGCCCGTGACGCAGGGTGTAAGCCACGTCCTGTAAGCGTATCTCTGGATGTGCGGCCAGTTTCGCCAGCAGGGCGTTTTGCATCTGTTCCAGGGCATTGTGGTTTTTTGCCGAGAGTACAACGACACAAGGCCCCATCTGCTGCGCCCTCGCCTGCGGCGTCGATAACGGCGCTTGTACCACCAGATGTGCGTTGGTGCCGCCCAATCCGAACGCACTCACACCAGCGGTGCGTGGCGTGGTGCCCTCCGGCCAAGGCGTTAAACGGGACACCACTTCAAACGGGCTGTCCTCCAACCCCAGTTGCGGATTAGCCCGTTGAAAATTCAGCGTAGGGTAAAACACCCGGTTAGTAAGACTCAGCACCGTTTTTATGAGACTGGTGATGCCAGATGCCATTTCTACGTGACCCACGTTAGGTTTCACAGCCCCCAGACGCCACGGTGTCGCATTCGGCGCTGGCGTCCCAAACACACGTTTGATGGCCGCGAATTCGATAGCGTCACCCAACGGCGTGCCGCTGCCATGCAGTTCTAGATACTGAATTTGCTGCGGCGTCACCTCCGCCAAGCTATGCGCCTCAATCATCACAGCTTCCTGACCATCAACACCCGGCACGGTATAACCACTGCGCGCACCGCCATCATTGTTGATGGCGCTTCCCTTGATGACGGCAAGGATGTTATCCCCTTGCACCTGCGCGTCTGTAGCCCGTTTGAGCAGCACCATGCCCAAACCACTGCTGTAGACCGTACCGCTCGCCTGCGCATCAAAAGTATGAATCAGGCCATCCTCTGCTTGCAGCCCATCACCGTGCGATTCATAGCTGCGCTGCTCCTCCATGCGAAACGTGACGCCACCCGCTAGCGCCATATCGCACTGACCGCTCAGCAGCCCTTCGCAGGCCAGATGCACTGCCACCAGCGAGGTGGCACAACTGGCCTGAACCGTCACGCAAGGGCCGGTAATATTCAGGCGGTAAGCCAGTTGGGACGTCAAATGATCTTTGTCATTGCCGACCATGATTTGGAGACCACCGAGTTGTGCAAGCTTGTCTGGGTTGTTCATCAGGTGAGTAAGCAAATAGAAGCTGGTACTCACGCCCGCATATAGGCCGACGCGCGCATCGTGCTGCTTCGGGTTGTAACCGCTTTGTTCAAACATCTCCCAAGCACAGGTCAGAAATACGCGCTGCTGTGGATCCATGATTTCTGCTTCTGCACGGCTGTAGCCAAAAAAGTTGGCATCGAACTCCGCCATGTGCTCATAGACGTTGTTCAGCGTAATGTGATTGTGGCCGTTGCTCGGGGTCACTTTGGGGTCCAAAATGTTGCATCCGGTGCGAAGCACCGTTTCGAATGCCGCAACGCTGTGCACGCCGGGGTACCGGCAGTTCATGCCAACAATGGCAATATCGCTTTCACTGTAAGTCATTAGTTTTTCCTTAACGCTGACGCTGGTGACGACGTACAAGTCGTTGCTGGGCGCGGGATCGGGAAGCATCACGCTGCTGTGTTTGATTCACCGCCCGTGCATTGTCCTGCATAGCCTGCAAATAACCGGCAATTCTTTTCACGGTGGTTAAGCGAAATAGCTCAGCAATAGGTACCGTAACCTTAAAAATCTCCTCAATACGGCGATGCAACAGCACGATCTGGATTGAGCCGCCCCCCGCTTCAAAAAAGTTGTCATTCAGTCCGATCTGTTCTCGTTGTAGTACCTCGCACCAGAGAGCGGCCACCTGCTGTTCATAGGGCGAGGCGTGCGCGAGGGCCCTCGACTTCTGTGATGTAGATTGCGACATACGTTGGATAACCTCTTGAACCATTGCCGCCTGATCAATTTTGCCGTTGCCTGTCATCGGCAGCACCTTGAGAAGAAAGAAATGTTGGGGCAGCAGGTAATACGGCAACTGCACGGCTAACTGAGCACGAACACGCGCTAACAGGGCGTCAGTATCGTCAGGATGCAGGTTTTCTGCGGCAGTGATAAAGGCATACAGCTGTCCCTGGTGGCACACCACGGCGGCACTCCCTACGCTGTCGAGCTGTTCAAGGTGGCTTTTGACTTCCCCCAGTTCGATACGGTAACCATTCACCTTCACTTGGGTATCGTTGCGCCCCAAAAAGGCGACTTGCCCGTCAGCAAAGTAGCGCCCGCGATCCCCAGTGCGGTAAATTCGCTCACCACTCGCTTCGCGCCAGACAAAGCTCGCCGCCGTTTTCTCTGCGTCGTTCAGGTAGCCTTGTGCCAGCCCCATCCCGCCAATGCAAATCTCTCCTTCCACCCCGACCGGACATTCCTCCAGTTGCGCATTTAGCACGTATACTGGCTGGTTGCGCAGGCCCCGACCGTAGGGAATACTGGTCCACGTCGATTCCACCTCACCTATCGGGTAGTAGACCGACCAGATGGCGCACTCGGTCGCTCCACCCAGACTGATGATGTCCATCGTTTCATTGAGCCGCTCGCGCATCTGCTCCGGTAACGTTAGCGGGATCCAGTCGCCGCTCAACAGTGCCAGACGCAACGTCGGATAACTCATCCGATCGCCGCTGTGGTATTCGCACAGCATCTGCATCAGTGCGGGCACTGCATTCCAGACGCTTACATGACCGTGTGCCATAACTGTCTGCCAATGACGCGGATCTTTTTCCCGTCCTGCTTCCGGCAGTACCAGCGCTGCACCCACCATAAAAGGCGCAAAGGCATCGTAAACCGACAGGTCAAAGCTCAATGATGACAGCCCGAACACCCTATCCTGCGCATTGAGGCCAAAGCGTTCGTTGATGTCTTCCAGCGTGTTCATGGCCGCACGGTGGTCGATCATCACTCCTTTCGGGGTACCGGTGGAGCCGGAAGTGAAAATGATATAGGCCAGATCCGTGACATCCCCAGCCACTTCAGGCAACGGCGCAGCAGGCGTGTCCAGCATTCCGTCGTCGATGATCAGCACGGGCAGCGACGGCTCCAATTGCGTGAGACCCGGCTGCGTTACTTGTACCCGCACCTCGCCCACCGTCAGCAAAAGCTGGCGACGCTGTGGCGGTAGCACCGGATCCACTGGCAGATAGACCGCACCCAGTCGTAAAATGCCGTGTACGGCGGCAATCTGCTGCCAGCCTTTTTCCATCACCACCGCCACGCGGTCGCCATGCTGCACGCCCAGCGCTAACAGGGCGCGGGCCACATGATCCGCCGCCGTCGACAGTTGGCGATAGGTCAATTCACGGATAGGACTGATCAGCGCAGTTTCCTGTGGCGTCAGTGCTGCCTGACGCAGTAATCCATGGTGCAACAAGGCCGTAGGTGCAGGAGCCTGCATGACCGGTGCACTAACGGTGGGCAGCGCCAGAGAACTATTTACCCCCCACCAACTTTGCGGCATGGCAACCAGCGCCTGCAGCGCATGACAATAAGCACCAAACATCTGATCCAGCAGCGTGGTATCAAACAGTTGCTCGACCGCGTCCCAGTTGAAATGCAACTCCCCAGCCAACTCGATCACCTGGTGATCGAGCCACACCTGCGGTGTTTGGGTAATATTGGCGTCCGGACACAGAGTAAAACGGGTTGTGTCCCGAGGGTCTTGCGCAGTCGTCTCCCCGTCGATATCCAACATACTAGTGAATACCACCGGCATCGGCGCATGGAAACGACCGCTATGGATCAGCGCCTCGCTGGCGCGGATCCCACTGAAACGACGATGTTCGAGATCTTCCCACAGTTGCACCTGAATACGCTGAGCGTTGTGGGCATAAGAGTGCTGGCTGTCGTAACAAACATTCAGCAAGCTGACAGCGGTAAAATCACCAATAACTGCCTCTGCGTTGGGGTAACCCTGCGGGCGGTTGAACAACGTCAGATTGAGCGTAAACGTCGGGCTAAGGCTCCAACGTGCCAGCACTTGGCTAAAGACTGTCAACAACAATGCCGTCTTGGTGATACGTGTGCGTTGGGCCAGCGCGCTCAGCACTCCCCAGTTGTGGGCTGACAGCCGATGACGGCGACGTACGAACCTGATCGCAGACAGTTGCGCCAAATCGCCCTGTACGGGCAGCGTTGGTGGGCCATACAGCTGCGGCAGCGCCCGTTGCCAATAGGCCTGATCGCGTGCATAGGCTTCACTCGCCTGCTCTACCAACAGCGCCTGCACGTAGTCACGAAAAGAGAACGGTAGCAACGGCAGTGACACATGGGGCTCACGGTACAGCATCATCAACTCCTGCTGTAGCGTGCGCATACTCAGAGCATCGGCAATCAGCAGATCGAGACTGAAATGCAAGCGGCCATGTTGCGCCGTGCAAGCCGAATAACTGAAATCAAACAGCGGCCAACGATCTGCGGGATGCACATGATGCGACAGCCGATCGCGGATCGCCATCAAGGCATCGTTTCGTGCGTTAGGGGACAAAGCACTCAGATCGCGCTGCTCTAACTGATACGCCGGCACTTGCGCCAGAATCTGCTGAGTACCGTCGGGGAGTACCCGCGCACGTAGCATTTCATGGCGAGCGATCAGCGCATTCACCGCATGGGTAAAACGCGTAACATTAAAGTGTTCTACGTCAAATTCATGGTAGATGTGGGTCGCGATCGAGGTAGCACCCGTCTGTCGTCCAAGCCAGTAGGCGCGCTGAACATCCGTCAATGGGAACGGTTGATGACGATGCTCAGGGTCGTGCACTATCACCCAGTCATCCTGAGACGCGGCAGCGTCCGTGATAGATTGCTGTGCAATACGCGCACTCAGTGCCCGTAGTGTGGAGTAGTGGAAAATGTCCTTCAGGGTCAAGGCGCAGTGAAAAGTGCGGTTGATCTCTGCTACCAACGTTACCGCCAACAGCGAATGTCCCCCCAAGCGAAAGAAATCGCACTCAGGATCGACGTTTTTTATCGGCAAATAGCGCATCCACAGCGCCAGCAACATCTGTTCCGTGTCGCTCAGCGCTTGCGTCTGCGGCGACACAAGGGAGCTATCGGCAACGAAATTTTCCGCTAACCGCTTACGATCGATTTTACCGTTGTCAGTGTTCGGGAAGTCGGCCACCCTCTGCCACAGCGTTGGCACCATATAGTCTGGCAGTTGCTGCCGAAGCTCGTTTTTCAGTTGCTCGAATAGCGAGGGAGGCTCACTGGTGATGATGAATGCTGCCAGTGCTTTGTGTAACGGTGCTCTTTCAATACAGGCCACCACCGCGGCGTCCACATGCGGATGCCGTGCCAACGTCCGTTCAATTTCGCCTAACTCAATACGATAACCGCGCAGTTTGATCTGGCTATCTTTGCGCCCAACAAAAAACAACTGCCCCTGCGCATCACTCCTGACCAGATCGCCAGTGCGGAACATCCTGCCACCGGGGACCCCTGGTTCTGACAAGAAGAACTGTGCGTTCAACTCAGGCTGCCCATCATACCCTTGCGCCACACCATCCCCGGCGATGTAAAGCTCGCCGTCAACGCCTTGCGGCACTGGATGGCCCTCATTGTCCAGAATGTATATACGGGTATTGGCAATGGGAGCGCCGAGGGTGATGTTTTCCGCTTGGGTTATCTGCGATTTCAGCGACCAAATGGTTGTTTCGGTGGGACCGTAGAGGTTCCACAATGAACCACAACAGCGCAACAGTTCTTCCGCCACTTTCGTTGGCAGCGCTTCACCGCCTGCCAGCACACATAGTTCCGGGTCGCCACGCCAACCCGCCATCAACAGCCCGTGCCAGAACGAGGGCGTCGCCTGCATCAGCGTTGGTCGATAGTCGGCAATCAGCGGAATCATACGGAAGCTGTCTGCGGCGCGTTCCGCCTCTGTCAGATAGAGACTCGCACCGGAGATCAGCGGCAACAGATACTCCAAGAATGAGATATCAAATGTTGGCGTCGTCACCGAGAGCAGCCGGTCTTGCGAGCCAACCGCAAAGGTACGCTGCATATCCAACAACAAGTTCAGCAACCCGCGGTGAACAACGCACACGCCTTTAGGTTCACCGGTACTGCCGGAGGTAAACAACAGGTAGGCCTGCATATCCGGCAACAGCGCGCAAGGTGTAGAATACCGGATCGCATTCGACATGTCCTGCATCAATTCCGGCAACGACAGTTGTACAATTTCACCCCACTCTCCCGGCTGACGGACCACCAGACAGACCAAACGCGCGCGTTGCATAAGGCGTTGCAAACGCGCGGCAGGCTGATGAATATCGAACGGCACGTAGCACGCCCCCACAAACCACGTCGCCAACATGGTTGCAATCACATCCCTGTGACGTGGCAACAGCACGCCAATACGATCGCCCGGTTGTATGCCATGCGCTCGAAAACGCATCGCGATGAACTGCACACGCGCCCAGAGCTCAGCGTAGGTCAGTGTGCCGTCATGCTGCTGTATTGCCAGTTGCTTTGGGTGCTGCACACAGCGCTGTTCAATGATACGCAGCACATCCTGCGGCCCGAGCCACGGGACGTTAGTGGCGTTGAGCGGATCACGCCGCGGCGTTGCGGTCTCCGGTGCATGCAGAGGGATCGCCCCTATCGGGGTCTCCAGTGATGATGTCAACGATAAGCAGTGCTGACGCAGCGCCTCGGCAATCTGCTTCACCACATCAGCATCGTATAACCCCAAATCGTACTCAAAGGAGACGTCGAACGTGGCGTCGTTTTGGAACACCTCGACTGTCATGTCGTATTTGACGGTCTGATTGTGATACGTCACCTGCTCCCAATACGCACCAGCCAAGGTAAAAGCGCGTGGGGTCACGTGGTTATGGTAGATATAGAGGATCTGGAACAACGGTGAATGGGAAAGGCTGCGAGGGAGATCCAGCATATTCACCAAGTTTTCAAACGGCAGTTGCTGGCGCCCCTGCGTCTCTTTCACGCTGGCCTTCACACGCTGGAGCGCCTCGCGCCCTACCTCAACCCCATTAAAATCGGTGTAGATAACCGCAGTGCTGGCATAATAACCAATGCTACTCTGCAATTCCGGGCGAATGCGCCCCGATACTGGCATGCCTATCACCAATCGCTGTTGCTGAGCGTAACGCATCAGCACCAGTTGGAAGGCAGTCAGCATCAGCACGAACGGCGTTGTTTCCTGCGTGCGGGCTACGTGTTTCAACGCGAGGCTTAATGTTTCATCCAGGGTGATGCTGAACCGGGAACCATGTGTAGAGGGTTGTGCCGGGCGCGGGTGCAGCGATGGAAATGTCGACAGCAGAGGCGCGTCTTGCAAACGCGCACGCCAGTAGGCAAGTTCGTTCGCCAGCAAGGTATCCTGGAACCATTCGCGCTGCCAGAAGGCATAATCGGCATATTGCAGCGGCGGCGGAGGCAGCGACGTTTCATTACCAGCATGCAATCGAGCATACTGCTGCTGTAACTCATCGAACAATAGCCGTAACGAGATACCGTCGATGATGATATGGTGCGCGCAAAACACCAAATGACAACCTTGATCGGGTTGAATAATCTGAGTTACCCCCCACAGAGGACCGCGTGCCAGATCGAACCGGGTGTTTATCACCTGCTGAATTACCGCATCTAGCGCTGAAGTTGGGGCCTGCGCTGCCAGCGTGACCGTATCGAGAACTAACGAAGACGCATCATCTATCACCTGGCAAGGCCGATCGTTACGTACTATGATACGGGTACGCAAGATGGCGTGGCGTGCTTGCACATGGCGCAATGCCTCCGTGAGCATCGGCATATCCACCACGCCATGCAAACGATACACCACATAAAGGTTGTAGTTAGTGGCGGTACTGTCGTATTTTTGCAAAAACCACAACCGCTCCTGATTAAACGACAGCGGGATTGCCTGCGCCGGATCCGCTTTGATGATGGGAATGCGGCTGGGCGACACGCCTGATTGCGCCAACTGTCGTAATAGCTTTTCCTTTTTTTCCGCCGGTAACATTCGCGCCAATGCGGCATGATGTATCGTCATGACCGTCCTTTCCTTTTCGCTGTGTTAAATACTTTTGCCAACGTCACTCATTAATCATGTCGTTAACTAGCACGGCAAGTGCGGACCCTCCATCATCCTGCTGCTCCTGCTCGACCAACTGCGCTAACGCGCGCACGCTGGCATCCTCCATCACGTCGAAAAAGGAAAGAGTGACGGCGAACCGTTCCTGTACCTGCGCCAGCAACATGCCCAGCATCAATGAATGTCCGCCAGCTTCGAAGAAGTTGTCGTCAATGCCCAAGCCGTCAATTCCCAGCAATGCTTCACAAATCGCCACTAAGCCGCGCTGCGTTTTGCTCTCTGGAGCCGCGTAAGGCACCGAAAACGCCGGACGCGGCTGACGGCGCACCGACGGTTCGCTAGGGATGACACTTCCCGCGTCCGCCACCGGCGTTACGGCGCACCTCTGTTCTTCTGGACTGTCGACCCAGTAACGGATTTTGTCAAAGGCGTAGGTCGGTAGAGAGACACGGCGCGGTTGCTCACCTGCAAACGCAGACAAATCGATGTTATGCCCTCGCACCCAAAGCGCTGCCACGGTATCTAAGATATGTTTGTGCTCATCGCTGCTGCGGGCACCTGCTGGCAGCGAGCTGAACGCGAGACGATCACCTAATGCATGACCGTTGGTCAGCTGGGTCAGGGTGGCACCTGGCCCGATTTCCAGAAAATCGACATCAAATGTAGCTTGCGCCTCTTGCAGTGCAGCGGAGAACTGCACAGGCATCAGCATCTGTTCAATCCAGTAGTCCGGTGTGGTGAGAGTGTCGGCACTGACGTGCGCGCCGGTTACGGTAGAGATGATGGTGAGCGTCGGCGGGTTCAGTCGTACATTCTCAAATGCCTGACGTAGCGCCTGCGCCGCATCTTGCATCATGCTAGAGTGGAAGGCATGAGAGGTATGCAATCGTTTGTTGATGATGTTCTGCTCCGTCAGACGCTGGCTGACGGCGAGGATCTCCGACGTAGGCCCGGCGATAACCGAATAGTCAGGGGCGTTAACAGCGGCAATCGCCAGCGGGGCGGTAATCAGTGCGCGAATCTGTGCTTCGGGCAGCGCCACCATCAACATGGCACCGCTTGGTGCCTGATGCATCAGCTCTGCTCGACGCGCCACCAAGCGCAACGCATCCTCTAAAGAGAACACGCCTGCCAACGTCGCTGCCACCCATTCGCCCAGCGAATGACCAATCATTACCGTTGGCGTGATTCCCCAACTGAGCCACAATTGGGCTAAGGCATACTCGACGCTGAACAGCAGCGGTTGTGTGAGGCAGGTTTGCGCAAGGCGTTCGCCTTGGGCTAACGAGACTTCTGCTCTGAACAACTCATGGCGGATATCCAGTTGGTATTCACGCTCGAGTAACGTCGCGCAACGGTCGAAGGCATCGGCGTAGGCCGGCCAAACCTGATAGAGCTGATGGCCCATGCGCTGATATTGGCTACCCTGCCCGGAAAACAACAGCCCCAGCCCGAGCTGTGTCTGCGCTACACCACGAGCAAACGGCGCTGTCGCGGCCTGCTGCAACAGCGTCCCGGCAGCATGTAGATCTCTGGTTACGAGCGCGGCGCGATGTGCGAAGGCTTTACGTCCCTGTGAGAGTGTCCACGCCAGATCCCGCCTATCCGGCAGCGATTCATGTTGCAGAAAATCGGCAAAACGCGCCAGCCCCGAGGATAAGGCACTGTCGGTCTTGGCAGAAAACGGCAAAATACTGTAGGCAGGTACAGGCGCTCGCGCTTGCAAGTCAACGGCTGGCGCTTGTTCCAGCACAACATGGGCATTGGTGCCGCCCATGCCAAGCGAGGTGACGCCCGCGCGACGGATGCCGCTTTCCGGTTGCCACGGTTGACAGGTAGTGTTGATGTAAAACGGACTATTGGTCAGATCGATCTGTGCATTGGGCCGTTCAAAGTGCAATGTTGCGGGAATTATTCCCTGCTGCACTGCCAGCGCGGTTTTTATCAACCCTGCGACGCCCGCTGCCGTATCCAAATGGCCGATATTGGTTTTTACCGACCCCAGCGCACAGTACTGCTTTTGTGACGCGCCCGCAAAGGCTTGGCTTAGCGCAGAAAACTCAACCGGATCGCCCAAACGCGTACCGGTACCGTGGGCTTCCACATAAGTGATATCCTGCGGTGTCAAACCTGCCAACCGCTGTGCCTGAGCAATGGCGCGCGCTTGGGCATCCACGCTCGGCGCGGTATAACTGATCTTCTCCGAACCGTCGTTGTTGACGGCAAATCCTTTGATGACCGCATAGATGTTATCGCCATCACGCAGCGCTTCATCAACACGCTTTAACACCACCAGCCCCGCGCCGGTGCCGGGCACAAATCCGCTGCTGTTATCGGAAAACGCCCGACAGTGGCCATCGGCGGCGGTGATCCCACCTTCCTGCGACAAGTAGCCGGTTTTTGCTGGTGGCCCCAGCGTTACTCCGCCAGCAATCGCCATGTCACACTGCCAAGTCAACAGACTTTGGCATGCCACGCACACCGCCACCAAGGATGTCGATGAGGAAGTCTGCACCGTGATCGCCGGGCCGCGCAGGTTGAGGTGATAGGCGATGGTAGTAGTGATACTGTCTTTGTCGTTACCAATGGCCGCCTGCAAACTGCCAGAAGAGAAAACGCGTTTAAAGTGCGGCATCAAGTTCAGCATCAAATAGGAATCCATGCTTTTGCCAGCAAAAATACCCACATCCCCCGGATAATCGGCAGCCACATAGCCCGCATCTTCGAAGGCTGCCCACGCGGTTTCCAACAGGACACGGTGCTGAGGATCCATCAGCTCCGCCTCTCGGGGTGCGATACCGAAGAAAGCAGCATCAAATTTATCGATGTCAGCTACCTCCCCTTTGGCCTTGACGTAATCTGGGTGCTGAACAAATTCAGGACTGATTCCCATCGCCAGCAGTTCCTCATCGCTGTAAAAGGAAATGCACTCTCGGCTTGCCAGAAGATTTTCCCAAAACGCCTGTACCGTATCGGCTTGAGGGAAACGCCCCGCCATCCCAATGATAGCTATACCAAAATCATTCTCTGCCATGTTGCTTTCCCCCTATATTCAGGTTTATCACGCGTTTCATTCAGTGGAATCAGTGATGACTGTCGGTTGTGGCTGCCCAGCGCGTGTGACCAAAGGCCAAACGCTGCTTCGCCGCACGCAGTTGTGTCTGATCTCCTGTGGTCCCTTGCGCTGCGTCCGGGGCCAGCAGAAATTCCGCCAAGCGTTTGATGGTAGTGAAGCGCAGCAGGTCAACCAACGCCACGTGCTGACCGCACTGCTGCCCGATGTATTGCTGCATCTGTACTAGCAGAAGTGAGTGTCCACCGAGATCGAAGAAATTTGTGGTGGTGCCGACACGCTCCAGGCCAAGCAACTGCTGCCAGATCTCCGCCAGACGCTGTTCCAGTTCGGTTGCCGGAGGGACATACTCGCCCGGCCCTTCCAACTGCCGCAGATCGACCAGCGGCAGGCACTGGGGATCGATTTTGCCGTTTACACCTAGCGGCATGGCGCTCAGCGGCACGTAGAGCAACGGCAGCATATGCAACGGAAGCCGCAGGCTGAGCCATACGCGCAATTGCTGAGCATCCAGCGCAACGCCGTTGACGCTGCAATAGAAGGCCACTAGTAGCGGCGTTGCCGCCGCATTGCGTCGCACATCGACCCACGCATCAGCAATATCCGGATGCTGTTTCAGTAGGCTTTCGATGTCGCCCAGTTCAACTCGGTATCCACGGATCTGCACTTGGCGATCTTGTCTGCCGAGATAGAACAACATCCCGTCGGTTGCCCAACGAGCACGATCGCCAGTTTTCAGCACCCGAACGCCAGGGTATTCCGGCAACTCGACAAAGCGCTCGGGATCCTGTCGTGCATCAAGGTAGCCGGGCGAAATGCCCAGACCAGAGAAACAGAGTTCTCCACAGGCACCTGGCGGTACCAAACGATTATATGCATCCACCACATAAGCTTGGGTGTTCTGAATCGGGCGGCCAATGGGCAATGCTCCCGTTTCTTGCTCCCTACGCTTTGCGACAGGAAAGTAGGTCGAGCAGATACCGCTTTCGGTCAGGCCATAACCGTTAACCACTGCCATGTGCGGCAGAAGCGGCGCTATCTGCTCATACTCTAACGCTTCACCACCGCACAGAAACAAGCGCAGCGATCCCATCGACTGAGCCAGCACAGAGAGGCTGGCAGAAAGCGATGGGGTGGTGCTCAGGATAGTCACCCGCTGAGATGCCAGCAGCGCAATGAGCGCATCACTATCCAAACTCTGCGCTTTTTGCGCCAATACTAAGGTACCGCCAGCGGCGAGCAGCGGCAGTACCTCCCCGACAAAGCTAGCAGACGCGACTGAGGTAATGGGTAGCAGAACATCCTGATGCGTCACTTGATAGCTGGATATAAAGGATGCGGTTAAGTTGACCAGATTACGTTGGCTGAGTCGGACGCCTTTGGGCTGCCCGGTAGTACCGGAGGTAAAGATCACCACCGCATCGCAATCTAAAGCATCTGGCGCAACACTAACTGGCAGGTTCGGTATTTCTGTCAGCAGGCTACGCCAGTCAGGCACTAGCACCCAAGGTATCGTCAGCCCATGAGGGGATTCCAGCGGTTGCGCCACCAGCAGCATGCACGGCGTTGCCTGCGCCAAGATCAGGGCATTGCGGGCCGCTGGCGCGTTACCATCCAGCGGCACATAGCTCGCCCCCAAAGAGAGGATCGCCAATTGTGCGATAATCAATTCGAAACAAAAAGGCAGTTGCAGTGCGACAGATTCTCCGCGTTTTACGCCTTGCGCACGCAGCCAAGTACACATCTGCATCGTGGCCTGTTGCAATTCGCCATAGGTCATGGCGTCGTCAGCGTGGCGCAAAGCCACCTGTGTAGGGCGCTGCTGGCAGTGCGGTAACACTAGCGCCAGCAGGTTATCTACGGGCGGCAGAGCAACTTCAGTGGCGTTGTGCCGCGCCAGCCAAGCGTGCTCTCGAGGGGTGAAACGAATCAAATCGCGGACTAACTGCGTGGGTTGGCTGCTGGCCTCATCTAGCAGTTCTCTCCACTGCGCCACCAGGTGCTGAATACGATCCGCACTGTATAACCCAGCGTCGTATTCGAAAGTGCCGGTGATGCGCCCATCGATATGCTGCATACTTAGCGAAATATCCACCTGAGATGCACTGGTATCCAACAATAATGGTGTAACGTTGACACCGTTTAGTGTCGGGCTCGCCAGAGGCATATTGTCGAGTTGGAACATGCACTGATATATTGGGAAATGTCCGGCGCTGCGATCCACATTCACTGCGCGCACTATGTCGGTAAATTCGAGACGCTGGTGCCTGAAAGCGGCAAACAGAATACCTCTGATCGTCTGTACTAACTCGGAAAACGATGCCGCTTCGTCAAGAGGTAAGCGCAGCGGTAGTACGTTGACCAGCGGCGCGATCATATGCTCCTGTTCTTTCGTCAGCCGCGCAGCAATCGGCATACCGACGATGTATTCCTGTTGACGCGCATTACGATGCAGCAGGAGGACGAAGGCGGTCAGCAGATAGTTATACAACGACACGCGCTGCGCACGCGCCGCCGCCAACACTCGCTCGCATGTGTTGGCAGACAATGCGAAGGCAACAAACGCGCCTTGGTAACGTGCCACCTTCTGACGCGGTTGATCGGTGGGGATATCAAGAATCGGCAACGTCCCCGCCAGGGTATTTTGCCAGTAACGCATCGCGTCCTGATAGGCGTCACTCTGACGCCACTCTTCTTGGTACTCCATGTAGTCGGCATACTCCAACAACGGTTCTGGCGTCAGCGATTCACCGTTATATGCGGCCTGCAATTCGCGTAACAAAACGCCTTTCGACCAGCCATCACTGATGATGTGGTGCAGATGAATCAACAATACGCTACGATCGTCATCGAGCGTCAACAGTTCAAACCGGCACAGCGGTGTGCCTGACGTTAAGGGCATGGGGTGTGCCGCACGCTGGTTGATCATCGCCTGTAGCGCGTTATCATCACTCACCGAGGGGAGTGGCACTATGGTCAGCAACGCCTGCGACGATACGCACTGAGGCACCGCCAATACTGGTTGTCCATTGTGGGTTTCCGCCATAGCACGTAACAGAGTATGCCGACTCATCAATTGACGAATCGCGCCGTCCATCCGCGTGCGATCCAGTTCTCCTTCAAGCAGCAAGGCGGTGGGGTTATTGTATAGTGCAGTATGCGGCGCCAATTGTTGCATAAACCACATCGACGATTGAGCCGATGACAACGGTAGGTAGCGCACGGCGGGAGTTTCACGTAAATCGACGCGACTGGCTGAGTACGCCCGCGCCAAGTCGAGCAACGTTTTACGACAGCACTTGCCATTGTCGGAGAGTGGTAACTCTGACATTGCCAACAAACGGTTCGGCAGCATGTAGGCAGGCAAGTTTTTGGACAGTGCGTCCATTAAGGCCGCCAAATTGAGCGGCACGCTACTGACGACAAAAGCGTAAATCAACTGATTGTCGGGATCATCCTGATCCGCCACCACGACTGCCTGCTGTACCCCCGGGAAACGCATCGCATGGGCTTCGATTTCTCCCAATTCAACGCGCAACCCTCTAATTTTAATCTGAAAATCATTACGGCCAATGTAATGAATTTGTTGGCTTTCCCCGTCGCGCCACACCAGATCTCCAGTTTTATACAGCCGCTCCGGTTTCCCTAAATGGCGCAAAGTTGGATGTATAGTAAAACAGCGATCAGTTAACGCCACGTTGTTGAGATAGCCACGTGCCAGCCCGATACCAGCGAGATACAGTTCGCCCTCTTCGCCGTCTGCTACCGGATTACCATGGTCATCCAGCACATAGAGTCGGCAACCGTCAATCGCTTGACCGATAGGGATATCGTCGTAGTCGTACCCGCGCAGGCAGCGGTGATGACTGACATCGATTGCTGCTTCGGTCGGGCCATAGAGATTTATAAGATCACCCTGCGCCACCGATTGATAAAAGCGAGCCACACTGTGGACCGTGAGTTTCTCACCGCTGGAAAACACTAATCGCAATGAGGCGGTCAAACGAGGATCCTGTTTCATCTCCAGATACTCGACAAACAGGTTCAGCATCGAAGGGACAAAGTGCACAACCGACACGCGGTGACGCTGAATCAGTCGAGCCAAGGTTCGCGGATCGCTCTCCAGTCCGGACGGTAACAGCACTACAGATGCGCCGTACATCGCCCACCAGAACATCTCCCAGACAGAGACGTCAAAGGTGTACACCGTCTTCTGAAACAGCACGTCCTGAGAACTGATAGGATAAGCGTTCTGCATCCAGACAATTCGGTTTAGCAGCGCTGCATGTTCCGTCGCCACCCCTTTAGGGACACCGGTGGAACCGGAGGTGTAAATAATATACGCCAGTTGCCGCGCATGTGGTCGGTAACGCAGATCCGTCGTTGGCATGGCACTGACCGCCGCGCTGTCGATTTCGACGCGAGGAATCGGCCAGCGATCACCATCGTCAGTACCGATCAGACAAACAGCGCCGCTGTTGCTCAGTATATTTTCAATGCGGCTGCGCGGTGCATTGTACGCCAGCGGTAAATAGGCACCACCAGCTTTTACAATAGCGAAAATGGCAATCAGCATTGCCATGCCGCGCGGCAGGCGGATAGCTACCACACGATCCTCGCCGATCCCCAGCCCACGCAGATAATGCGCCAGTTGGTTAGAGCGTGCATTAAGATCGTGATAGCTCAGCGCCGCGTCCCCCATCAATACAGCGGCTTTTTCCCCATATTCTCCGGCGATACGATACAAATAGTCGACTATCGTTTGGTCGTCGGTAGGCAACTGTCTCATAATCCCTTGCTGTTCCATAACTCTGGCCTTCAAAGCGAGATAAGTACGTAAAATGGCGTGACGGGTTACGCCTGTCCGCCGTTGTCGGAAGCCAACCGCGCGTGGCAGGCGTCGATTTCTGCCTGACTACTGCCTTTGAGTTGAAATCCCTGTTCAAGAAGCTCATGCAAAAAAGCAATGTCCTCTTCGCTGGATGTGCCGCGCTGCTCAATCTGCTGGATGCGCTCAAAAAAACGACTGAGCAATTCTTTCAATTGCGCACTGGCAGCCACATCGGCGGCGCGGTGATGGCGTGTGGCTGTCAGGGCGTTAGTGAGCAGCGTGATGCGTTGGCGGCGCACGGCTTCCGGATCGGTCTTCACCGCCATGTTATCCCCCAGCACCAATGCTAGTTGCGCACGATCATGACGATTGTCAAATGCGTAAACTGGTGCTGGATAGCGATTCTCCAGCAGCAGGTTTTTCAGCACACTTTGCGGACCGATCTCTATCGCGATCGGTGACAAGTGTCCTGTCAGGTAGGTGAGAGAGCGCTGCCACTGCACTGGCTGAGAGAGCTGTTGTTCTAGCCACTGGACTGGCGTGACCGTATCGGGATAGGGTTGAGCGTTGACATTGGAGATCACTGGGCAGCACGGACGTCGCCATTCGCAGCGATCCAGCGCCTTGCGCAATTGCTGTCCGCAAGGTTTCAATAGTGGGCTGTGGTAAGGAACACCACCAATCAGCGGCACTACTTCGACTTGGCGATCATGATCCAGCAGGTATTGCTCGGCGGCGATAATGGCCGAGTTTTGTCCGGATAACATAAACTGTTGCGGCGAATTGAAGCAGGCAATACCGACCTGCTGTCGGGTTTCACGCTCCGCCACCTCGCACGCCGCTGCCACCAGTGCCTGATTCCCTTGCTTGATGATAGTGGTACTCGCGTCCATTTCGCGGGCGATCTCACTGGCTAAACGGCTACGCATCGCCACCAGCGCCAGTGCTTGGGAAAAGCTCAGCGCACCACTACAGGTCAGCGCAGCATATTCGCCCAAACTATGACCCAACATATAACGTAGGTTGACATGGACACCGGTTTGCGCCAAAAACTGCTGCCACGCGACAAAGTGGGCCACGCTGGTGGTATAGATAGCCAGCGCCATTGCCGTCGGCTCAGCAAGTTGTACCAAAGTACCCGACAGGCACAGCGCTGCCATGTCCCGTTCCGTGATCTGGCTAGCTTCATCAAACAGAGTACGCACCTGCGGATAACGCTCATACAGCCACCGTGCCATGCCTACATATTGCGAACCGGAGCCAGGGAACATCAGTGCGACATCCTTCGTCATGCTTCACTCCCCATCATGTAATTCATCGCAATTTGGATTTCATGAATTTGCGATGTCCCTTCGATGATTTCCATGATTTTGGCGTCGCGGTAGTAACGTTCGACGGCATAATCGGCATGGCAACCATTCGCACCGAGCAGTTGCACCGCCTTCCCGGCCACGTCCACCGCAGCTTTGGAAGCGACATACTTCGCCATCAGGATTTGGTTTATCATGGCCGGGTGCAGCGTTTCGCGGTATTCCGCCGCGCTGAAGCACATTAGTTGCGCACTGCGCGTTTGGGTCAGCATTGTGGCAAACAAGTGCTGAACAATGCCATGAGAAAATAACCGCCGCTTGAACTGTTTACGCTGGCGGATGTAGCGCGCTGCCACATCCACAGCGGCCCGACATAATCCTAGGCTGCCACAAGCGGTGGTGAACCGCCCTTCATTGAGCGCAAAATTCACCGCCAGCGGTACCCCAGGGGTGAGCGGACCGAGCAATGCATCCTCCTTCAGGCGGCAGTCATTAAAATGCAGCTCTGCCAACATATTGCCGCGTAACCCCAACATGTCGTTGAGTGGAGTGATAGTAAAGCCGTCGGTATTGCGATCGATAAGCACTGTCGCTAATTGATTACCACAGTGGATTAAAACAATAAAAAAATCAGCAATCTGCCCTAGCGTGATCCATTTCTTTTTCCCGTTCAGCCGCCAACCGTCGCCATCCTGCTGTAATTCTGTTTCCACGTTCACTAAGTCACTGCCGATATTCGGCTCTGTGAGGGCAATCGCGCCGATCAATTCCCCCGTTGCCAGCTTTGGCAAATAATGGGCTTTTTGCGCTGCGCTGCCCACGCGTTGCAGCAGCGTGCTGACCATGCCAGTCACTGTTATGAGATTTTCTAACGAACCGTGA
>OIEP01000145.1_pt1 | contig 25288 bp, 19 predicted proteins | sample 1581861 | NCBI WGS metagenome assembly OIEP01 (sample SAMN03281009, study PRJEB24777) | human gut metagenome | isolation source: fecal sample PR192 from 1 month old female Indian infant, vaginally...
CGTGTTGTCGTCCGGACTCTTGAACCAGTACGAGAACAGGCTTTCGTCGCCGTCGATATTGCCTTCGATGGCCTTGGCATATGGGTCGAGCAACAGCTTGTTAGGATTGCACCGCAGACCGTTCGCCACTATTGAGTGGGAATAAAGCGATAGCAATATAGACAGATTGCTTAGAGGGGAACGATGTCATTCGATGTCGTTCCCCTCTACCATGCTTGACCCTGATTCTTTTGTGAGGTTCGAAGAGAAGAGAATCGTGAAATCGCAACAGCAAAGGGATGAAAAACTGTGAAGCGTTTTGTCGGACTTGACGGTATCAAAGGTCTGGCACTTATCGCCATCGTGCTATATCACTGCGTGCAGCAGAAGATGCCAGGCGGATTCTACGGCGTTGACGTATTCTTCACGGTATCCGGCTTCCTTATCGCCATCAGCCTTTTCCGTTCGCTGTCCGCCACTGGCTCGTTGAATCTTAGGCGGTATATTCCTCGACGCTTGGTTCGACTGTATCCGGCTTTGCTTTTGCTGATTCCCGTTATCGTCTCCGTCTGCTGGCTGACCGAACGGGATTTGCTGGTTGCCATCCGCAATCAGGTCATCACCGTGCTGTTCGGCTGTTACAACTGGTATGCCATTGCCAGCGGGCAAAGCTACTTCGAGCAGATGAATCCACAAATTCTACGGCACTTGTGGTTCATCGGTGTGCTGACGCAGTTCTATATCATCGTGCCGTTCATCGCATGGGCGATGTGGAGGATTCGCGATACCCGTTTTGCCTCGCTTATTCCTCTGGGTCTTGCTGCCCTCAGCGGCGCTTCCATGTGGCTGATGTACAAGCCGGGCGCAGATCCGACCCGCGTTTATTTCGGCACCGATACCCATAGCGTGGGTCTCATGCTCGGCGTGGCCCTGGCTTGGTGGCTGACTCGCCACAATCAGGCAACGCCGCAAGCTCCCCGAGTCGCCGGAGCGGCAGCGGACTCAGGTTCCGTGCATGTCAATATTCCCGCAATACCCAACAATATTCCCAACAACATTGCCGAGGTCGCAGCGAAAACCACACGGCAACGTCTCTGGGAAACGATTGCACCAGCGATGTCGCTGACAGCGCTGGTGGCACTCATTATCATGACGGTGAACGGGCAGCAAGATGACTTTGCATTCCGCGGCGGCATCATTATTGCCAGCGTGCTGTCTGTGGCACTGATTGCAGGCACCATCAGCGATGACTCGTGGATGCAGGACCTGATGAAGTTCAAGCCGCTAGCGGCATTGGGGCGCTACTCATACGGCATCTACCTGTGGCACTGGCCGGTGTGGATTATCGTCCGGTCCACGTTACCTCGCATGATTCAAGGTCCGTCGTACAGCATCATTCTGGCTATCACCGCCATACTAACCGCCCTGGCTGTGGCGTTCTCCTGGCTGATGGTTGAAAAGACGGCCGCTGCTCAATCGGCACTGGAGGTTCTGGTGCCGTACCGTAACCCTGTTGCAAAGCAGATAGTCTGCGCGGCGGTAGTGGATATCGTTTGGGCCGTTGCTCTGGTTGGATGTGTGCAGGGCCTTGTGCATGCCCCGGAGAAAACCTCTGTGCAGATTCAGTTGGAGCAGCAAGCTCAGACCCTGCAGCAGCAGAAGCAGTCGCAACAGGCAAGTCAGACGCAGCAGACAGCCAGCGATCTTATGCGATCCCCCACACCTCCGCCAGCCAAGCCACGACATGGCATGCCGACCGGTGACCAGATCACCGCAATCGGCGACTCCGTGATGCTGGCTTCCTCGCAGGGATTATCCGCTGTGTTTCCGGGAATTCAGATTGACGCCGCCGTGTCACGCTCTATTATGGTGGCCCCTGGCATGGTGAACAATGACTTGAATGCCGGAACGCTGCGCAGTTGGGTCATTCTCGGGCTTGCCACCAATTCCGCAATAAGCACCGGTCAACTCGATCAGCTGCACAATCAGATTGGCCCTGACCGTGTGCTGGTGCTCGTCAACGGCCATGGCGACCGCAGCTGGATTCCCGTGGCCAACCAAGCGTTGTCCGACTATGCGAACACCCATCAAGACAACGTCGTGCTAGCAGACTGGGACTCCGCCGCACAGACGAATACGCAGCTGCTGGCCTCCGACGGTATTCATCCTTCCGCAGGAACCGACCTGTACGCGCAAACGGTGAAACAAGCCATAGAGCAATGGGTGCAGGCCGGCCACTAAACAGCCGCGATGCAGACAAAGCAAATCCGACCCGCCCTGCAAAGCCGTTAGGTGAACGCCAAGCAACGCAAGGGTGTCTTTACGGTCGTTAAGAACAGCTATGCTGGTGGGTGCATCAGCGAGACCACATGTTGGGAGTAATGGTGAGCGCAATCCTTGAAGGAAAGCCCGATAAGAACCTCATTCTCGTCACGGGAAGGGTTCATCCGAAGTTAGCGCAGGATGTCGCCGATCAGCTCGGTATCGATATCTTGGAAACCACCACATACGATTTCGCCAACGGCGAGATGTATGTGCGCTACACCGAATCGGTGCGTGGCGCCGACGTGTTCGTGCTGCAGAGCCATTACAAGCCGATTAACAAGGCGATCATGGAACAGCTCATCATGATCGACGCCTTGAAGCGCGCCTCCGCCCGCTCCATTACCGCCGTGTGCCCGCTGCTCGGTTATTCCAGGCAAGACAAAAAGCACCGCGGCCGCGAACCCATCTCCTGCCGTCTGGTCTTCGATTTGCTCAAAACCGCCGGCGCCGACCGCATCATGTCGGTCGATCTGCATGCTGCCCAGTCCCAAGGCTTCTTTGATGGTCCGGTCGACCACCTCATCGCCATGCCGGTACTGGTCGATTACATCCGCGATCGTTTCCAGGGGCATCTTGACAACGTCGCTGTCGTCTCCCCCGATGCCGGACGTATCCGTGTGGCCGAGCAGTGGGCCCAGCGACTCGGTGGCGGTCCTCTTGCCTTCGTGCATAAGACACGTGACATCACCCGTCCGAACCAGGCCGTGGCCAACCGTGTGGTCGGCGACGTGGCTGGCAAGGACTGCGTGCTGGTCGACGATTTGATTGACACCGCCGGCACTATCGCGGGCGCATGCCACGTGCTACAAGAAGCCGGTGCGAAGTCCGTGACCGTGGTCGCCACCCATGGCGTGCTGTCCGGCCCGGCAATCGATCGGCTGAAGGAAAGCGGCGCACGCGAGGTCGTGCTCACCGACACCGTGCCGATTCCGGAGGAGAAGCGCTGGGACGGTCTGACCGTACTGTCCATTGCCCCCTTGCTTGCCAGCGCCATTCGCGCGGTATTCGAGGATGGTTCGGTGGCTGAACTGTTCGACACTTACCCCGAACATCACGGTCAAGGATTCCTCTTTGCGTGAGCCCTGTTGCTTCTCATGAAGCGACGCGAACGACATGGTATGGGCTTTCAGTAATTCCAGCCGTGTGGTATAAATGAATACTTGTGGGTGCAAGCCCACTGCTCCCCCATGGTGTAATGGCAGCACACGGGTCTTTGGAACCCTTTGTCTTGGTTCGAGTCCAGGTGGGGGAACCCAATGGCGGTTCCTTGTATGAGGAATTGCCGCAAATCAAGAAGCGCGAGTCGTACCAAGGCTCGCGCTTCTTGTTTTCTCTGTTCACTGCGTTATTGCCGATTTCGTATGGTTTGCTGGATTCGATGGCAATGCTGGGCCTTGTCTTCGGGCATCCCGCCGCGACACAACACCGTGAACGATAACAACGACCACTACAATGAGATATGGTTCCACATATGTTGCACATCAAAGGAGACAGACACAGTGACCGTGACCCGTGTATATATCGCCAGCCCCGAAGGCGCTAATGGCCGCAACGTCGTTGCGTACGGCGTGCTCAATGCATTGACTTCCAAGTACAAGACCATGGTGTTCCGTCCGGCCGTGTCCAACCACGACGACTTCACCCCCATTCTGCTCGCCGCGTCCAATGCCGGCCTTGGCGTGGCTCTGTCTACCGGACTTGACGTGCACAAGGTGCGAACCGACAAGGACACCGCCCGTGGTGACATCGTCGGTGCATTCAACGACGCCATGGATGTGTCCCGTGCGGATGCCGCACTGATCGTCGGCACCGACAAGTCGCATGTCAATGATCCGACCAGCTACGAATTCAATGCGAATGTGGCCGCCGATCTGAAGGCCGGCGTGTTCCTGGCCGTGTGCACCATCGACCGCTGGCCGCACGAGCTGGACGAGACCGTGCATCTGTCCATCGAGGGCATGGAAGCCGCCGGCAACAAGGTGCTCGGCATTTTCGTGACCGGCTGCGAACCGCGCCACGCCTTCTCCGTCAAGGAAACCCTCGCCAAGTACGGTCTGCCCGTCTGGACGCTGCCCCAGATTCCGTTCACCGACGAATCCACCAAGGATCTGGCGCTGGAGACCTTCCGCAAGAACGCCCCCACCGATGAAGTGTTCGCAGCGCTCGATGTGGAGAACACCGCACCCATCACCCCGTATGCCTTCCAGTTCGACCTGCTCGGCAAGGCCAAGAGCAACAAGAAGACTATTGTGCTGCCTGAAGGCGAGGAAGACCGCATTATCAAGGCGGCTAACTACCTGCTCGAGCGTGAGATTGTGAATCTCATCATCGTGGGCGATAAGAATGCCATTCTGGCCCGCGGCGAGGAGCTCGGTCTCAAGTTCCTGGACCGCGCCCGTTTCCAGGCCATGGATGACGAGAACGTCTTGAAGCCCATGGTTGCCAAGCTGTGCAAGCTGCGCGCCAAGAAGGGCATGACCGAAGAGCAGGCCCGCAAGCAGCTGGCCGACGCCAGCTACTTCGGCACAATGCTCGTGGTGCTCGGCTACGCCGACGGCCTGGTCTCCGGTTCCATCAATTCCACGGCCAACACCGTGCGTCCGGCCCTGCAGGTCATCAAGACCAAGCCAGGTCAGAAGCTCGTTTCCGGCGCCTTCCTCATGTGCTTCAAGGATCACGTGGCCGTGTTTGCCGACTGTGCCATCAACCTGAACCCGGATGCGGAGCAGCTCTCCGAAATCGCGCTGCAGTCCGCCGAAACCGCACGTGCCTTCGGCATCGACCCGAAGGTCGGCATGCTCTCCTACTCCACGCTCGGCTCCGGCAAGGGCCCGGATGTGGATATTGTCGAGGAAGCCACCAAGCTGCTCAAGGAGAAGGCACCGGACCTGCCGGTGGTTGGTTCCATCCAGTTCGATGCCGCCTGGTCGCCCGACGTGGCCGCCACCAAGGCCAAGGGCAACGATGTGGCCGGACACGTCAACGTGTTCGTGTTCCCGGATTTGTGCGCCGGCAACATCGGCTATAAGGCCGTGCAGCGCTCCTCGGGCGCGCTGGCCATCGGCCCGGTGCTGCAAGGCCTCAACAAGCCGGTGAATGACCTGTCCCGTGGTGCCCTGGTGCAGGACATCATCAACACCATCGCCCTCACCGCCATCGAAGCGCAGTGATTCCGACTCCGGCTCTCCTCTCTGAGGGGAGCCGCTGTAATGCCACATTTTGTAGCAAGCAACGAGTAATCTAATCAACGGTAACCCGTGTATCCACGGGAACATTCAATTCACAATGGAGGATGCCCACAATGGCGAAAACCGTCCTTGTCATCAATTCTGGCTCCAGCTCGATCAAGTACCAGCTGGTTGATCTCGAATCCGGCGAAGGCCTCGCTTCCGGTCTCGTCGAGAAGATCGGTGAGCCGGTCGACGGCCACTACAAGCACGAGTACAACGGCGAGAAGCACGAGCTTGAAGAGCCGATTCACGACCACGAGCAGGGCTTGAAGCGCGTGCTCGGCTTCTTTGAGGAGTACGGCCCCAAGCTGTCCGACGCCGGCATCGTTGCCGTCGGCCACCGTGTGGTGCAGGGCGGTTCCATCTTCCCGAAGCCGGCCCTCGTGACCGACAAGACCATCAACCAGGTCAAGGATCTGGCTGTGCTCGCCCCGCTGCACAACGGCCCGGAGGCCAAGGGCGCCGAAGTCATGCGCTCCCTGCTGCCGGACGTTCCGCAGATCTTCGTCTTCGATTCCTCCTTCTTCTTCCAGCTGCCGAAGGCCGCCAGCACCTACGCGCTGAACAAGGAAATCGCCGATCAGTACCACATCCGCCGCTACGGCGCCCACGGCACCTCCCACGAGTACATCTCCTCCGTGGTGCCGGACGTCATCGGCAAGCCGGCTGAAGGCCTGAAGCAGATCGTGCTGCACATCGGCAATGGTGCTTCCGCCTCCGCTGAAGTCTCCGGCAAGCCGGTTGAGACCTCCATGGGTCTGACCCCGCTCGAGGGCCTCATGATGGGTGGCCGTACCGGTGACATCGACCCGGCTGTGGTCTTCCATCTGATCCGCAACGCCCACATGAACGTGGACGAGCTCGACGCCCTGTTCAACAAGCGTTCCGGCATGATGGGCATGACCGGCTTCGGCGACCTGCGCGAAGTCCACCGTCTGGTGGGCGAAGGCAACGAGGACGCCAAGCTGGCTCTGGACGTCTACGTGCACCGCATCGTCAGCTACATCGGCAACTACACCTACCAGATGGGTGGCTGCGACGTGATCACCTTCACCGCTGGCGTGGGCGAAAACGACGACATCGTGCGCAAGATGGTGTGCGACAAGCTCGCTCCGTTCGGCGTCAAGCTGGACGAGGAGAAGAACGCCACCCGTTCCAAGGAACCGCGCATCATCTCCACTCCGGACTCCTCCGTGATCATCGCCGTGATTCCGACGAACGAAGAGCTGGCTATCGCCCGCAAGTCCGCCGCAATCGCCGAAGCCGGCACCGACACCTACGGCAACACTTTCGCCAAGTGAGTGGCCGCCGTTAGGGCATTAACTAGTCTCTAGTTGCAACACGAGTGTGGGGCTGATTCCAACCGGAATCAGCCCCACACTCATTTGTAATGCCGTGATTTGCCCGATGCGTCGCGCTCCCCTCGGCCGCCTCCGGCGACGGCTCCTCTTAAAGAGGGGCGCCGGACTCTTTAACTTGGCTCCTCCCTGAGGGCAGCTGTCCGCGCAGCGGACTGAAGGGAGCTGAATTATGCCAGCATCCCGTTCCACATACCAACGAAATCAGGCAGGGTCTTGCGCGTGGTGGCCACATTAATGACCTGAATATCGGGAATGCGCAGTCCCAGCATCGTGGCAAACGTGGCCATACGATGGTCGGCGTAGGTTTCCATATTCGCCTCATGCAGTGTCTCAGACGGCACTGGCTCGATGCGCAGTCCGTCGGGCAATTCCTCGGCCACTCCCCCGATGCGGCGAATCTCATTGACCAAGGCTTCCAGACGATTCGTCTCGTGGCCGCGCAGATGCCCGATACCTACCATATCGGTGGGCTTATCGGCGAATACCAGAATCGCCGCCAGCGAAGGCGCAATCTCTCCCGCTGCGGTCAGATCAAACGAGCCTAGGCCGCGTACAGTTCCATCGCCGGTCACTTCGCAATAGCGCACGCCGTCAATCGTCGGGAACGATACCTTGGCACCCATTTGCTCCAAGTATCCAGGCAGCAGACCGCCCGGCTGGGTGGTGGTTTCCGGCCAATGCGGTACACGGACCGTACCACCGGCAATCAAGGCCGCACCGAGGAATGGCGCCGCATTCGACAAGTCAGGTTCGACAGTCACCTTATCCAACAGCTGTATCGCGCGAGGCTCGACCGTCCATGTGCGGGCGGACTCATCGGCTTCAATTGCACCGCCGGCACCGGTCACATCGACCACGGTCATGCGGATGTGCGGCAGACTCGGGGTCTTTTCTCCTGTGTGCGTCAGTCTCAATCCACCGGGCAGTTTGGAACCAATCAACAGCAAACCGGAGATGAACTGGGAGGAACCGGACGAATCGATACTGACCCGAACCTGAGCAGCCGGAAGCTCGGTTGGCGGTGTAATGGTAAACGGCAGTCGTCCGACTTCCCCGTGGTATTCGATCTTGGCACCAAGTTGCTTCAGACCGTCAAGCACCGGCCTCATCGGGCGGGCGTAGGCTTGTTCGTCACCGTCGAAATGCACTGGCCCATCGGCGAACAGTGCCAGTCCCGGTACAAAACGCATCACCGTACCGGCCAAGCCGCAGAACACATCAACGTTGCCATTGAATCGGCCGGATGAAGGCGGTGTGACCGTTACGGTGGTGTCGGTTGTGGTATCGACATCGCATCGCACGCCCAATGCTTCAAGAGCGCCCATCATCAAGTCGGTGTCACGCGAACGCAGCAATCCGACCAAAGTGACGGGTTCATTGCCAAGTGCGGCAAGTATCAGATAACGATTGGATAACGATTTGCTGCCCGGTACCGTCACCGTGGCGTTCAACGGTCGTGTAGCAAGCGGCGCAGGCCAGAGATTCGAGAGTTGTTCAGTCATAAGGCCAAATCTAGCAAATGAATGGGCTCAGCGGTCGGCAGCGATGCGAGATTCAATTTGCTGTTCCGGTTCAGCAGCGGGCTGTTCCAGTCCACCTTCGATGGCTTGGGCATGCAAGAGCTGCGCGGCAATACGATCAGCTTCGATGGCAGCGATTTGACGAGAGAACACGATGAACCAACCGAGGAACGCCAGTCCAGCCAGAGCCTCCACATTGGTAAGCGTGTTGTGCCCCATCATCATATTGACCCAGAATGCGGCGCATACGAGTGCAGCCAAATCGGAGGCCACCATCACCGCTTTGGACAGTCGGGGCGCCAGCCATGGCAGGAGGACAAACAGCAGCAACATCACAAACGGCAGGCCTTTGGCGCAGATGTTGTGCAACAGATTGTGCGGTGTATAGCGGAACACGCCAATGCCGATGAACGCCAGGCCGGCCACGGTCAGCAGAATGGACAGGACGACTATACGGAACATGAAATGCGAAATCTCATAACCGCGGTTCGGGTCGGCTTTGGTGTGGTCATGCCACAGGCGCTGCAGCCGTTCGGTGGTTACCAGCTCGGAGATGGCGAAGTAGCTGACGATGATGATGCACGTGCCGGCCAGAATCAGCGTGGAGTTGAACATGCGTGCCGCGAATGTGGTGCGGTCGCCCAGCTGGGAGAAATTGTTGTGATACCAGTATGGATCGTCGGTGGTCATGCCGGCGGTAACCACGCCGGAGATGACGAAGAACGGCAACAGGCTGGCGATGGTTTTGGCATTCATCATCTCCGCCTGCACGAAGGTCATATACCCCACCACGCCGGCGAAGGCCGCGCAGACGCTGGAAAGATAGCCGGAGAACAGTGCCTTGCCCATCATGTCACTGGCCGCGCCGATCAGGGCGAACGAAGACAGGAAGATGGTCGAGGCGTATACCACCGACAAAGCGATGATTTCGAACATGCGACGAATCGGCGCGAGCCAACCGTGTTTGAGGTTCAGCGAGCGTGACTTGCTGGCGTATCCGATGATGAACGAGATGACACCGCACGCGGCCACGATGCCCGAACACACCATGAAACGGCGTTGGGTCAGCTGCCAGATGGCCGGCGCGAATTGCAGGTACAGGTTCATGGACACCGCGCCGACGACGGCACAAATCAGAAAGGAGATGAGGCCGGAGGTTTCCGCACGTTGGTGACATCCCATGCCGGTCCTCCCCTATCTATTCCGATTCCGCGTCTGCACTGCAGTATGGCCGCAATGTTCGAAAACACTCTTTCCAACACGCCATTGTATCCTGTGTCACAGTCCAGTGATGGGTTACAATGTTATCTTGTGCCTTAACGGCACATCGGGCTATAGCGCAGTTTGGTAGCGCGCCTGCTTTGGGAGCAGGATGTTCCCAAAGCGTTGCGCTTGCGACACCCGATAAGCCATACTCCCGCTTGGGTTTTAGGACTTCAACTAAAACTGAAAAATGACCGCCAGTAACACTCAGTAACAATGACCGCAGACCTCCGATTTTCTCGGCCTATCTGAGTGTCAAAAATGAGTCATCTGGAGGCACAGACCGTCTTGAGGTATGTGTAGACTAAAGAAGTTATGCCAAGTGACATAATTACCGGGCCGTAGCGCAGTTTGGTAGCGCGCTTGCTTTGGGAGCAAGATGTCGCGGGTTCAAATCCCGCCGGCCCGACCACGAAAGCCCTACTCCCGCTTGGGAATTAAGGCTTTTTCTTTTGCTTGAAAAGCCGTTTCGGGGGCCGAAAAAGTTTTACTGGCTTTTACTGGAATCGCTGAATGGTCTTCTTGCGACCTCAGGGTCTTCCATTTTCTTCATCTCTTCAATGATGCCCCTTACATTCTGGTAGCGTTTTCCGGAATCGTTCGCTGAACACTTCTGAATGAGGGAGCTTAGCTGAGAATCGTCGATGAAAAGCCGTTCCCTGCCAGTGAAGATGTAACTGAGGATGAAGCCAATGGCATATATGTCATTGACTGGGGCGAAATTCTTGAACGAACCCAGCGCGGGGTCCGTTATGGATCCTTTCATCACAGATCCAGTGCTCGTAAGGTCGGAGTTTGCCTCTTTTGCGAGGCCGAAATCAGAGACTTTAACCGTGAATGCACCGCCATCCCGATATGCGTGAATGAGCACGTTCTTGTAGCTGAGATCCCGGTGGCATACTTCGTGGTTATGGAGGAAGTTCATCGCATATAGGAACTGCATCGCCATCTTGTGGCGGGCCCGATACGTCAGCTTTTGATTATTGTGCGAAATATAATCCTTCAGCGTGTATTCGCAGTACTCCATCGTGTAACTGTTGTTCGACTCATCGTAACAGAAGACCTTCAGAATATATGGGAAATCGAATCCACTCATAAGAGTGTATTCCTTGCGGAATCTCTGGAGTTCTTTAGATGCAGCGCTCTTCTTCAGCTTCTTTCGAGCGACGTAGACTCCATAGTTCGGATCCAAGAATTTGTGAACAACCGCATATGCTCCTTCTCCAACAAGCTGAAGCGATGCCTGGCCAACACCGGTGAGCATTATCCTGCTATCCTCAACTTCAAACACCGTGTCATAGCGTTCAATCGTTATCGGTGTGAGCTTTTCTGGAATAGGGCTTCCGCCGCTGGATGTGAGCCATTGCCGGGAACTCTCAATCACCCTTTGGTATTCGGGAGATACCTTGATATGCTTTCCGGCTTTATCGGCCAGTTTCATTAGATCGTGATACTCGTCGTTTACCTGCATCAATTCCCGACTGGGGTCGGCGTTGAAATGGCCTTCAGCACCGTCCGGCGCTTTATGGTTCATGAACTCGAAGGCGTTGTTGTAATGCTCATGCAGCCACGCGAAAGCGCAGCAGAAATTGGAGCTGTCCTCGTACAAGCGAAGATAGTCCTCGCTAATCTGTTCCTCAGTGAACCTATCTAGGAAATAATTCAGCTGCTTTTGAGGGGTCAAGGCCACTTCAGTCCTCCGGTAGCGAACAAGGTCAGAAATATTCTAAGCCTTGACCCTTCACGCAATTATCGTTGCGATGCGTTTGCTCGCCTTCTTAGGAGTGGTACTAGTTCGCTCAGTGAGAGTTTGCCGTCAGAGTCGTAGCTCAGGGTTCCCCGCTTCACCCAGCTGCGGATGGTGCTGGCGGGCAAGCGGATCCCGGCCTTAGCGCATTCGGCGCTCAACTGCTTGGGCGTGCCCCTGACCTCGCTGACGACCAGCTTGGCCAGCAGACGGTCGGCGACGGCCCGACGGTTCACCTTGTCGCCACATCCGGTGCATTCGCCGTACTGTTCGTCGGGATCACCCCACACCACGCTCCCGCAACTGGGACATGCGCCGAACGCCATGCGCGGCCCGGCGGGGTTGACCGCCGTGTGGATCCGTCGGGCGATGTCGGTGATGTCCTGATACCAGGCGAGCACGTCCCCGCTCGACAGCAAGGAGGCCGGATCCGTGATGGCGGCGTTCGCCAGCGCCCTCACCGTGGCTCTGGGGTCCACGGCCTTCGCGTAGTCGAACCTCAACCCCAGTTGGCGCAGCAGTCGTTCCGTCTCGCAGTACAGTTCCCACATGCCGTCTCTTAATGGCGACGGTGCCTGAGCCGGGGCCGTGTGCCCGCTGCCTTGCCGCGTACTGACGCTGGCCCGTTCGGTGGCGACCAATAGCAGCGGCATGGCATCCTCCCCTATCACGGCAAGGGCGTCCATGAGCCACCGCTCGCACTCCTTGCACAGCAGCCGCCCCGGCTCGGTACCGGCTCCGTCATCGTTCACACATGGCCCTGTCATCGTCTTCCCTCCTGTCCAGATGTTGTTTGATTGCCTGCAGGCTGTCAGTGTCGTACCCACACGAGCACCACCAGCGCAGTGTGTGCCCGTCGTATTCGGTGACCACCAGATGCGGTTCACTCGTGGCTGCCATCGTCGTGTCTTTCGTTCATGGAGCGGATGTGTTCCTGCATGGCGGTGAGCGACGGGTAGTCGCGGCCGCACGAGCAGACGAAGATCCTGCCATTACGGGCGGTGTCCACGAGCCTGTGCCTGATCGTGGGCGCGGGGTCGTCAAGGAGTGCCAGCGGGTTGTTCATGATGGTCTCTCCGATCTTGTGTTCCAGATGATGCGCGAACCGGTTGGGGTCGCGTGTGGCGTATCCGCACTGGCAGACGCGCATGTATCCGGCGGCGGCGCCGAACCCGACCGTGGTGGCCGGTGTGCGCAACGTGGCCAGTACCGCCGGCACGAGTCCGGCGAGCCGGTGCGCGTGGATGCTGGATGGTTGCGGTTGGTGTGTGGTGGTCATGGTTGTCTCCTTCAGGCTGTCTCGAAAGCGTTTATCTCCCCATCGCTGAGTTGTGGCCCGTTCCACTTGGCCGTTGCCGTGCGTTTGGGTGGTTTGAACGGCTTCGTGCTGATCGGCGTGCGGAAGCACTCGTGGGCTGCGAGGTACATGCCGTCCGGTTGGATGCCCCGCGTGCCGCATGACTGTGTCTGTTCAATAGAAGTTAGGCCGATGCAGCGTAACTATTCAGTCCGAAAAAGCGGTAGGAATTAGTCCGTTTCACCGAAATGGCGAGATGAAGGGCACCGGCCCGCCATAACCCGGCTATTTTCCCGAGTTGAAACACACCCGGCCGAACAAGGCCACTCGGGAAAGGAAAGGAATGACGAAACCGGTGTCTATACAACAACGTATCAGGATTCTCGACGCCCAGGGCGTGTCATGGCGCGAAATCGCCAGACGCCTTGGCATGTCGAGGGATACCGTCAGGAAATACGCGACCATGGAGGACTGCTCGCCGAAACCCGCGGCCGGGAAGGGACGGCGTTCCCTGACCGACGCGCATTCCGGCACGGTGGATTCGTGGCTGGCCGCGGACAGGCTCATGCCCCGCAAGCAGCGCCATACCGCCAGACGCGTGTACGCCAGGCTCGTCGAGGAGGAGGGCTTCGAGGGCTCGTACTCGTCGGTGCAGCGCTACGTGAAGAGGTGGCGCGAGGAGCATCGGTCCGACGGCGACGGCAATGGCCGACATGAACGGCATCGACGTGTCCGGCTGGCAGTCCCCGACGGTCACTTGCACCGCCGACTACGACTTCGCCGTGGTCAAGGCCACGCAGGGCACCGGCTTCACCAACGGATACATGACCAGCCAGGCGCGATGCGTGAAGCAGCGTGGCAAGAGCCTTGGCTTCTACCATTACGCGGGCGGCGGCAACGCCACCCGTGAGGCCGATTATTTCGTGAACACCGTCCGACCCTACGTGGGTGAGGCGGTGCTCGTTCTGGATTGGGAAAGCTACCAGAATGCGGCGTGGGGCAATTCCAACTGGATCCGAGTGTTCGTCAATCGAGTCCATGATCGCACCGGCGTATGGCCATTGGTCTACGTGTCCGCCGCGTTCATTCCCCAGATCCCGGCCGATGTGCGTGCCAACTGCGGTTTGTGGGTGGCGCAGTACGCCAACAACAATCCCACCGGCTGGCAGTCCCGGCCGTGGAACTACGGCAAGTACGGTGAGGCTATGCGCCAGTACACCAGCAACGGTCGCATCAACGGCTACAACGGGCCTTTGGATCTGAACTACTTCCGTGGCACCCGCGAACAGTGGGACAAGTACGCCAACCCCGGCAAAATCTCCAAACCGGCTCCGACGCCGGCTCCGCAGCCCGCGCCGAGCGTGGACTACGAGGCGTTGGCGACCGCGACGATCCGCGGCGACTACGGCAACGGCGAATCCCGCAGGGCTGCGTTGGGCGCGAACTACGGGCCAGTCATGCGCATCGTCAACCAGCGGCTCAACGGATCCGCAGCATACGCGCCCGCCGCTTCCACCCGGAGCGTGAGCGTGACCGTGCGCAGTGGCGACATCATGTCCGGCATCGCCAAACGAACCGGGCTGTGGCCGTTGTCCGCGTGGAGCGTGCCGTCCGGCAACATCAATCTGATCTATCCCGGCAACATTGTCACCTACCGAGGCACGGCAACTGCTACTAGAGGATCCGCAACAACGGGAGGTCGCGTGCATGTTGTCAAGAGTGGCGAAACGTTGAGTGGCATCTTCGGGGCCAATGGCTGGCAGCGCGTCGCCCAGTTGGACAACCTCGCCAACCCCAACCTCATTTACCCCGGCCAGCGGCTCCGCTACTGACCACAACCATCGTGGCCTTCGGCACCGTGCCGGAGGCCACCTTCATCATCAAACCAAGGAGAAAACTATGGATATTTCCACCGCAACCACGCTCGCATCCGGGCTCGTGGCGTTGATCGTGCCCGCATTCGTGCAGGCGTTCAAGAAATACATCCCCAGCGGATACGTCGGACTCGTCTCCCTCGCGGCGTCCATCCTGCTCGGCACCATCGCCATCGCCGCCACCGGCGGTTTCGACGGCACCTACACGTGGGGTATCGTGCTCGCAGGCGTGGTGGGCGTCGCGCAGACCGTGTATACGCTTGTCAACCAAGCTTTTGATGGCAAGCTGAGCAAAGACTCTGGGGCTATTTAAAGGAAAGGGTTACCGGGCAGCATGCGCGCCATCCGGCAACCCTTTCATCTCATATGCCAGATTCCGCCGTCTGATCTATATACTTCTTCCAAGCGGGAGCTTCCATGAGATCTCTCTGCGCTTCGCACACTTCAATCAGCTCTTTGATTTTTTCGTGTTTGGCGCTTTCGTTGCTCTGGAACAGTGCGATAAAGCATTTCTGGAATTGCGCAAGCGTCAAAGGCAGTATGTCTAGTCGTTGCTTGACATCGCCTTTTGCGTACCATACGCCGTGGCGGAAGGTCTCGGCTGTGTTGGTGTCGATCTTGACTGCGATGAACAGTCCATACACTGGAATGTCGTTTTTCCCATACTTCAGCACCGCTTCGGATACGTGCCGTCTTACAGGCTCGCCTTCCATGGATTCCTGGCGGGAGCCTGTGGACATAGTAACTTCAGTCAGAATGGTGAATTTATCGTATTCGCAGTACAGGTCTCCTTGTCCGCCGCCTGCTGCCGATACAGGAAGGAAGTCCGAGTCCAATCGGAAACCTCGCATATCGCTGGGATGGTTGACGAGGTTTCCGAAGGCGAGCGCGGCACGCCATAATACCCATTCGAGATATGCCGGAGTTTCATCTTTCGGTACTTCGATGCCGTTGTCCTCATCGGCGTCATCGATCTTCTTGCCGCCGCCTTTGATCAACAGTGTCATGTAGTCGGAGATCTCCTGCCACTGTTCTGGCTGTTTGGCGGCGTAGTTGATTTCGTCGGTTCTCTGCCAGAGTTCTTCGAGATGGAGGCGCGCTGCATTGATCTCAGGTACCGTCGATACCGGGCGATTCCCAAAATCGTAATACACATGGTTCTTCTTCAGCTGTGCTTCCATATCGAGAAGCAAAGCCTTGGCGGTCTCAAGATCATCCATAGGCAAGGACGCGCCATGGCAGAGCTCCTTGTATACGTCCATAATTGGGCGACGGCTCAATGTTGTTGAGGCCAGCTTTTCCGCTAGGAAATGCTTGGCCGGAACGATGACAAGGCCTCGACCTTTCCTTTGGACGATTCCACTGATGCGAAGGTAGCGCATGTTCATATCGCTGTAATCAGTGAAATTATCGCTCTTCTTGTTGTAATCCTGACCGCGCTTCTTGATTTCGTCGGCGTCGAACCTACGCTTGGCTGTTGCTTTCTTGCGACGCTCTCGCAGATCGATGATATGGTTTACGACATCGTTGATGTCATAGCTGGGATCGGTGGTATGACCCCATAGCGAGAATTCGATTCGGCTGATTTCACTGGTGCCTGTACGCTTTTCAAGTTCCAGCATCACCGCCAATATCCACCTTAGCGGGGAGAAGAAGCCGAGATCTCCTGGAACTTTGGTCTGCTCAAGACTCAGCGAACGTAAGAAGCATTCCTGCTGCGCAGGATAGGTGTCGGCTTTGAGGAAGGTCTCGCCGAATGGTGTCACCAGATCTTGGGGGCCGAGATCTTCCTGTTTGCCGCCCTTCTTTTTAACTTGTGGGTAAATGAACCCAAAACGGGCAAACATTAACCGCCATTTTCTTGCATAGCTGCTGGTGTCTTCTGCTTCGCCGGTCGAATTAACCAAGCCGGCATGATTAAGCAGTGTTTGGAATCGTTCTTCGTTGCTTCCTCGCAGGTTCCCATTGAACGGGGACTCGGCGAACAGCTTCAGCCCCTCCCAGATGCGCATCGGATTGCGTAATCCAGTGTTGCCCAGTTGCCAGATCGTTATCGGTTTGCCCATGACTTCAGTTTACAGTCAACTCAGCATCATGGGCATTAGCCTTATGATTACCAGCCAAGGAAGAAGTACTCTTCGACCTTGTTTCTGTTTGCCGCACCTTTATGCTGGGTGCCAATGGAGTATCGGTAGTCAACGGGAACGACTTCGACATTCTTCTTATGCCGACCAAGGATCCTCAGCATCTCTTCTTTTGTCGGCTGACTGTTGGAAGAATAGGAGATGATAAGAATACTATCCTTGAATCGCTCGATCAATTTGTCGAATGCGTCCGCAGCTCCCGTCCGGGAAGAGAATGGGGTCGGGTAGGACTTGAATTTCTTGGTCTTGGTATGCCCCTGCATCGTGACGCCTTGCCAGTCGCAGGCAAGTCCCTCGACGAAATGGTAACGCCGTACATATTCGTTATCCGACAATGGCGAGTAGTACGGAGGATCCATGTATACGAGGTCGGGATGGTTTGCCTCAAGTAGCAAAGCATCGCCGCGAATGGACTTATTCTGCTGATGATTATCGAAGACAGCGTTGTTCACCGCTTCAACGGCTTCGAGGAACTGCTCGGCAAGTGTCTTCTTCAAGTCCTTGCGTCCATCGTCGTACCGGTGTCCGGTGTAAGTGAAGATACCACGCGGGCGTTTTTTCGTGCAGGCGCGAATCAATGCGGTCATAGCGATGGCCTGCTGATAGGGATCTTCGATGTCTTTGATACGCGTGCGAAGAACGTCGATCAGATGATTTTCTTCGTCCGTGTAATACAGTCCCCTGAAGGTATTCGACACGAAATCGTCGGTCGGGCAATCCTTCAGCAATGCCTTTGCCTCTTGCAAAGGCAGAGTCGCGTTCTGGTTTTCCACCATCGCCTTGGTGAAGGTGGCGCTCATGGCCATGTAGTCGTTGCTTATGACTTGTTTGCCTTGCGCTTTGAACATGTAGCTGACGATGCCCGATCCGGAGAACAGGTCCACGACCGAGTTGAAGTTGAGTCTGGATGCCACATTCCACAGTTCAGTGAGCAGTTTCTGCTTGGAACCCATGAAACGGGTTGGCGGATATAGCTCAACCTGCTTGGATAGGTTTTTCTTTTCCGGCAGAGCCGCCGCCAGGGTCTTGGGCTCTGGTTCTGCAATGACCAGTGTGTCTTCTCCCGTGCGGCTGCTTGCCCTGCAGGCTACAGAACGTTTTGTAGGAATGACCTGAATCTCGTATTGCCCATACAGATCATGGACCAGCGGATGATTCGAGTTGGTCAGCAGAAGATGGCATCCCAGCGAATGCAGACGGGAGAATTCAACTGCAAGCCGTGAATGGTCGGAGATCTCGAACTGTTCCTTCGTATAGCGCTTGAAATCCGAATATTCGGAAACCGGAATGTACGGCGGGTCAAGAAACACGAAGTCACCTGGTTCGGCGTATTCGGCAAGCACGGCGGCATAGTCGCCGCAGACAATTGTGGCATTCTGGAGCGCTTTGGAAGCTTCACGCAGGGCCTGAACGTCGCAGATCTTCGGGTTCTTGTATTTTCCGAATGGAGTATTGAACTGTCCCTTGCGATTGACTCGATACAGGCCGTTGAAACAGGTCTTGTTCAGGTAGATCGTTCGCGCCGCAGCTTCTACCGGCGACAGTTTTGTCCAATCCAGAGAGCGAACCTTGAGAAACCGCTCTCGCTCGTTCTTGTACCCAGCGAGAATAGCGATCACTTCTTCGACATGATCCCTCACTTGTGTATATAGATTCACAAGTTCGGGATTGCTGTCCGCAACCACGGCATTCTCAGGACGAAGCGCGAAGAACAGCGCACCGCCACCGAAGAATGGTTCGATATATTTGCCATAGTGCACCGGAACTTTCGGAAGAAGCACATCAAGCATCTGGGATTTGCCGCCAGCCCACTTCAGGATAGGCTTCACTCGGCCATTGGACACCCCAGCTGATGCGTGAGCGCCATTTGTTTTCACACGTGGACGGCCGGCCTTCCTAGGAGAAAGCATGCGCTCCAGCACGTCGGAGAGGAATGGATTGCCATTATTGGAACGCAACGTGCCGCGTCGAACCAGAGTGGCGACTGTGGCGTTCTTCACACCTAGTATTTTTGCGGCCTCTGCCTTGGTGATGGTTTTGTCCTCGACCGGCATGTTCTGAGCCGCATAATTCCCAAGCGGAGTGCGCCACCAAGAAGGGTCCTTCTCACTTTTTTTGATCAAGAGAGTGTAGACCTGCTGCCATTCCGGTTCTTTGCGCAGTTCAGGAAGGGAGGTGTTGTTTGATTTGATCTGAAGAATGAGGTCTCCCGCGTCCACGCCAAACATCGGCAAGTTGTCAAAGAGCCCTTTGGATTCTTGAAGGAACTGAAGCGTGGCTTCCTCAACCAGTGTGTTCATCATCGTTCCTCACCATCCTATGGATCTCTATTGTTTAATGTCTAAAACAAGTTTGACATTTTCATTGGACAGATCCATTTATTGCTTGATGTCTGAGGCGTGTCCTACGCTCGCTTAAACGAGCGTAGGACACGGTTTGTCCATACAATTCGATTGACCATAGAAACGAAAGGTTGGTTAGCCTTATCATGAGTCGGTCAGGTACAGCCTTTGGACGTTACTCTATGTCGGGAGGACGCTTTGAAGAAGCGGAAGGTCTCCCTCTCTCCGCTATCAGTGAACTCAAGAACTACAAAGATCTAATCGATGACGTGGCTGCTAGGCTTTACAAGCGCGAACATCCCCGTAAAAAGAATCTTCCCAGTGGGTTTTCTCGCGATATCGACATCCGCCTTACAGGAATAAAGCATGGCTGTGTAGTGGTGGAAATGACAAGATATCAGCATGAGACCTCTAATCAGATACCGCTTTGGGATGAAGATGCGCCTGACTTTGCTGAAACAGCCAGAAAAATGATTAATTCAACTATTAGGAGCATAAAACAAGCTAAGGATCCAGCTTCAATAGGAGACTTTCCACCGGAGTCGCTTTCCCGCTTATACCGTTTAGGTAAATCACTAAACGAAGATGAAAAAATCACCCTAGCAGAGGCAGATAATTCAGGACGTATAGACGTTGACAGCGATTGGAAAGATATTATTTCTCGTTCTACCGAGAGTCAATTTGTCGAAAGAGTTATTGACGGCAAGCTTGTCGGAATGGATGCCAGCGAGGAATGGTTTACTTATACTTTCTTGATCTATACCTCCCAGAAGATAATTAGAGGCAAAGCTGACATTAATCGATGGGATGATTTTTATAAATTCTTTAACAATAGAAGCCGAGCACGTATGTGTTCCTTGTCCGTCGTTTGCAAAATAAACGATGATGGCGATATTGAATCCATAGAACAGACTTACGGTATAGAAGAGACTCTACCTGAGAAGTTTACAAGCAGGCTGGAAGCTCTTGCGCAGCTTAGCACTGGATGGTATGGCACTCAAGATGGCGTTCCTCAAGGTGAACCCATTAAAGACAGCATCTTTAAGAATGTTCAGTCATTCTTATGCGAAGCACTCTCTTATACAAGCTCAATACCGCAAATAATCGATCTTGTCATTTTCCCGCAAATCAACGGTGGAATTCAAATCGAATGGAAAGAGCTAGATTACGAAGTTGATTTCGAGCCTGACGATACAATCAATGCGTTTGACTTTAGCAAAAACGAAGAAGATTGCGAGAAGATGTTTGCAGCAGACTGCTCTCCAAATGAAATCCTAAATTGGATGATTGGGGGCGAGCTAAATGACTGAAAACTCACAAAACTGGCCTGATTTAAAGACCGGAGAGGAAGATATAACTAATTCCTCAGATACTTGCTTCAGAAATGTACACCCTGAATTTATTTCTGATGGCGTTGTTTGTTCTTCAGCTTTCAATCCGTCAAAAGACGATGAAGGCGAGTTGTCTACAGCACGTTCTTCAAAAGTAAGTCCTCAACAGCATTACGAAGAATTTACTCAGTTTGGACATCAGTCTGCCGGAGTCTATTCAGTTACTACCGATGATATTCGCAAGGAAGAGTTACGTTGGGTTGACAATGACTCTCTTCAAGAAGAATCATTGCGTGTTACTGGTCATGCATATATTGACTTCCGTCTTTGTTCGTCAAAAGGAGCAAAGAAGAAAGCACGTTCATTGGCACGTAAGGCTGTACAAGCCTACTTGCCGCATGCTGAAGAATAATATTTCTTATGGAGGAAATGGATGGCAACAAGCCAGTCAGTATCAGCTAGAACCATGATCTGATCATCGTCAGTAAGGAAAACTGTACGGGCATTCGACACGCCGAGGGACTTAGCCCATGCCATAGCCTGACTTGAATACAATCCGTTAACAATGACCGTCACGGTGAGCCAATCCCAGTCGCCTCAACAAAGACAACCAAAAACCGCAAACCGCCATTTTCCAACGATATTGGACTCAACAAAGACCAGTGGTTTCAACAAAGAAACACCCCGCTAAAACAGGATGTCGTGGGTTCAAATCCCGCTAGCCCGACAAACAAAAAAAGCCTGGAATCTCAACGATTCTGGGCTTCTTCTTTTATCCGGCCGCTAAACGATTTATCCGATTTTATCCGATGACCGTAGAACCTATATGGCCTTGCGGTCTAAGGGACTTTTGTGATGTTGGGACCTCACCTGCTAGTCAGTTCGATTCCATGCGACATCGATTTCCGCTTCCCAATCTCAAATGACACCAAAATACCTGCAACGCATTCCGGGATATCCAGGCGTCATACGGCAGTTTCGACGACTATATTTGGCGGTTCACCGGCCGTCACGTCATCTACGAGACAGGCATGACTACATCCCCTCTGTCCGACGCCATCGCAGCGGATCTCAAGACGTACGGCATGCGATTCATCGGTACCACCATCGTCTACGCCTATCTGCAATCCATCGGCGTCATCAATGCACATGAGCCTGGATGCTTCCTGCATCGGGAAAGATGACCTGTGCCGGATTCATAAGGTCGCTCGGGCAGAATCTCTCCGAGAGGAACCAGTGCTTCTAGTTATTTTGCTTATCGAGTTCTTGGTAGCGCTCTTTGACCACGGTGAGGATTCCGGCAGATTGTTCGCGCTACTGCGCGGTGAGCGCTTCGAGCAGTTCACCGAAAGTCAACCCACCTTCACTACCGGATGACGGATGACGGTTTTGAGGTTTTCCGGTTTTGCTCGGCGCGGATCGGATATGTAGATTTCGTGATGTCGGCGGGCGTCGGAGAGGTCGAGCTCGTAGCCTTGCGAGCGCGCGTAGTCATCCAGAATCGCCACGGTTGCGGGCTCGTCGTCGTACGGGCCCTTGTGCATGACCTGCGCGACCACGCCTTCATCGAAATCGAAGAGATATGCGCGATTGACGTCGGATTCCGGGTGTTTGGCGGCAAACGATGTCTTGGCCCACGCAAAGACCTTATCGGTCACGAATTCCGGCAGACGAATCATCGAAGTCCAATGGAAGTCGGCTTTGTGCGCGTAATCGACGCCGGACACACCCTCCCCCATGCTCCATAAGCCCTCCAGCGGAGGCACGGTGTAGTCGAAGTACCCGTCGATATGCTCGGCCGGGTTCTTTGACTTCTTGCTCATTTTGACGGTGAACGAAATGCCGTAAAGCAGTTGCATCGCCTTGGCGTAATCGCCGCCTTCTTCGTTCGGGTCGCCCACACCGTCCACCGCGACGAACCGCATCGCCGGTACCATGACGATGGCCGGCATGGTCTTCGGCCAATACAGGTCCTTATACTCCTTCTTATAATCGAACGCCATCGCTCATTCCCCTTCCGCCACCGCATCGATCTCGTCCTGACGCCGCCACCGCTTGAGGTTTGGCAGCAGCGCCGACATGCAATCCTCGGCCTGTTCGACGCTGATATGGCAGGATTCCGCCATCATCGGCGCACACGCGGCGACCAATTCATCGCTATTGGCATAGTCCTGAAGAAAAACGCCGTCGTCATAGCAGTAGTTGCAATAATCTCCGCTTCGCGTTCCATCCGGTTCGGTGCCATGGTCTTCCGGGCGATAGAACGGCATGGCGCAACTTTGGCAAAAACCGTTGTCCGGCATCTCCATAAGCCTCGCCATCGGCACCTCAAAACGGGTGCTGATAAGCCGAATCATGTCGATGCTCGGCTCTGCCGTTCCCTTCTCCCAGCGGGAAAGCGCCTGTTGGGTGACGAACAGCTCGTGCGCGAACTGCGACTGCGTAAGACCTCGCTCCTCGCGCACGACTTTGATAACCTGACCGATCGACATGACTACCTCCCGATATCGGAAAACGATTCGAGCGCCTCGCTGTGCGCTTGCTGATTCCAGTCTAAGGGCATGGCCCGTTCGCCAAGCGCGGGTACAACAAACCGTTGTTCGCGCTTGCATCCCGGAGGAAGAAACGGCTCGGTCGAACCTATTTCCTCTCCGCACCCTTCAGTTCTCCCGGTTCCTCTGACTCCTTTGCAAGCGCGGCGGACGGGATAAGCACGCTCACGTATGGGGTTGCGTCGGATAGGACGTTGTCGTAGAAGCGCTGTTTGGCGTCGATGAAGTCGATGGAATCCTGGATTTCCGCAAGCTGTTCGACCAGCCGCGCCCGCTTGTCGGCAAGCATCCGCTTGCGCTCGGGGATGCTCGGCTCGTGGAGGAGCGTAAGGGGCGTGAGTAGGGGTTCGCGGCTTTGCTGCGGTCTCTCCGTCACCCGGCTACACCGGGAGCTCCCTCGTCAGAGGGAGCTTAACTTCGGTCTGGTTATAGGCCCATGGGCTTTTTGGCGCTCATGAGCATGAGGAAGCTGCGGGACTGGGCGGTGATCATGAAGCCCGCCTCATAGCTCAGTTCCGGCCCATTCGGGTTGTGCGTATCCACGACCAGCTGCCACTTACGGCCGTAACGCTCATCCGGCAGAGTGAACATGATCGGCTCGTAATGCGCGTTGAAGATCAGGATGAAGTCGTTGTCGACCATCCGGTTGCCATACCAGTCGACCTCGGGAATATCCGATCCGTTCAGGTAGATCATCATGGAGAACGCATGGGTGTTCTGCCAATCGTCCATATCCATGATGGAACCGGTGTGGTCAAACCATTCGACCTGCGGAATCGTGTTGGAGTCGTCGCCCGGTTCGCGGCCGGCGAAGAAACGACGACGGTGCAGCACCGGATGTTCCAAACGCAAATGAATGAGCTTGGAGACGAACGCAAGAAGCTCTTCCTGGTTCTTGTCGAGATTCCAATCGGTCCACGAAATCTCATTATCCTGGCAGTACGCGTTATTGTTGCCCTGCTGGGTGCGGGCCACTTCGTCACCACCGCAGATCATCGGAATGCCTTGGCTTAGCAGCAGAGTGGAGAACATGTTACGCATCTGACGCTGGCGCAATTCGTTGACGTCGCGAATGTTGGTGGGGCCTTCCACACCGCAGTTCCAGGAACGATTGTTGCTCTCACCGTCCCGGTTGCCTTCACCATTGGCTTCATTGTGCTTCTCGTTGTAGCTGACCAGATCGTTCATCGTGAAGCCGTCATGCGCGGTGATGAAGTTCACGGATGCCACCGGTCGGCGGCCATTGACCTGATACAGGTCGGAGCTGCCCATCAGGCGAGAAGCAAATTCAGGCAAAGTGGACGGTTGCGAGCGCCAGAAGTCGCGCACGGTATCGCGGTAGCGACCGTTCCACTCGGACCAGCTGGACGGGAAGCCACCCACCTGATAGCCACCTGAGCCCAAATCCCATGGCTCGGCGATCAGCTTGACGCGCGAGATGATCGGATCCTGTTCCACGATGTCGAAGAACGCGGACAGCTTGTCGACCTCCTGGAACTGGCGAGCCAGCGTGGCGGCCAGATCGAAGCGGAAGCCGTCAACATGCATTTCGGTGACCCAGTAGCGCAGCGAATCGGTGATCAGCTGCAGGGCATGCGGCGAGCGCATAAGCAGTGAGTTTCCGGTGCCGGTGGTGTCGAAGTAGTGCTGCTGATCACCTTCCACCAGTCGGTAGTAGGAGGCGTTGTCGATACCCTTGAAGCTCAGAGTGGGGCCCATATGGTTGCCCTCGGCGGTGTGGTTGTACACCACGTCAAGAATGACCTCCATGCCGGCATGATGATATGCCTTGACCATGGCCTTGAACTCGTTGACCTGTTCGCCGCGTTCCCCGGAAGAGGAATAGGCGTTGTGAGGTGCGAAGAAGCCGATGGTGTTGTATCCCCAGTAGTTCGACAGACCCTTTTCCTGCAGGAAGGAGTCGTTGACGAACTGGTGAATCGGCATCAGTTCAATGGCGGTGACGCCAAGCTTTTTCAAATATTCGATGACGCTCGGATGAGCCAGACCCGCGTAGGTGCCGCGGATATCCGGCGGCACATCCATGTTGAGGTTGGTCATGCCGCGCACATGCGCCTCATAAATCACCGAATCATGGTACGGAATATACGGATGCTGATCATTGCCCCAATCGAAGTAGGGGTTGATGACCGCGGACTTCATGGTGTGAGCCGCCGAGTCGAGGTCGTTCATCGCCGTGTTGTCGTCCGGACTCTTGAACCAGTACGAGAACAGGCTTTCGTCGCCGTCGATATTGCCTTCGATGGCCTTGGCATATGGGTCGAGCAACAGCTTGTTAGGATTGCACCGCAGACCGTTCGCC
>OIEP01000146.1_pt1 | contig 24948 bp, 27 predicted proteins | sample 1581861 | NCBI WGS metagenome assembly OIEP01 (sample SAMN03281009, study PRJEB24777) | human gut metagenome | isolation source: fecal sample PR192 from 1 month old female Indian infant, vaginally...
GCTGTTTATCGTCATCGCCATCCTCGAACCGATGCTGCAACTGAACAATATGGTTGGAATGTAATTTACGGAGTTATCACATGAATTCGTTATCCCGCACACAAAAACCACGGGCAGGTTTTACCCTGCTGGAAGTGATGGTGGTGATTGTTATTCTTGGCGTCCTGGCAAGTCTGGTGGTGCCTAACCTGCTGGGCAACAAAGAGAAAGCCGATCGGCAAAAAGCCATCAGCGATATTGTGGCGCTGGAAAACGCGCTGGACATGTACCGACTGGATAACGGGCGTTATCCAACCACCGAGCAGGGGCTTGAGGCGCTGATCCAGCAACCGGCCAATATGGCGGACGCCCGCAACTACCGTACCGGTGGATACATCAAACGACTGCCAAAGGATCCGTGGGGCAATGATTATCAGTATCTCAGCCCGGGTGAAAAAGGGCTGTTTGATGTTTATACCCTGGGGGCAGATGGTCAGGAAAACGGGGAGGGCGCTGGCGCAGATATCGGTAACTGGAATTTGCAGGAGTTTCAGTAATCAGTGCCTGAACGCGGATTCACACTTCTGGAAATCATGCTGGTGATTTTCCTTATCGGCCTTGCCAGTGCGGGCGTGGTGCAGACTTTTGCGACCGATTCTGAACCGCCCGCGAAAAAAGCGGCGCAGGATTTTCTGACTCGCTTTGCGCAGTTTAAGGACAGGGCAGTGATCGAAGGGAAAACACTCGGTGTGCTAATCGACCCACCAGGTTACCAGTTTATGCAGCGTCGTCACGGACAGTGGTTGCCCGTTTCCTCGACCCGCTTATCGGCACAGGTTACGGTGCCAAAACAGGTGCAGATGCTGTTACAACCCGGCAGTGATATCTGGCAGAAGGAATATGCGCTGGAGATGCAACGTCGTCGCCTGACGCTGCACGATATTGAACTGGAGCTGCAAAAAGAGGCGAAAAAGAAGACGCCGCAGATCCGTTTTTCGCCTTTTGAACCCGCCACGCCGTTTACGCTGCGCTTCTACTCGGCGGCACAAAACGCGTGTTGGGCGGTAAAGCTGGTGCACGATGGCGCGTTATCCCTCAATCAATGTGATGAGGGGATGCCATGAAGCGTGGATTTACCTTGCTGGAAGTAATGCTCGCGCTGGCGATTTTTGCGTTGGCCGCCATGGCGGTGTTACAGATTGCCAGCGGTGCGCTGAGTAATCAGCACGTTCTTGAGGAAAAAACGGTGGCTGGTTGGGTAGCTGAAAACCAGACCGCGCTGCTTTACCTGATGACCCGTGAACAACGAGCGGTCAGGCACCAGGGCGAGAGTGATATGGCAGGAAGTCGCTGGTACTGGCGAACGATCCCTCTGAATACAGGTAACGCGCTGCTCCAGGCGGTGGATATTGAAGTCAGTCTTCATGACGACTTTTCGCCAGTGATTCAGTCACGACGCGCCTGGTTTAGCGCCGTGGGAGGCCAACAGTGAGAAGGGCTCGCGCTGGTTTCACGTTACTGGAAATGCTGGTGGCGATAGCCATTTTTGCCTCACTGGCACTGATGGCGCAGCAGGTGACAAACGGCGTTACACGCGTGAATAGCGCCGTCGCCGGACACGATCAAAAACTAAACCTCATGCAGCAAACGATGAGTTTTTTGAACCACGATCTGACACAAATGATGCCGCGTCCGGTAAGAGGCGATCAGGGCCAGCGTGAACCAGCGTTACTGGCGGGCGCTGGCGTGCTGGCGTCTGAGAGTGAAGGGATGCGCTTTGTGCGTGGCGGCGTGGTTAATCCGTTGATGCGCCTGCCGCGCAGTAATCTGCTCACTGTCGGTTACCGCATTCATGACGGTTACCTTGAACGGTTAGCCTGGCCGCTGACCGATGCAGCGGGCAGCGTGAAGCCAACAACGCAAAAATTAATTCCGGCGGATTCGCTCCGTTTGCAGTTCTACGACGGCACGCGCTGGCAGGCGAGTTGGTCGTCAGGGCAGGCGATCCCTGTGGCGGTGCGCATGACTCTGCATTCGCCGCAATGGGGCGAGATTGAACGCATCTGGTTGTTACGCGGGCCGCAATTATCATGATCACCTTACCACCAAAACGCGGAATGGCACTGGTCGTGGTGCTGGTATTGCTGGCGGTTATGATGCTGGTGACCATCACGCTTTCCGGGCGGATGCAGCAACAACTTGGGCGAACGCGCAGCCAGCAGGAGTACCAGCAGGCGCTGTGGTACAGCGCCAGTGCAGAAAGCCTGGCGCTGAGCGCGCTCAGTCTGAGCCTGAAAAATGAAAAGCGTGTGCATCTGGCACAACCGTGGGCTTCTGGCCCGCGTTTTTTCCCACTGCCGCAGGGGCAAATCGCCGTCACTCTGCGTGACGCACAGGCCTGCTTTAACCTGAATGCCCTCGCTCAGCCGACGACGGCGTCGCGTCCGCTCGCGGTACAACAACTGATTGCCCTGATCTCGCGCCTTGATGTACCTGCTTATCGGGCCGAACTGATAGCCGAAAGCCTGTGGGAGTTTATTGACGAAGACCGCAGCGTGCAGACGCGTCTGGGGCGTGAAGACAGCGAGTATCTCGCCCGCTCGGTGCCGTTCTACGCCACTAATCAACCGCTGGCGGATATCAGCGAAATGCGCGTGGTACAGGGAATGGACGCCGGGCTTTATCAAAAACTGAAACCGTTGGTCTGTGCGCTGCCGATGGCCCGCCAGCAAATCAACATCAATACATTAGATGTCACGCAAAGTGTGATTCTTGAGGCGCTGTTTGACCCGTGGTTAAGCCCTGTTCAGGCGCGGGCGTTATTACAACAACGTCCGGCGAAGGGCTGGGAAGATGTCGATCAATTTCTTGCTCAGCCGCTACTTGCAGACGTCGATGAGCGTACTAAAAAACAGCTAAAAACCGTCCTGAGCGTGGACAGCAATTACTTCTGGCTGCGTTCAGATATCACCGTGAATGAGATTGAACTGACGATGAATTCGTTAATTGTCCGCATGGGCCCACAACACTTTTCTGTTCTCTGGCATCAGACAGGAGAAAGTGAGTGAGTTCCATGCTTGAGATTTTTTTCCCGCTTTGCGCCGCTGATCCCATCCGTTGGCAGCGCCATACACCCGACGTGGAGCACGGTATCTGGCCTGACGTTGCTGACGAACGTCTCCAGCAATGGCTGCAAACTGATGCGATTCGACTCTACATTCCCGGCGAATGGATCAGCGTCTGGCAGGTTGAACTGCCTGATGTGCCCCGCAAGCAGATACCGACGATTCTGCCCGCCTTGCTGGAAGAAGAGCTGAACCAGGATATCGATGAACTGCATTTCGCCCCGTTGAAAATCGACCAGCAACTGGCAACCGTAGCTGTGATTCACCAGCAGCATATGCGCAACATTGCGCAGTGGTTGCAGGCAAACGGCATCACCCGCGCTACCGTCGCGCCGGACTGGATGTCTATTCCTTGTGGGTTTATGGCTGGCGATGCGCAACGGGTTATCTGCCGCATCGATGAATGCCGGGGATGGAGCGCCGGGCGGGCGCTGGCTCCGGTCATGTTCCGCGCACAGCTCAATGAGCAGGATATACCGCTTTCACTAACCGTGGTCGGCATTGCACCGGAAGAACTGTCTGCATGGGCTGGTGCGGACGCCGAACGCCTGACCGTTACGGCTCTGCCAGCCATTATCACTTATGGCGAACCGGAAGGGAACCTGCTAACAGGGCCGTGGCAGCCTCGTGTCAGCTACCGAAAACAGTGGGCGCGCTGGCGGGTGATGATTCTGCCGATATTGCTGATTCTGGTTGCGCTGGTAGTGGAACGGGGCGTGACGTTATGGAGCGTCAGCGAACAGGTGGCGCAAAGCCGCACCCAGGCGGAGAAACAGTTCTTAACGCTATTCCCGGAGCAGAAGCGGATTGTGAATTTACGCTCTCAGGTGACGATGGCGCTGAAAAAATATCGCCCACAGGCCGACGATACCCGGCTGCTCGCAGAATTGTCAGCGATCGCCAGTACCCTGAAATCCGCATCACTTTCCGACATTGAGATGCGTGGTTTCACCTTTGATCAAAAACGCCAGACGCTTCACCTCCAACTGCGGGCTGCGAACTTTGCCAGCTTCGACAAACTGCGTAGCGCACTGGTGGCAGATTATGTTGTGCAACAGGACGCGTTACAGAAAGAGGGGGATGCGGTTTCCGGCGGCGTAACGTTGCGGAGGAAATAACATGTTACGCGATAAATTTATTCACTATTTTCAGCAATGGCGTGAACGCCAGTTAAGTCGTGGCGAACACTGGCTGACACAACACCTGGCGGGGCGTTCTCCGCGTGAAAAAGGCATGTTACTGGCAGCGGTAGTGTTCCTGTTTAGCGCCGGATATTACGTTCTCATCTGGCAGCCGTTGAGCGAACGGATAGAACAACAGGAGACGATGTTGCAGCAGCTCGTGGCGATGAACGCGCGACTGAAGAGCACTGCGCCGGATATTGTTGCGGCGCGAAAATCCGGCACGACAACGCCAGCACAGGTATCGCGGGTCATCAGCGACAGCGCTTCCGCGCACTCGGTGGTCATCAAACGGATTGCCGAGCGTGGGGAGAATATTCAAGTCTGGATAGAACCTGTGGTGTTTAATGACCTGCAGAACTGGTTAAAGGCACTGGATGAAAAATATGCGCTGCGGGTGATACAAATTGATGTCAGCGCAGGTGAGAAGCCTGGGATGGTGAATGTGCAGCGACTGGAATTTGGGCGGGGGTAGGTATTGCCATTTCCTTAACCCCACCTGATAACCCTTAGCCCAATGGTGAGTGCGGAACTGTCAAACCCGCTCACCGGGCTGAGTTTCGATGTAGCAAGAATTATCTCCCTCCAGACCACCACGGAATATTCGGTAACACTGAAGGAACCTGTTTTTCACCATGTAGCCTTCGTTAATCGACACCTTTCTAAGACTGTAAAGATGCTTAAGTGTTTTGACACATTATGATTATTAATAGTTGTAATAAATCATTGAGTAACAATTGATAGGTCAAAACATATAGGATAATTCTTATGTGATCTGTATTTTGTGTAGCCTGGAAATTAGTAAAATTACTGGAGATAATCAGAAAGGGAATTTCAAATAAGCATAATAATTTCCAGGGAAACTATTCGTCGATTTTAAGAAATGTCTGCTCAGGTATATCTACTGAGGGATAATGCTGGCTGTAACGCTGGTTAAAATAAATGCACAAAATAATCAAGGCGTATACTTTAATTGACGAAAATAATTACTCACGGAATTATTAATGGGACTTAAATAACACCGTTTAAATGTGATGTAAATCACAAATGTGACTGTAAAGAGGGGGCTGTAGATATAAATAAGAAGTACATGAGTGAATTTTAAATAGGGAAATAGTTTCTCGGTGAACAATTTATTGGTAATCAATCGCGTGCGTTCTGGTTTGAAACAGATTGCAGGTATTGTTACGCATAAAATCCATAGGGGGTATTATAATCAAGTAGTTAACAGTAACAACAAAAATAATTTCCTGAGAAATTAACTCTACATTCTAAAACGGCCAGTTTTCTGAAGTTACCAGAAGACCGAATACATTCATGCCTGAAGAATGGATTAGAAGAAACGAGACGGAAATAGATCTATTTATCCCTGCGGAAATAATTTCTGCTGAAATTTTTTGCGGCTATTAAAAAGGTCAAACCGTCTGAGTAAATTTTATCCAGTTACAAATAAGCATTACCTCCAGTGTATTGGTAGCTGTTAAGCCAAGGGCGGTAGCGTACCTGAAGAGATTAGGATCACATCATCAAATGGCAAGAAGTGGATTTGAAGTCCAGAAAGTCACCGTAGAGGCATTATTTCTACGAGAAATACGAACACGCTTTGGTAAGTTCCGTCTGGGATATTTGTGGGCGATTCTCGAACCCTCTGCGCATTTGCTGATACTGTTGGGTATTTTTGGTTACATTATGCACCGCACGATGCCAGACATCTCATTCCCGGTGTTTTTACTTAATGGCCTGATTCCCTTTTTTATCTTTAGCAGTATCAGCAATCGTTCTGTAGGTGCTATTGAAGCGAATCAGGGGCTGTTTAATTATCGACCAGTAAAACCCATCGATACGATCATTGCGCGTGCATTGCTTGAGACACTGATTTACGTTGCTGTTTATATATTGCTTATGCTTATCGTCTGGATGGCAGGCGAATATTTCGAAATAACAAACTTTTTACAACTTGTGCTTACCTGGAGTTTGTTAATCATTCTTTCATGTGGCGTTGGCTTAATATTCATGGTCGTTGGTAAAACCTTCCCTGAAATGCAAAAGGTCCTGCCGATACTGCTTAAGCCGCTGTATTTCATCTCCTGCATCATGTTCCCTCTGCACTCAATTCCAAAGCAATACTGGTCGTATCTACTCTGGAACCCATTAGTGCATGTCGTGGAGTTAAGCCGCGAGGCAGTTATGCCTGGCTATATCAGCGAAGGTGTGAGTCTGAACTACCTGGCAATGTTCACTCTGGTCACCCTGTTCATCGGTCTGGCGTTATACCGAACGCGTGAAGAGGCAATGCTGACATCATGATTAAGATTGAAAATTTGACGAAGTCATATCGCACGCCAACGGGTCGACACTATGTGTTTAAGGATTTAAATATTGAAATCCCTTCAGGAAAAAGTGTTGCCTTTATTGGTCGCAACGGAGCGGGTAAATCAACGTTACTGAGAATGATTGGTGGTATTGACCGCCCCGACAGTGGAAAGATCATCACCAATAAAACAATATCATGGCCAGTCGGCCTCGCCGGTGGATTTCAGGGAAGTTTAACTGGACGCGAGAACGTAAAATTTGTTGCGCGGTTATACGCAAAGCAAGAAGAACTGAAAGAGAAAATTGAGTTTGTCGAAGAATTTGCCGAACTGGGCAAGTACTTTGATATGCCGATTAAAACTTACTCATCCGGTATGCGATCGCGTTTAGGCTTCGGTTTAAGCATGGCATTTAAGTTTGATTATTATATCGTCGATGAAGTAACCGCAGTCGGTGATGCCAGGTTTAAAGAAAAATGCGCTCAATTGTTTAAAGAAAGGCATAAAGAATCTAGTTTTTTAATGGTTTCACATAGCTTGAATTCATTGAAAGAGTTTTGTGATGTGGCGATTGTGTTTAAGGATGACAATGCGGTTAGTTTTCATGAGGATGTTCAGGAGGGTGTTGCTGAGTATATAACGGAACAAAATAATTACTGATGTTGTTTTCGAGGGTGAAACATGAATATATTAGTTACAGGTGGAGCAGGCTATATTGGCTCGCATACTAGTTTATGTCTTCTGAATAAAGGTTACAATGTTGTAATAATTGACAACTTAAGTAATTCATCTTGCGAGAGCATTCGAAGGATTGAATTACTAGCTAAAAAAAAAGTTGTTTTCTATGAATTAAACATCAATAATGAAAAAAAAGTTGATCAAATATTAAAAAAACACAAAGTTGATTGTGTAATGCATTTTGCCGGTGCAAAGTCTGTTGCCGAATCTTTAATAAAACCTATATTTTATTATGATAATAATGTTGCAGGGACGTTGCAATTAATCAATTGCGCTATAAAAAACGATGTGGCTAATTTTATTTTTAGCTCTTCTGCAACGGTTTATGGCGAAAGCGAAATAATGCCTGTTACAGAAGATTGCCATATAGGCGGAACATTAAACCCATATGGCACATCGAAGTATATATCAGAACTGATGATTAGAGATATTGCAAAAAAATATAGTGACACTAATTTTTTATGTCTGAGATATTTTAACCCAACAGGTGCTCACGAGTCGGGAATAATCGGGGAAAATCCTGCAGATATACCAAGCAATTTAGTTCCATATATATTACAAGTTGCGATGGGTAAGCTAGAAAAACTTATGGTATTTGGGGGGGATTATCCTACAAAGGATGGAACCGGTGTTCGTGATTATATACACGTAATGGATTTAGCAGAAGGGCATGTGGCTGCTTTATCTTACCTTTCCAGTTGCAATAACACTAATTATCATGTTTTTAATTTAGGTACTGGTAAAGGATATTCTGTTTTAGAATTGGTTTCTACCTTTGAAAAAATATCTGGGGTTGGAATTCCGTATGAAATTGTTTCGAGAAGAGAAGGGGATGTTGCTGAAAGTTGGTCATCACCCGAAAAAGCAAATAAGTATCTCAATTGGAGTGCTAAAAGGGCGTTGGAAACAATGCTTGAGGATGCCTGGCGCTGGCAATTGAAGAATCCAAATGGTTATAAATAATAACACTGTGAAAAAATAGCTAAAGCATATAATTATAATATGTAAGCTAACACATAATTTAAAAAAATGTAAAGAGCTAATATTATGTTGACAATAATTACACCGGTACATTGCACTTCACGAAATGATTATTTATATCAGAGAACGAAATATTTTATAGAAAATTCTTATATAGACTCAAAGATAGAAAGGATTATAGTTGATTTTGGAAGTTTAGATTCTATAATGGAGGAGTTTAAGACTCTCTCAAAAAATAAAGGAATTGAGTTTTATAGTTTAGGGTTAAAAGGGGAGTCCTTTTCTATTGGTTTGTGCAGGAACTATGGTGTAACTAAAGCCAAAAAAGAATTTATTACCTTCCAGGATGTGGATCTTTATGCCCCACAATCAATATATAAATCAATTTTGCTGAGATTGTCCAGTAGTAAAGAGTATAATTATATCGAATCTGTTCCATGCCTTTATTTAAGTGAGGATTATACAGAGGAATACAAAAAAAAAGAATCTTGGGATGATGCACATAATGATGCTTATCAAAATTATCAATTAAAAACACCAAGTATCCAGATGTATGCTCCTGTTACGTCAATGATCTTAACTAGGCGGCGATACTTTATGGAATGTGGAGGTAACAATAATGAATTTCATGGACATGGATATGAAGATTTTGAGGCATTGAACAGATTAGCCAATAGAGCTAATAAGTTTTCTCGTTCTCGAGATTATTATAATCATGATTTTAAATATGATTCACCTCATTTCTGTGGGTATAGAACATTTTTTAGTTTATTTGGTCGCCAATTAATGAATGAGAGAGTGTTTTTTGTCCATTTTTGGCATCCTCATAATATTGCGCCATCTTATGCTAAACGAAACAAAGATAATAAAATAATATTTGAGAGGTTAATAAGAAGGTTTGATAAAGAGAACTATATGCCTCCAGCTCTAAGTGGTGATTCATATTACTATGATGGTAAGTCTTTAATACTATCACCATTTAATGGAAAAACTGCGAATTCATTAAGAGTTGCTATACCTTTTCTTGGTGAATGTGTATATGCTAAAGACACGGAATTCAAAGATGAAAATGTGTTTTTGGATTTTATTAAAAAAAATATGGTAAGGAGGGTGTTATTTTTCAATTCATACGGCAATGAACACAGATTAAATCTTTACCACGCTTGTCAATTAAATAAAATAAAAACAATTAATTTTGATAGGGGGGGATTGCCTCATACATGGTTCTTTGATCCACATGGTTTCAATTACTCTAGTCATTCATATAACCCTAATAATTGGGATCTGCAAATTACAAAAGATGAACGGGAAAGCGTTCAGGAATATATCATCAACGTTCTTTCATCAAACGATACGTTAGAGAAAAATGGTACCAGAATAGGTGCTCATAATTTCAAAACAAAATATAACATACTCAATAAAAAAATTCTTTTTGTTCCTTTGCAAAGACCAAATGATTCTGTCATACGTCATTTTTCGGATGAAATTAGAAGTGTGCAGGATTTTTTAAATAATGTAGTTACTCTTGCTAAGAGCATAAAGGATAAAGGTTGGGTTGTTATTGTAAAACAACATCCTTTGGAAGAGTCTACCGAAATAGGCGAAAAAGAGAACCTAATTGTGCTGAAGCCAACCGATCATTTCTATGATGCAATTAATTCTTCAGATGCAGTAATGCTTATAAATTCAGGAGTTGGTCTTTATTCTCTGATGGCAGGAAAGCCTACTTATAATGTTGGTAATGCATACTATTGCCATGAAGGTTTATCAATAAAAATAAAAAATCCTGAAGATTTTAAAAAATGTATGAATGATTTATCTTATCCTTCAAAAGATAAAGTTGAGAAATTTATACATTATCTAATTACTAGGTTTTATTCTTTTGGTAAGGCTAATTATATTGAGATCGTAGATCCGAAGACAAAATCAAAAACAACTAATGCGACATATATTGATTTCGAGAATATTAAAATACCATTGGATAATGGTATTATGCATGAAATTAATATTTCACGTAGAAAAGAACCATTTAAAATAAATTCAGTCTATTTTGATTATTATCGTTCTGGAATTAGTCTTAGGGATGAAATTGAAAAATATAAAAAGAATATCTCTGATTTAAATTCATTAATTAATAAGCTAAAAACAAACAAGACAACCAAGATAATTGAAGAAGATACTTATTCCAATAAAGATACACACAATAGCATAGTCAGAACAGGTGCGATGCAAGCAAAGTTAAAAAAACTAAATAAACATCCCTATCTCTTTTTTAAAGATGCAATCAAAAATATTGGGGTAAAAACAAAGAAAATAATAATTAATGCCAAAGGAAGTCAGATACAATGAAAGAATTTTCAGAAATAGCAAAAAGTGCTCATATATCAAATGATGCCATCGTTGAGTATCCGATACATTGTGGCCCAAACTCTCAAATACATGGAGGATGTAATGTCGGCCAATTCACATTTATAAATATATCAAGTGTCTTATATCCGAATGTTAAAATAGGTCGTTTCTGCTCTATTGCAAGAAATTGTGAAATTGGTGTTGCCCGTCATCCAGTCAATTTTTTGTCTACACATAGTTTCCAGTATCACTTTGCACAGTTTCCCAAACATCCTTTTTATAAAAATGGTATAAACAGGACATCCTGGAGAGCACATCCAGATACTATTATTGGTAGTGATGTTTGGATTGGTGCTCAATCGATTGTTAAAGCCGGTGTTAATATCGGTCATGGTGCAATAATTGCAGCAAATTCGGTGGTTACTAAAAATATTGCACCGTATTCAATAGTCGGAGGAAGTCCTGCAAAGGTAATAAGGATGCGTTTTAATGCAGAGCAAATTTCTAAACTCTTAGAACTACGTTGGTGGGAGTTATCATTAGAAGAGATTTCGGATCTGGAGTTTGGAAATATTGATTCTTGTATTGAATCATTGTTAAAAATAAGGCGTATTGAGCATTTGTAAAAAACAAACTTCAATGTAACTCTATGTTTTTGACGTAAGTATAGGAACACCTCTTGTATTTCAACTTGGATGGTATGCATGGGGTGTATTTCAATAATACCCAGCAATATTTACATAACATCATAATAATTTACGCATATATATTTTTTGGAGTAATAAAAATATCAAAAAATCAACTATAATGGTTTGAATGTTACTTAATTAAAAGTAAATGCAAGAATGAAAACATCTAAAAAATAATGAAGATTTATTTTACTTGAGCTAACTTATTTCAAGTGAAAACAAAAAATATTTAATTAAGAAATGTTGGTTTTTATAGAAATTGTGAGTTGTAAGTATTCTTGCTTTTAAACTTTAATGTATTTTAAATGGTTAATGTAAAATGAAATGTTGAATCATAAAATAACCTATGTCAAAATAATTTATTTTAATAATATGAAGAGTTCCTATGTGGTTATTGTTATTATGACTTTTGTTATAATCACGGTGATTGTATCTTATTATTTTTGATGTAAGAAAAATCTGTCCTTATAATCCATCTTAACCCTTTCTTTACATCTCCATAATAAACCCAATTAACCTGTGTCTTCACCAATAAATACCCCCGAAACTTCTTAAACAGTTTCATATCCGGTTTAAAATCGGCCTGCCAGAACTGGTGCAAATGTCCTTGATACGTCAAGCCTTTGATGTCGTACAGGGCATTGCCCATCACTTTGAGTGGTTTGTTATGAATCAGCGCAGAGATCCCCGCCGTACTGTTAATTGTCACCACCGCTTTTGCGTGGCGTAATAATTCCGGCATCGGGAGATCGTGCACATAAATGACTCGTTCCCCTAAGCCATATTCCTTACTCAACCGCTTAATTAATGGTCGATAGAGTCTGTGACCACGATCCATTGGATGGTGCTTGATCACCAAATAACTTTCTTTCGGTGCTTTACGTGAAAATGAGTACATGACTTCATTAATATAGTCACGCACATCGTTATAATTGCTGTGGTTACGAATCTGGCTATCGTTATACACCTGCAAAACGGCAAGATAATAACGCTGATCCAGCTCATTCATTAACCTCGGCAATACCTTACGCTGTGTTACCTTGTAAAGTTGCTTGCGCCAGTATGCACGAACCCAGCAACGTGCTTCATACCAGGGGGAAAACGATTTATGGTGGCGGTAGCGAGGGAACTCATGGCGGTAATGCCAGCCCATCAGGTAATACCACATCGCATGACCTATACGTTTCATCGTTGAAGGTTTTAAGTTCTCAACGTGCGGCGCAGGCATATCTGGTAACTTACGATAAAAATCCGGATCGCGCGGTAGCGATGAATATGCGTTTACTCCGCCTTCTTCAACGGTAATAAATTGCGGGCGTAAATATCCTTCCTCAAATGCCAGAAAGCGGATCCCTTTCGACTTTGCCCAACGTTTTGCTTCTTTGTGCAATGGGCGGCAGTCACCAAAGCAGAGGATGGTATCAAAGTCATATTGCCGGTGGAGATCCCGTAACCATCCGGGGAACTCTTTCGGCGTTTGGTAGTAGGCTAGGTATTGTCGATGGCGGCAGTAAAAACGATCCCCACCGTTGAATACAACATTCACAGCGTTACGTCCTAATGACTCTAACCATTCGGCGACGTCATTGAAAAAAGGTCCCATCGGCCCCTGCAATAGCAGATATTTTTTACCGGATAATAAAACGGTTAGTGCATTACCTTGCATAAATAATTTGCGTAATAGTCAACTATGAAATTGTTTAGCCAAATCTGACCTTGCAGAACATAATTAATTTGCGGTAATAGCGTATTACCCGTCCCGCTTTTTTTCGGGTAATAAACATCGGCTTACGCGGCGTCTGGATTAAATATTCCGCAGCTTCCTCAACCGTAATAGGCTGTAGCCGTGTTGGGTGAATATATGTTGGGTAAACAATCAACGCCTGATAGATCAAGTCTGCTATCGTTAATTTTTGCTCGCGGCGCGGGCAATGATGTTCATCAACGGTTAAACCCCAACCGGCATAGAAGGGCAGGCCGTAACAATGAACTTGCTTGCCATGTAATAACGCTTCAAACCCGGACAATGATGTCATGGTGTGCACTTCATCTGCGCGCTGAATGCATTGAATAATATCTGCGTCCAGTGCCTGATAATCAGCGAGTTCAGCAATTAGTTCTGTCGGAATATTGCCCTTGCGATTCCCCACCAGTACATCCGGGTGCGGTTTATAAATAATGTAAGCGTGCGGATTACGCTCGCGTACTGTGCGTAATAACTCAAGGTTGCTCTTAATAGAAACGGTGCCGGTTTTAATTGAGGCATCGTCTTCTACCTGACCCGGCACCAGGATAACTTTTTTATCTTTGGCTTCGGCTGGTAGAGAGAAATCGGCTCCCAGGTTGTACTTACTCAGTTTGCTTTCAACCAGTCGCTGGCGTAATTTTTCAGCTCGCATCTTCTGCGCCAGCGTTAGCTGGCTATGATTCAGCAGCACTTCCAGATCGCTGGGGCGCGTGGCGTCATAGTAAATACCGCGTTTATCCAGCACCAGCGATAGCGGCGGCAGCAGGTCAGAGCCAAGTCCGGATGAACGCAGAAAACCATCTTCCATTCGCCATAACGGCAGTGATTTTCGCTGCGCTTCGGCTCGCCATTGCTGTTCTCCCTTTACACCCCATACCACGCAGGCGCTCGCCGCAGTACAGCGACGAGAAAAACTCAGCCGGTTTGTTGCCGTTTGCAAGAAAGGTTTCAGGATCGCTGACTTCCACAGCGTTAAGCCTGGCGCCCATAAATAACCATTACGCTGTTGCAGATGCCGACGTTGTAATTGCAGCCATTGCAGCACGGTAAATAGATTGCTTACTTCTCCCGTTTGCGGATCGATATAGCGACAGTAACGCAGGTATGCAGCGGCAAAAAGTTCCTCCAGCGTGGCAGAACCGCGTCGGGCAGATAACAAAGCGGACTGTGGATGACGATCGTCGGTTAAACCCCAACCTGCATACCAAGGCTGGCCGAAACATGTTACTGGTTTTCCTGCCAGCAAGGCTTCAAAGCCGTACTGGGAGGTCACGACGTAAACCTGGGAAACGTGTCGCAATAGCGACTGCGGGCTGACATTCTCGGCAATCAAACGTACTCGTTGCGTGGCACGCAGATCAGCGAAATAACCTGTTTTCTTTCCTTCCAGTACATCTGGGTGCACCTTCACCCAAATTTCGGCTTGAGGATTTTCCGCCATCGCGGCTTCCAGCATGGCAGCAAACTCATGCGGGCCAGCATTGCCATACGTCACTGACATATCATTAAATGTCTGATCGACAACCAGAACGATGTCTGCACGTTCTGACTCATCAGCCACAAACGCAGGTGCCAGGTTATATTTCGACAAATCCCCGGTCACGATGGTGTGCATCGCTTCTCTGGCCTGGCTTATCAGAGCTGTATTTCCGGCTTTATCCTGTACCAGTTTCTCCAGTGCTGAAGGCTTGCTGGCATCGTAGTAAATGCCACAATCATCCACCACCAGAGAAAGCGGCGGCTCGCCATTGACGCCAAGATCCAGCGAACGCACAAATCCATCTTCCAGACGAATGACGGGTTTTCCCGCTGCTTTGGCGATGGCGACTGGTTTCGCCGCGCTGGGACGATGTCCCCACACGGCGATAGCATCAACTTCTTGCGGAACAGGGCGCAGCAGAGAAAGTTTCTGGCACGGTTGCGCCAGAAATTTCTCCAGATGCGGAATACGCCAGATGCCAAGCGAGTAAATGCCAATCATGCGTTTTCAGCCAGTTCCTGTGCCATCAGGGCGCGCACTTTTTCCAGGCATGCCGGGGTGTCGACGCCCGGACCGGTTGCGGCAACCTCAAATGTACGGATGTTGATCCCCGCGCTCATCAACCGCAGCTGCTCCAGTGATTCTGCCTGCTCCTGCATGGACTCCGGTAACTGGCTGTAGTTTTGCAGCACATCGCGACGATAAGCGTAAATACCAACGTGTTTCAGGTAGCGCGCTTTTTCAGCATTACGCGGATACGGAATAGGCGAACGGCTGAAATAAAGCGCATCCTGGTGGGTATTTACCACCACTTTTACCGTGCTTGGCTCGGTCGCTTCTTCGGCAGAAATCGCGTGGCATAGCGTTGCCACTGGCAACGCGGGGTCATCACGCATTCCTTGTAACAGCGTTTCTACATCCCGCGGGCGAATCATTGGTTCGTCGCCCTGCAGGTTAATGTAGATATCTGCCTCGACTTTATGCATCACCTCGACCAGCCGATCGGTGCCGGATTCATGATCGTTGCGCGTCATGATGGCTTTCCCGCCAAATGCCTGCACGGCCTTTTCAACACGCTGATCGTCTGTTGCCACCCAAACTTCCGCAACGCCCGCCACCTGTAACGCACGCTCGTAAACATGCTGGATCATCGGTTTACCAACAATATCGAGCAGTGGCTTACCCGGCAGGCGCGATGAGCCATAACGAGCCGGAATGACAATAACTGCTTTGCTCATTTCAACTCCTTACAAAGACAGAATCACTTTTGCACCCACCGCCAGCTGATAGAGGATGGTGGAAATACCACGGGTAACTTCAATGTTTTTCGATTCATATTTCGGCAGAACCATAATCTCATCGCCCGGTTTGAGTGAATCCACATCTTCTGCGTTGACGGCTGCACCGTTCTGACGAATGACGATAATTCTGGCGTTACCCGATTTCTGCGTCAGGCCACCACATTTCTCGATGTAATCCTCGGTGGTCATACCCTTCTGCCAGCTCACCGCGTTCGGGAACAGCACTTCGCCATGAACCATAACCAGCGATGTTTTCTCCGGAATATTGATGACGTCGCCATCTTCAAGCAGAACAGAATCAATATTGGATTCGTTGAGGATCACTTCACCTTTCGGAACAACGGTGCGTGCTTTCGCCACAAAGCGGCTGATCAGTTGTGCTTCCTGCATTCGCAGGCTGGCTTCTTCTTTGGTGGAGGACTGGGCAGAAAGTGATGCTTCCTCCAGCTTTTGCAGCGAGAGATTCAGCATCTCTTTCTGACGCTGAGCCACTGATGGGCGATAAAGCTGAACTGCGTTCATCTGCGACATGCTGTTCGGGCGGACTTTTTCCAGAACCGCACGCATAGTGGAACCATAAGGCAGTACCATGGCATGTTCACCGGAGTGTGCGCCTTCAACCCGCACCTGAATGGTGCCGGCATAGCGGTCAGTGCTCACGATTAAGGTATCGCCATTTTGCAACATACGGCCTGGCGCAGAACTGATCGGATAGTATTCGCTGCGTTTTTGCAGCCCCTGTTTACGCATAATCGTAATGTGAGTCGCGCCAGGCTTAGGGCGCGCCCAGCTCAACGCTTCCGTTACGGGAATGCTGCTTTCGCGGAACTCAAAGTCGTAGCTGTTAAAGACATCGCCCTGAACGCTGAAAGTATGCTGACGCGGCCCGACGATGATGGTGTCACCATCGGCGAACTGCGAAAGCCCCAGTTTGCCGTTCAGCAGGAAGTCGTACAGGTTGACGTTGGAGCGCACGCGGTTACCGCGCTTGACCACAATATCAACGTAACTTCCGCGCTCTGGATCAACGCCGCCAGCCTTGATCAGATAATTGAGTAACGAATCAGACGTCACGCCGCCATACAGACCAGGATTACGCACAAATCCGGTCACGTACACTTTTACTGGCTGCGCCTGTAATAAGGAGGCGTAGACGTTGACGTTGGACTGGTATACTTCCTTCACTTTGGATGTGACCAGGGCATTTAGCTGACTATTACTGACGCCAGCAACTTTCACCGGACCAACGTTCGGCAGGAAAATATTACCTTTGGGATCAACCTGTAACGCACCATCAAAGGTGAACGCACCCCACAAGCGAACCTGAATGCTATCACCCGGATTCAGAATATAGTCAGGGTTGAATCCTACCGTCGCACCGCTATCCGCGCTGGTGCCGTTGAAAAGTTGAGCACCAAACATACGGCTCATTACCACCGGCGATGCGGGCGGCGGGGTATTGTCGAAGCCGCTCATGTTTTGCGTATCCGACTGTTGCCCGTTCAGAATACCGGTAAGCGGCGCGGCTCCTGTCAGGTTTGGGTCAGCGTTAATATCAATGGCCGCGCTGGCCTGCGCCGCGTGACAGGCGGCAATCAGTAAAATTGATTTAAATAATTTCATCACAAACTCATTCAGCGACAGCGTTAGTCTCGGTGATCTTCAATAACAGCCAGCAACAGTTTCAGGGTGCCGAACAGCAGGCAGCACACCAGTAACCAGCAGGCGATCAAATAAGGGATATTTGGAAAAGACGATTCCTGCGGCAACTGTGGCGAACTGATCACTGACAGCACCTTGAGCTTACGAGCCGCTTCTACACGGGTCTTTTCAATGGAGGTCAGGGTCAGTTTGTACAGCTCGGTGTTGAACTCTACTTTTGATTTGATTTCTTCAAAATCCACCGCCATACGGTTTAGCTTGTCACCCTGCGGCGCTGTGATTTTGCTTTTTTCTTCGTCAATTTGTGCCTGCAATGACTGAATCGCATTACGCGCACTCACAACTTGCGGGGCGTCCTCACGCAGATACGTCAGCAAGTTCCGCAGGTCCGCTTCCATCTGGATCTTCTGGCCCATCAGCGTATTCACTAACGTGCTCGCCGCCTGTGCCTGTGCCTGTGGATCCAGAACGTTGTTGTTGTCCTGATAAGAGAGCAATTCCGCTTTGCTGGCGTCCAGACGCTGGCGTGCCTTTTCCATCTCCGTTTCTGCAAAGGCAAGCTGGTCACGCGCGATGCGATGTGACATCTCATTGATAAAGCGCTCTGACTCTTTCAGCACGGTCTGGTTAAACTTAAGCGCAAACTCCGGGCTAAAGCCCTGCGTCTGAATATTCAGTAATCCGGTTTTATCGTCATACGAGACGTTGATACGGTCCTTGTAGTACTTCAGGAAGCCTTCTGCGGTTTCATCCTTGCTAAGATGATTAAGAAAATCGAGCCCGCTGTGGCTAAACGCTTCACGAAAATTTAGTTGCTTATCCAGAGCCGCCAGCATATCCGGCGAGTTGATGTACTCTTTCAGATACAACGCATCTTCTGCGGAACTGGGGTTAGAGGCACCCAGAAGCAGACCAAAATTCAGGCTGCCGCTGTTTAAATCATCCGAGCGTTTAATGGCGACTTTCGACTCGCTCATATAGCGAGGCTGGCTGAAGATAGCCAGATAGATCAGCAGCACCGCCATCGGTGCCAGAATGATGATTTTCGCCAGGTGTTTTTGGATATCTGCCAGTGAGATGGCAGATAGACGAGCACACATCCAGGATACGGCAGACTTCACTTTTATCAACATGTAACGATTATCAAAGTTTCAGTGGGGCGCAAACTCAATGAGAGACTAACCTCTCGCACCCCGTTGCTTAATTAGTCGAAAATGCGCACAAGGCCAGTGACTTTATTTGCCTTGTTGGTCACCAATAACGTTGAGACGCGGTGTTTTTGCATTTTTTCTTCCGCTTCAATGATCATGGTGTCTTCCGGTAGCGTCAGCGGTTCACGTGTCATCATCTGCGCAGCCGTGGCGGATGTCAGAGAATCCTCTTTTTCCATAAAGCGACGCAGGTCACCGTCGGTGATAATGCCCGCTAGCCCACCTTCTGCGTCTTCTACCATCACCATTCCCTGGCATCCGCTGGTGATACGTTGAATCACGGTTTTAAATGACGCATCCAGCTGTACCGCAGGAACATCATGCAGCATGACATCAGCAACGCGGGTCAGCAGGCGACGACCTAATGAACCGCCCGGGTGATAGCGCGCAAAATCATTCGGCATAAATTTGCGTTGGTGGATCATGGCAATCGCCAGCGCATCGCCGATCGCCATCGTCAGCGTGGTAGACGTTGTTGGTGCAAGGTTATTCGGGCAGGTTTCATTCGCCATGTGGAGTTCCAGCACGGCATCAGCATTTTTCGCCAGCGTGGAATTTCCATTATTGGTCATGGCGATAATTCGGTTGCCGAAATTTTTCAGTGAAGGAACTAGCTTGAGGATTTCATCCGTTTCACCGCTGGCAGAAATAAGGATCAGAAGATCGTAAGGCGTAATCATGCCCAGATCGCCATGGAAAGCTTCTGCAGGATGAATAAAGAAACTAGGCGTACCCGTAGAGGCCAGCGTCGCTGACATTTTACGACCGACATGCCCTGATTTACCCATTCCCGAAAGAATAACGTGCCCTTTACAGTTCATTATCAAATTAAGGACACGCTGGTACTGCCCGGAATCCAGTTGTTTAGACAAGTTTTGTAATGCTGCGCCTTGTTCTGCCAGAGTCTGGCGAACAGAGGTAATTAGATATGGATCGATAGTACTGCTCTGGTCATCAGGTAAATGTCTTTCAGACATATCAGCTCCTTTGCACGGAAATAATGCCACAGTCACAACAAACCCGAACCCACTATAATTTATTTATGCTAAATCAATGGGTTGTAACAAAATTTTTAATGAATATAAAACCATGGTCAGTCCATGCTTATATGCAGGACTTATCACCTTCTTATTAAGTCGCAATGTCTCATGGAGGTGCGAAGATGCTGCAATATTACAGGCGAGAAGGGGAACCAAATTTTGCCCACCTATTTAACACACCCCTACATTATGAACAAGGAATTTAGGATTTTTATCATTTATTAAAATGTTTCTCACTTGACTATTAAGACCAAAAACAATTTATCAATTGATTATTTCCTCGTAAAAAAAGAACGTATGACCATGTTATTAATAAATAAAACACGTAAATAATGGTGATGTTGTTTTGTGATTAACTATTTAAAGCGGCATAATAAACAGGTTGACAATTTCTATGTAAAGAAGAGGAAAATAATAAAATTTTAGCGGTGACTATTGAATGATATGATAGTTGTGATGTTGATTATTTCTGGTAATGAATGCGGAATTAAATCTGGCCGGATTGTATTTTTGCTATATCTGTTTTTCAGGAGATTATTATTAAATAGAAAAATAACAGTGGTGATTATCTCCGGTTGAGCTGGAGTCACGTATGCCAGCGAGTGCTTTCTTCCGGGCCTTCCTTCACTTCAGATAAAGAGCCTATGGAAAAGAGGCAATCATCAGGCTCTTTTTGAGTCATATGCGCCGATAATCAACTGTCTTGAACGTAAAAATTATGGAGCAACATGATGCTACGATTCATTTCACTCTTCGTTCTTTCTGAGCATTGCGTTCAGGATGGTCAGCAATTTACGCATACAGTCAACCAGCGCCACTTTTTTGGTTTTTCCGGCTGCTGACAGATGCATGTAAAATGCCTTTATCACCGGATTAAACCAGGTTACCACAAGCGCTGCCATGTGCAGGGCTGCTCTTGCCTCCGTACGCGCACTGGCGTCGTTCGGCCAGCAGATATGTGTGGGATTACAGGGATGTTATGTGAACTGAACTGTGTTTTGTTAACGGGGGATGTTTATTGATGATTCGGGAGTGTTTAAGACCTGATGGCGTTATGCTCCCAAGTTTATTTTATATAAAGATCCAAAAGCAAAAACCCGCCTTGTGGGCGGGTTCTTTAGAATAGTGGTGCCGGACTCGGAATCGAAGAATGCTTCTATCATGTTGATATTAGTTTATTTTGTTTGGTTTGGTGAAATATGTACCCTCTTTTGTACCCGCAGTCCCTTTTGATATCGAAAGGGAATCAAACTCGGGGTCAGGCTGAGAGCACAGAAGGAAAGTGCCTGGCTATTATATCGTTAATTCTGTCAATCAGCTCCAGCCTTTTGAAAGTGATGTGTGCAGATCCCTTCTTAAAGTATTTAATGATGAACATCTCATCTTCATAGCGTCCTTTACCCTGAACGGACTGTATGTGGTCATCCAGATTAATGGTGATATTCCCTCGGTTGTCGGGGATCGGTTTACCGCTGAGCAGATGCAACATTCTTTCCAGGTCAGCCAGGCGATCTGCCTGCATTCCACTGATAAGATGAAATCCCCACTGGTCCCATCTCACCAGATTGTTGACGATAATTTTACTGCCAAATTTACAGGGTGAGTTGGTTTTGTAATCCCAGCTCAGCCCTTTGAAGACGTTGATCACTCCCCGTTCAAACACTTCATCTTTGTTCTGGTGCAGTTGTTCAAATGTGCTCAGAATGTTCGCTTCGCTGATTTCCGGAAAATTATCATATTCCAGTGACCTGGACCTGACTGAGGTGGAGCAGATAACGTCCGTATTCTCGTTGACCACTTCCGGACGGGAGACTGTGATTTCAGACATAATCGATATTCCTTTTTGCAGATAAATGAAAACGCCAGCCGTGTTCAGGCTGGCGTCAGTGGAATGAAGTCTGGTGAGTGAGATGATGAGTGAGACTCACCGGTTCTGGTGCTGAAGCTGCAGTTGGCGCAGGGTACGGATATCCTCTCTGGCCTGTTCGATACAGGGCAACAGTGCTGCTGAATCCGTTTTATCCTCATTGTTGTCAAAGATAATTCCCGATTCGCAGTCGATATTGTCCTGCAGCCACGCAATCAGAATATCCAGTGCGGTTTCCGTGGTTAATGATTTCATGTTGTTCCTGGTTACCAGTTGAAAGTGGGTAAACCCGGCAGGCATTCAGCGCTGGCATCCAGATGAATGAGACTGACGCCATAACGTCGGGTAAGTGTGATAACCAGACGACGGAACGTTTTTGACAGCCCCAGGCGTTTAAGCCGCAGAACCGGATATGACCACGCATCGGTACGTAACAGATATCCGCTACCTGTGAAATGAATCCATTCTGATTCACCAACGTCACTGGTCTGATGCGACAGCGAGTACAGCCAGGCGTTATCCTTTTCCGTGATATGTGCGGTACTGCAGCGTATGCCGGCAAGGGTTGCAAACGGTGGTAGTGTGCAGGTTGACTGTTGGTCGGATTCCTCCACCACGCGGAGTGAATAACCGTTTTCAGCGACCTTGTTAATCAGTTCAGTGAGATTAACACCATCGACGTCAACGACAATTTGCCCCATGTTCAGTGCCTGCACATTAATTCTGTCGGCTTCCAGCATCAGGGAAAGTTTCATCGTTTCTCCGGATGCTTACCCAGGGTAATGTTATTTACCGTTCTGTAATTGTCGCGGGTCATCAGGCCGGTCGCCCGGCGAGCCCGGAGGATATCAATACTGTTTATTAACTGAGAGCGGGGACAAGTGCTGAATCCCGGCTGGTCGGTACGCACCAGCGCGTATTTTTCCACGAGAAAATTCACCGCATCACACAGTGAAATGCCAGCTTCAATATGCTGCTCAATCACACGTTCATCGGCGAACGGTGTGTCATTCAGTGTAAGGCCGTAATGCTGGCCCAGTAGTCGGGAGAGCAGAGTCTGCCAGATGGTGACGGGAGACGGGCAGCTCGATGCCTCCCGTACGTGTGTATCGGGTAATGTTTTCATACTGAAGGTTTTCCTGATATGCAGAGATGAAAAATGGAAAAGTGGCGTGGTGAAAGCACCAGGCCGGAGCAGAAGGTTATTCCGGTGGTTTACTTTTTCGTTTCGGGCGTCGGATAAACAGCCAGATAAACGTAACCACCGCTACCGAGAGTGTCAGCTTTGCAGGTCAGACCTTTTGCATACAGCGTGACGGTATGCTGATGGCGGGGATTCAGTTCACCGCTGGTGAGCATGAGTTCCAGTTGTTTCATCAGCAGCGGAAAGGCCTGGTCCAGGTGGTACGCATCTGCATCGCTGAACAGGCCTCTGATACCGGCGCGGTCGGCAAGGTAATGCAGGCTGTTACCCTCCTGCACCAGACGGGCGCCGAAACAGGGCGTCACGGTGCAGGGCAGCCCCCACCAGGGGCGGTCGTGATTGTCGTCGGGAAGCATTGTCCCGGAGAGTGCGTCTGACACGATAAAATCCTCACAGAAAATCGGTTAAGAATGGTTTAACGATGACAGGTCAGCCGGCGCGCAGACCGCCTTCGGTAAAGGTGTATTCGTTTATGAGCAGGGCCTCATCCACAGCGGCGTCTGAGCTCAGCCAGTCGTACTCGTTTTCCGGGTGACGGAACATCAGTTCAGGGTGACGCTCATCAGCCGGACATACGGGCCAAAACTGTCCTTACGACGTTCAGCAAACACGGCCAGCACACCGGGAATATCCTGCACTTCACGACCGGTATACGCTTCAGTGCTGCCGTGCCAGCGGTATTTGCCGGTACAGAACGGGAAAAGACGGGATGTCGGATGTTGTTGGTGAATACGCATGGCTTCACCACGAGTGATAATTTTCATAATGGGATACCTCTGAAGACAGAAGATAAAAGTGAAAACAGGTGTGATGTGGTTGTGACGGGTTAAAGCAGACCATGTTCGGCAAAGGAGAAAACCTGGTTGCCACCGACTATCAGATGGTCCGGCACCCGGATATCCACCAGGCCCAGTGCCTGTACCAGACGTTCGGTGATAAGCCGGTCTGCCTTACTGGGTGTGACTTCACCGGACGGGTGATTGTGCGCCAGCACCACGGCAGCGGCATTGTGGTACAGGGCGCGTTTAATCACTTCCCGGGGATGGACTTCCGTGCGGTTGATGGTGCCGGTGAAGAGGGTTTCACCGGCAATCAGCTGATTCTGGTTATTCAGATACAGCACCCGGAACTCTTCACGCTCCAGTCCCGCCATGTTCAGAATCAGCCATTCCCGTGCCGCACGGGTGGAGGTGAAGGCCACACCGGGTTCATGAAGATGGCGGTCCAGGGTTTTCAGAGCCCGCAGAATGAGACTGCGCTCGCCGGGCGTCATTTCTCCGGGCAGAAAGGAAAGCTGCTGCATTGTCCCTGCCTCCATTCAGTCGATGATGCGCATAATGGCGCTGCATTCCGGATGCTGCAGGGCGTAATCCCGCAGCCGGTAATAATGGACCGTCATGGCATAACACTCCGTACGACAGGCGTGATGACTGTACGTCATCAGACAGGCAGCAATGCCAGCGGCTTCCGGGCTCATTTCAGCGCGGTTGCCGTTCATGGCATTGAACAGTACCCATGTTTCGTCATCATCGTCATCCGGTTCGGGGGCCATAAATGCCCCGCCGTTGTTCAGAGTGTACAGATTCCAGATACCACCGCAGTAGTCTTCGCACAGACGGTCCATCCAGCCGAAAACACGGGGCTCCAGGGGCACCCACTGTGGAATGAGGCCAAAATGCTGCGGCCAGAAGCTGATGCGCTGTTCATCAGGGACTATGGTGGCAACCAACTGAGGCTGGTCATTCCCTGATGCAGCGGTTACGGAAACAGAAGATGTGGTGGAATTATGTGAAATGGTTTTCATGAAATGACTCCTTAAAGGACAAATAAATGCGTGGTTTTCAGGGTAATGGCTGAATCAGCGCAGGCTCTCCAGCAGGGTTTCCGCCATCACCCACAATGCGCGGTTGAGCTTAATGTCAGTGTCAATGCTGTGAATGGCACGGGTATGGATACGTTTTCCTTTAGCGCTGCGACCTGAAATTCCGCCTTTCAGCATATTCTCCTGAATGGTCTGATAAGCACTCCACAGGTCCTTACCGTAATCCTCCCGGCGTCGTGGCGTCAGAATGTCGGCGGTGG
>OIEP01000159.1_pt1 | contig 21593 bp, 23 predicted proteins | sample 1581861 | NCBI WGS metagenome assembly OIEP01 (sample SAMN03281009, study PRJEB24777) | human gut metagenome | isolation source: fecal sample PR192 from 1 month old female Indian infant, vaginally...
GCTATATTCAAGCGCAAGGCAACGGGTCAACGCGTTGACGCCGCCTTTTGCGGCTGAATAGGGTATCCGGTTCACGCCTGCCGTCGCCACCGACGAGATATTGACGATACAGCCCTTATGCTGCGCCAGCATCCACGGCAGCGCGGCACGACAGCCCCACAGCGCAGGAAACAGTGAACGGCGAATCTCTTTTTCAATCTGCGCGGGCTGATATTCGACGAATGGCCGTGCCCAGATTGTGCCGCCGACGTTGTTAATCAACACATCAAGGCGGCCAAAATGGGCCACGCCTTCCGCAAACACCCGCTCGGTGCTTTCCCATTGCTCAAGATCGGCTTCCAGCGCCAGTACTTCGCTGCCGGAATCTGTCAGTGCCGTCGCCAGCGCATGCACATGGCTTGAACGATCAATTAACAACAAACGGGCCCCTTCGCGGGCTGCCTGCTCTGCCGTCTGTCGGCCAATACCCTGCGCAGCGCCCGTGATAGCCACGACTTTATCGATAAATCGCATATTTACTCCTTATGCCACGACACGCTGACTGGCGATAAACCTTTCATACCAGAACCCGCGAGGCGCGATCCCCCGCTCGCGCAACGCCGTAGATACCGCATTGACCATCTGCGGCGGCCCGCACAGATAGATATCGACGTCGCCATTATTAAGCATGGCATCATCAAGATGCGCAGTGACAAAACCACGCCGTGGACATGCGCTCTGCGCGTCGGCAACCACGGGCAGCCAGCGACAGCCTGGTAGCTGGCCGATACAGGCCTCCAGAACGTCGGTTTTCACCAGGTCGCAATCACGATTCACGCCATACAGCAACGTCACAGGCCGGGTGCTTCCCTGCGCAACCAGCGTTTGCAGCATTGATAACAGTGGAGCTAAGCCGGTTCCGCCCGCCAGCATAAGCAGCGGACGATCGCCGCCGCGCAAATAAAAACTGCCCATCGGGCCGCTCAGGGTCAGACGATCGCCAGGGCGCGCGCGCTGCGTCAGCCACTGGCTCATAAGCCCGCCTTGCACGTTGCGGATCAGAAAGCGGCCTTCCACTTCGCCCGGGCGTGAGCTGAATGAATAGGCGCGAACCTGCGAGGTCTCCGGAACCTGAATATGAACGTACTGTCCGGGCAGAAAAGCCAGGGCTTCGTCCAGTTTAACCACCAGCTCAATTGTCGTATCAGAGAGTAAACGAATCTGCCGGACTTCAGCGCCAACGGTGGTCAGCATGGTTTTGCACTGTGCCGCCGCCACCGGAACATCAATGACGCAATCACTGGTCGGCACCATCTGACAAGTCAGAACCTGACGCGCCGCCGCCTCCTCCGCACTGAGCGCGTCTTCAAGGTAATCCTCACCCATGCCATATTCACCGCTGACACAATGGCATTTACAGGTGCCGCAAACGCCATCCGAACAATCCATCGGCAGATTCACCTTCTGGCGATAGGCGGCGTCCAGTACTTTCTCTCCCGCGTGACACTGAATAAAACGGGTAATACCGTCCTCAAAATTGAGCGCTATATTGAAGGTCATAGGCACCTCTTAAATATGGTAAACATCAATCACCTGACGAATGTAATCGTTATTCAGACGCACGGTTTTACGGGTAATTAACGGTTTGCCGTCGCTTTCAGCCAGCGTGCACCAGGTGGAACCAAACCACGCATCGGTATGCTGGTATCGGTGACAATAGGTTACCCAGTTGTAGCGCACCTCAACGCCCTGCCCGCTGTGGCCAAGCAGTTCAATGTTGCTGATCATATGGGTGGTGCGCGGCTCGGGAGTACTGGCTCCGGAACGCTCGGTTTTAATCCGGTAAACCCGATCTTCAAGCCCCTCGCGGCTGGGGTAATAAATCAACGAAATTTCGCGCTGCGGATCGTCAGTCAGCTTGTCGTCATCGCCCCAGGCGGGCATCCAGTACACGACCCTGGGACTGTAGCAATTCAGCCATTCATCCCACTGCCGGTCATCCAACAGTCGGGCTTCGTAATAAAGAAACTGGCGAACCTGTTCGATCGTCAACATCAGGCCACCTCCACGCGTTGAGTGATCGACTGCTCGTAACGCTGTTGCTCCTTTTCCACCGCCCTGAGCATCACGTTTTGCCAGTGATGGTGGTGCGCGATATACAGCGCCTCATCTTCCGATTTTACGCCGCTGAGCAGCGGACTGAATCCCGCCTGCCGCGCATGGTCGTCCGGCCCGTCGACCCAGTGCAGTGCGCCGCGACTGAGGTCGCTCCACGCCAGGTTTTCACCAAGGTAGCCGCGCTGGCAGGCGCTGAACTCTTCAAGATCATCCGGCGTTCCCATGCCGCTGACGTTAAAAAAGTCTTCATACTGACGGATACGCAGCGCCCGTGCCTGGTCTGACTCGCCTTTCGGCGCAAAGCACCAGATAGTTACCTCGGTTTTATCCACTGCGATCGGGCGGATCACGCGTATCTGCGTCGAGAATTGATCCATCAGATAAACGTTGGGATAGAGGCATAAATTGCGCGTTTCGTTGACCATCTGGTCGGCGCGGGACTCACCGAATTCAGCCTGCAAACGGTCGCGCTGCGGATAGATCGGACGGACTTCCGGATTCAGCAGCCGGGTCCACAGCAACATATGACCGTTATCAAAACCGTAACCGCCGCCGACGCTCTTCGACCAACCGTTAGCATCAACGGCATGCGTTCCTTCCGCGGCGTAGTTACGGCGCGACATGGTTGAGGCGTAGTTCCAGTGCACCACGCTCACGTGATAGCCATCAGCACCGTTTTCGGCCCCCAGTTTCCAGTTGCCCTCATAGATATAGCTGGACGACCCGTTAAGTACCTCCAGCCCTTCCGCTGCCTGATCGACAATGAGGTCGATAATCTTGCACGTTTCGCCAAGGTACTCTTCGAGCGGCTGTACTTCTGCATTCAGGCTGCCGAACAGGAATCCACGATAGGATTGAAACCGCGGCAGTTGCTTTAAATCGTGGGAACCTTCATGTTTGAAGGTATTCGGATAGCCGCCGGTGCTTTCATCTTTGGCTTTTAATAGTTTGCCATTATTGCTGAATGTCCAGCCGTGGAACGGGCAGGTAAATGAGTTTTTATTACCGGTTTTGCGTCGACATAACATCGCTCCGCGATGGGCGCAGCTATTAATTAATGCATGAAGTTGATGTTTTTTGTCGCGGGTGATAATAACCGGCTGACGGCCAAGCGTCAGGGTATAATAATCACCCGGCTCTGCAATTTGACTCTCATGGGCGAGAAATACCCAATTCCCTTCGAAAATATACTTCATTTCCAGATCAAATAACTGCCGATCGGTAAATATTGAACGATGGCAACGATATATATGCTTTTCACGGTCAACCATTAGTGCATTGCTGATTTTATCTTTTAATGTTGTGAAGAAATTTTTCATGAGCGAATCCTCCTGCGTAATCCAGGAATAAAACTGTTGTGAACCGGTAATTTCAGAGATTTCTCCGATCGCGACAGGATCGGAGAAAATAATTAGCGCCGCGCCTTACTCTTGCGCACGCTGGCGCGTTCCGCGCCGCTCTTCATCGGGGCTAAGCGCTTTGCACAGGGTAAAATCAAAGCGTACTTCGGTATGTTCCCCCTCCAGTCCGCGTTGCTGAATAAGCGCACGATCAGTCACCTTAACCGGATCGGCAATCAGACCATCACGGGTGGCGAAAGCGAAGTCATCCCACAGGTATTTATCGCCATTGAGATTTATCTGACTGGTCAGATGCTTATAGCCCGGCGCGGAAACGAAGAAGTGGATATGCGCCGGACGATTACCGTGGCGACCTAACCGATCCAGCAACGTTTGGGTCGGCCCATCCGGCGGGCAGCCATAGCCGGATGGCAGGATGCTACGTACGCTATAACGACCATCAGCCGTGGTACGAATACGGCGTCGCAGGTTGTATTCGCTCTGGCTTTGATCGAAGAAAGAATAGTTGCCGAGGGTATTGGCGTGCCAGATATCGACAATGGCATTGGCGACCGGCTGGCCCTGGGTATCTTTCACCTGACCGTACAGCCACATCACTTCCCCGGCATCTTTGCCATCATCCATGCGAGTATATCCCTCCGCCAGCGGCGCGTTAGCTACATACAGGGGCCCTTCAATCGTCCGTGGCGTCCCGGCTTCACGCTGCGCTGCGGCATCAATGGCATCCTGACGCAGATCGAGGAAGTGCTCCAGGCCAAGACCCGCGGCCAGCAGTGCCGCTTCCTGGCGGCCACCTAATTCATGCAGATAATTTACCGCGTGCCAGAACTCTTCCTCTGTCACGTTATACTCATCAATCAGCGTACAAATATTTCCCAGCAGTTGGTGAATAATGGATTTAAAACGCTCATCGCCGCCAGTGGTATTTAAACCCGCACTGTCACGTAATAATTTTTGCACGGCGTCTTGTTGGACAAATATATTATTCATAATCATGCTCACTTTTAATTGTAGGGTATGCGCCAGGTTTCCCTGGCACGAGGTCAGATAGTGTTTATTTTAGCGATCGTCCTGGCGAATTGATGAGGGGTGACGGCAAAGCGCCTCGACGCGAATTTGCATAAAGGAATATAATGGTAAAGCCATTAAAATTTGATGCAGTTCATCCACATCCTGGACGTCAAAAATACTGACGTTGGCGTACAGACCGGCGACACGCCAGATATGTCGCCACTTGCCTTCCCGCTGTAATTGCTGTGAATAGTTTTTTTCCCGCAGTTTAATCTCCTCTATTTCATCGGCTGGTAATCCCGGCGGAATATTCACGGTCATCTCGACTTTAAATAACATGATGATCCTCCATTACACTTTGCGGCTATAAAAGCGCAATTTTTCTTCATCCAGCTCAACACCGAGCCCCGGCGTTTGCGGCAGAACGACCTGCCCTTCGGCAAACGTTAGCGGGACGCTGACCACGTCATCCTTGAGCAACAGAGGGCCAAACATCTCGGTACCCCACTGAAGCGGCAGTGTTGACCAGGCATGGAGCGACGCCACGGTGCCGACGGTCCCTTCGAGCATGGTACCGCCATACAACCCGATCCCGGCCGCCTGCGCCACTCTGGCTAACGCCAGTATGCTGTTTGGCCCGCCTGCTTTAGCAATCTTCAGCGCATATGCTCCGCAGAACCCTTGCTGAGCCAACCGATAGCCGTCGTAGTGAGTCGCGACGGCTTCATCGGCCAACATGGCGGTGTCGATGTGCTGACTGAGTCGCACCAGCGCGGCGCTATCCTGGGCGCTGACCGGCTGTTCAATCAGGTCTATCCCCATCGCCGCCAGTTCACGACACCCCTTTGCCGCCACGGTGGCATCCCATGCCTGATTGACGTCAACGCGAATACTGGCCCGATCGCCCAGCGCCTCAACAATTGCCCGGGTATGTCGCAGATCGGTCGTCAGCTCGCGAGCGCCAATTTTTAACTTAAATGCCTGATGGCGACCTTCCGCCAGCATTCTTTCGCCTTCCGCAATATCTTTCTCTGTATCGCCGCTTGCCAGCGTCCACGCTACCGGTAGCGTGGTTGTCAGCGCCCCGCCCAGCAGAGCCGAAACCGGCATATTCAGCGCCTTACCCTGCGCATCCAGCACCGCGGTTTCGATGGCTGATTTGGCGAACGTGTTGCCTTTAATGGCGCGGTTCATCCGCTCGGTCAGGGCATTGAGATTATCGGCTGGCTGGCCCTTCAGCAACGGCGTCAGATAATCGTTAATCGCCGACGCGATCCCTTCCGGGCTTTCAGCGCCGTAGCTCAGACCGCCGATGGTGGTGGCTTCGCCAATCCCGCAAATGCCATCCGAGCGCGTCATGCGGATTATCACCAGCGTCTGACAGCCCATTGTGGCCATGGAGAGTTTGTGCGGGCGAATCGTCGGAACATCTACCAGCCAGTGTTCAATTCGTTCAATGGTCGCGGTCATCTTGTTTACCTGCTCATAAAATACATAACTTTTCATGCCCCTGAACATAACGTGGGGTAACGGTGCTTTTGACAATAGGTCTGCATGATGGAGACGGTCAACGGCGATAATCGAAATGTTGTGCGATTATCGACGCATATGTTAAATCGAGGTTAATAGTGTGATCGTTGTGGTAAAACCAGCACAAGGAATCGCCGCGTTTTTTACCCGCGATATAGTGATGTTCCATGCGCGGTGTCTTCCATTATTAAAGAGGGGTTATATGCGAGAAAAAAATCCAGATGCTCTCATCGCCTGTCAGCTGGAGCACAACCCTAATTTTATGTTATCGCTGGCGCGAGGGCTTGAAGTCCTGAGCGCTTTCACCCCTCAGCGTCAGCGCCTGACCATCTCCCAGCTCAGCCAGAAAACGCAGATCTCCCGGGCCGCGGTGCGTCGCTGTCTTTATACCCTCGCCGCACTCGGTATGGTGCATAGCCCGGATGGACGCAGCTATGAACTGCTGCCGCGCGTACTGGCGGTTGGCCACGCCTACCTTGCCGGTACGCCGCTGGCAAAAGCGGCGCAGAGTACGCTGGATAATCTTGGTAAAACCCTCGGGGAAACCTGCTCTGCCGCCACTTTAGATGGCGATAACGTGTTGTATATTGCCCGCGCGGCGGTTAATAATCTGCTGAGCGTGGATATTGGGCGGGGGAGTCGTTTACCGGCATGGGCCACTTCAATGGGGCGCGTCCTGCTGAGTGCCCTGCCGGAAGCGCAGCTTGAGGTGACGCTGTCACGTGCGAACCTGATTCGCTATACTCCGCATACGCTTTGCGACGCCTCAGGATTACGCGAAGAGATCGCCAGAGTGCGCATGCAGGGCTATGCCCTCGCTGACCGACAAATCGAGGTGGGGCTATGTTCCCTGGCGGTACCGCTGCTCTCCCGTAGCGGCCAGGTCATGGCGGCGCTTAACGTGGGTGTTCCGGCGGGATGTACCAACGCCAGCGCACTGAAAGAAAAGGCCCTTGCACCGCTGCGACGGGCAGCGATGGAGCTCTCTCTTCAGCTCTGAAGGGGAAAATTCAACGTCAGCGTTTCTCCCCATGCGTCCGCTGAATTGCCTCGCAAAACGCGCACCGCCATTACTTTCCCGCTTCGGGATGGGTATCAAACGCCGCCATCACCGCCGCCAGTTCTGCTTCGCTAAAACCATATTTAGCGTCATTCACGCCGAGATCAAAGTGACTGTGCAGGGCGTCATACAGCGCCGGGACATCCGGGAAATCCATCTTCTCAACCACATGGTTTTTATCCCAGCGGGTAAAGTGGAAATTGGTTAACGTCATTTTGCCACCGTCCGGCAAATGGCGGCACATCAGCAGATGGTGGCGGAAGTGCGATTGCGGCCAGTGCGCCGACCAGAAATTGCCCATCACATAGTCAGACGCATACTGGCGACCCAAATCAAAATGGTACATCGACTGCCAGTGACCATGATGACAAAACTGCAACGTCCACTCGTCCGCTTCATAAATCAGGCGATATTCGCCGTGCGGCGTGGCTTGTTCAATATCAGCCAGCAGTTTAATCGGCGCGGTCAGGGTCTGACCACCAAAACCGACATCGGCAATCCAGCGTTCGCCGTCAACCTCCACCAGCAGCAGGCGATGGGTGCGCGGCGGCATATGCGGTGGACTGGCCAGTACCACCCGCCCCAACAAACTGCGAACATGAAAACCCATCTCTCGCAGCGCTCTCTCGAATAGGCCGTTTTGCTCAAAGCAGTATCCGCCACGTCGGGCATGAATCAGTTTCTCTTCCAGCGTCCGATCGTCGAGATGCATCTCTCTGGGCAGTAAAACATCCAGATTCTCAAAGGGGATGGCGCAATTATGGTGGAGATGCAATTCACGCAGAGTGTGAATGGACACATCCGGCCTCGCCGTCCAGCCCAGCCGGGAAAAATACGCGCTTAAAAATGGACTCATCAATCTCTCCAGCAATCGGTGTCCGATATTTATAGCTTATTTTTCCACCCGACCGTGTTTTTTGTTCAACGGCTTCTACCCCCGGGCGCCTCGCTGCATCAATGCCAGCGCGCTGAGCATTAACCCAAGACCGGTAAACAGCGTCAGTGAGGCCATCGCCATTCCTTGCCCTACCGACCCCTGTTCAAACTGACGCCAGATAAATACCGCCACAGTTTGCGTTCCGGCCGGCGCCAGCAGCAGGGAGGTCACCAGCTCGCGGGAGGCGATGGCAAACACCATCAACATCGCCGCCAGTAGTGCCGGAAATACCAACGGCAGCACGATCAAACGCAGTGCCTGCAACGGCGAAGCGCCGTGCACCCGTGCCGCAGGTTCAAGATTATTGCCCAACTGGCGCAGCGCACTGCCGACATAACGCACGGGCCAGGGCAGCAACAGGCAACAATAGGAAAGCAGCAACATAAACCCGGTGTTATAAGGTGAAACCGGCCAGAATGGCTGATTCCACAGCAGAATAAGTCCGACGCCCACCACCACTCCGGGCAGCGCCGCGGGCAATAGTGATAATGCATCGATAATCGCGCTCCCTTTCATTTTTTGTACCTGCACCAGCCAGGCGGCCAGTAAGCCAATAAGGCCGACGATCAATGCTGAGGCCAGCGCCAGAGAGAGACTGGTTCCCAGCGCTGACAGCGCGTCGCCCTGCTGAGCAAACAACGCGTCGAAATGGCGAAAGGTAAAGTTGTCACGGTGCAGACCGCCAGATAACGTTCCCGTCAGGCTGGTCAGCAGCATGGAGGCCTCGGGCAGCGCGACCGCAAGGCCGCCAACGCAGGCCATCAGCAGCACTGCCGGCGTGACCAGCCAGCCCAGATCCGCGCCGCTATTTTCTCCGGGTTTGCCGGTCACGCTGGTCACCTCTGTATCGCCAACCAGCCGCTTTTGCAGCCACCATGCCAGCAGCGCCACCGCAATCAGCAATAACGACAGCAGCGAGGCGCCGGGCAGATCGATGGGCCAGTCGGCGAGCTTTTTCTCTATCCCGACAGTGAGCATCACCAGCCCCGCCCGTGACCCAAGCGCCGCCGGAACGCCGTATTCTTCAATCGCCAGGGTAAAGGCCAGCAGCATCCCCGCCGCCAGCGCGGGGGAAAGCATCGGCAACGTAATGTGCCAGAACGCCCGCCATGCGCTGGCTCCGTGGACTCTGGCCACTATCGCCAGTCGTTGGCCGCTGACCAGCAGACTGCGGGAAACCGCAAAATAGATCACCGGGAAGATATTGAGGGTCATCACCAGTACGATCCCATAGCGGCTGAAAAGCAGATCGTTGAGATCCCAGCCGGTCAATTGTTGCAGATAGCCATTGCTTTGCAGCATTAACGTCCATGACAACGCGGCAATATAGGGCGGCGTAAGAAACGGGATCAGAAACAATACATCCCACAGACGCGGGAGTGGCAGATTGAATAATCCGCGCAGCACGCCCAGCGGCAGGCCAATCAGCATGCTCATCAGCGCCACGCCACTGGCCACCCAAAGCGTACCGCCAAGCATCGTCGGCAGTTGCGGGTCGGCGAGCAGCGCTGATATGCCGCTCAACGCCCCAGTCAGTCTACCGGCGCTGAACTGGGGAAAAATCGCCTGAAGAAGAATAAAGAAAAGCGGTAACGCTACCAGCACCAGTAGCGCCGTCAACGTGATGCCGGAAATCAGTTTCTGTTTCACGGTATATTCCTGAAAATACGCGACGCCTCCGGCAACGCTGGCCCGGATAAAAATCCCGCTCTCGGTAGCGAAGACGTAAAATTTATTGTGCGAAAAGCGTATTAAAGCGAGCAAGCACAGCGCGGCGTTCGCTGTTGCCATCGCTGACGGTTGGCAGAATTTTCAGTTCATCAAGCGGTGGGCGTTTCGCCTGAATATCACTACGGGCGGGCATCAGCCAGGCGTCGGCAACCATCGTCTGCCCCTCCGGCGACAGGACATAATCGACAAAGGCTTTGGCATCGTCAGCATGCTGTGTGGTTTTGAGGATCATCATCGGACGCGGGGCCGTCACCGTACCGCTTGCCGGGAAAATCACCTTCAATGATTCCCCCTGATGGATATTGCCATAAGAGACATAGTCCACCGCGCCGAACACCGCCGCTTTTGCCCCCTGCATCACCGGCGTCACCGCCTGGGCATTTGGCCCGCTGATCACCATGCCGTTCTTCTTCAGGTCGGCAAACAGTGTCCAGGCCTTTTCGCCCATGCCATTCTGTAAGCCGATCAGCAGATCCAGCGAGGCGCCGGAGAGTGCCGGATCGGGCGTCGTCACGTTGTCTTTGAAGGCGGGTTCGGTGAGATCCCGCCACTCCTTCGGCTCCGGGGTGCCGCTTTTGGTATTCCAGACGATCCCCAGCGCAGCAATACCTTGTGCGACATAATCGCTACTTTTTAGGTTTGCCGGAACCTTATCGGCATTGGCGCTCTCATATGGCAGCAGCCAGCCGCGGTTATGCAAATCCTCTGCGGTATCCCAGGAGGCGGAGATCAGCACATCCGCCTGTGGGTTAGCCTGTTCGGCTTCAAGTCGCGCCATCACCTTGCCGGTCGTAGCCTGAAAAATATTCACCTTCACGCCGGTTTTCTTCTCATAACCGCTGGCAAGTTTTTTCGCCAGGGAGCCCGGACCGGCGGTATATACGGTGAGCGCATGGGCGCTGGATATCATGGTGGCCGATAACATAATCGCGAACGCAACTCCTTTCTTAACGGTGATAACGGTTTTCATGCGAGTTCCCCTGAGGATGACGTAACGGTACGGACGGCGGCAATGCTGCCCGCAGAGAGATGAATAATCTTGTCGGCTAACAGTTCAGCTTCGCGGCGATCGTGGGTGACGTAAACGGCAGTGATGCCAAGCTGACGCAGCAGGCGACTCATTTCCACGCACAGCGACTCGCGCAGTTCGCTGTCGAGATTGGAAAGCGGCTCATCGAACAGCAGTACACGCGGTTCCGCAACGATGGCGCGAGCCAGAGCGATCCGCTGCTGCTGACCGCCGGAAAGCGCGGACGGTTTCCGATCCGCAAACCCGTTCAGCCCAACCATTGCCAGCGCCTCATCGACTCGCTTGTGTCGTTGGTGACGCGCAACGCCGCGCATACGCAGCGGAAAAGCCACATTCTGCGCGGCCGTCATATGCGGCCACAGGGCATAATCCTGAAAAACCATGCCGAGATCGCGCTTCTCCGGCGGCATTCCCCAGCCGCTTTTCGCCACCAGACGATCCCCGAAGTGAATCGTGCCGCTGGCCGGTACGATGAGCCCGGCTAACAGTCGCAGCAGCGTGCTTTTGCCGCAACCAGATGGCCCCAGCAACGCGACAATGCTGCCCGCATTGATATGCAGATCGAGCTGATTAAGAACGGTATTGGCGCCGAAGGCGAAAGAAATGCCGTCAAGTTTGATCGTGGTAAGCGTGCGCACAATCATCCTCCCCCCAGGAAAAATGATGTTCTACCCGCGGTCAACACCCGCAGGCCCACGCTCACCTGTGACAAATACAGGGGAGCTAACATATTGTTATCCTCTTTGGGACTTTGTGATGCCGACTATAGGGCGACTGTATGACGTATTGATTACATTTCCATTGCGGATTAACGTGTTGTCTGGCATCAGCCCAATTTATCAAGGAACGCATATGAGCCGTTTTCGCCACGTGGAACTCCAGTACGCCAGCCGCCTGCTTAACCATGGTCCGACCATTCTGATCACCAGCTATGACACGCGTTCCCAGCGCCGCAATGTGATGGCCGCCGCGTGGTCGATGCCCGTGGAGTTTGCGCCTCCGAGACTGGCGATTGTGGTGGATAAAAGTGCCTGGACGCGAGAGATTATTGAGCGCAACGGCACCTTCGGCATCGTTGTTCCTGGGGTGGAGGCCGCCAGCTGGACGTATGCCGTCGGTAGCATCAGCGGGCGTGATGAAGATAAATTTAACGCTTACGGCATTCCGGTCGTGCAGGGCCCGGAACTGGGATTACCGCTGATTGAAGAGAAGTGTCTGGCGTGGATGGAGTGTCGGCTATTGCCGTCAACGGCGGCCATGGAGCAGTACGACACGTTGTTTGGCGAAGTGGTTTCCGCCGCCGCCGATGAACGCGCCTTTGTCACCGGACGCTGGCAGTTCGACGATGATAAAATCAATACATTGCATCATCTCGGTACCGGGAATTTTGTCGCCAGCGGCCGCCACGTGCGGGCCAATACCCCGGAAGCGTAGCCGCAAACAGGGCAAACGTTAACCCGGAGAGAGGCACGGCACTCTCCGCGGAACGGCTGTATAGCCAAATCATCAACTCAGAAAGGAACTCGCGATGAGCATACCGCAGACTCAGGCTCAGCTACTGGAAGCTATTGAGAAAAACTTTGCTAAATTAGCCGGTTATCTGGCGCATATCCCTGAAGATAAAACGGAGGAAAAGACCCTTCCCGGCCATGCGCAAGGTACCATGATGAGCGTTCGCGATCTGGTTTGTTACCTGTTGGGATGGAACGAACTGGTTCTCAAATGGCTGGCGCACGACGCTGCACAACAGCCCATCGACTTCCCGGAGACCGACTTTAAATGGAACCAGCTCGGGCTGCTGGCGCAAAAGTTCTACCTCGATTACCCTTCGCTGGACTACCCTTCGCTGCTGACCGCCCTGCATCAGGCGAAACGGCAAATTATCGCCCACATTGCAGCACGTAACGACGACGCGCTCTACGCGCATCCCTGGTATGGCAAGTGGACGCTGGGGCGGATGATTTCACTGAATACCTCATCGCCTTATACCAACGCCTGCGCCCGATTGCGTCAGTGGGCAAAGGAACAACATGTATCCTTAAAATAATGCCGGTTTTTAACACGAACGCGGTAGACAATACGCCCATGTTGAGCGCCATAACCGGGAAGCCCGCGATTACATGCTGTAGCCGGGCTTCTTAATCAATTGCGCCATCTGTGGGGCGATGTCGCTGTCCCAGACCTGCTGCCAGTCGCTCGGTTCAATCTGTTTCAGGGCCACGCTCACCGAACTTTCTTTGCTGTTCAGATGGCGAATCAACACCTCGGTAATCTCGGCGGCCAGCGCCGTTTTTTGTTCATCATTCAGATCGCGGGGAAAACATTTAATATCCACATGCGGCATAGCAGGCTCCTTATTATCAGAATAATAAAACTATCATAGCAGGCAACGTTTGATTCTCTTTTTATATTTTAAATTCGTTCCGTGCGGCATTTCGTTGCCCCTGCCGGAGACGTTGATTATATGCTTTGCGTGGTAGATCCGTTGCTTCGCATCCAGCGCCTGCGAAGCAGCGAGCTTTTAGTAGGTGATCCCTGGTGGATTGACCTGCGACTGTGTCACCTCTTCGCCCTTCTCGCCCCAGCGGGCCAGTATCTTCTGGTACTCTCCACGAGCAATAGCGCCATTTAACGCCGCCTGAAGGGCATACACCAGCCCGTTTCCCTTTTTAGTGGTGGTCGCAACATAGGCTTTCTTCGGTCCCAGCCCAACGACTTTCGTTTTGCCGCTTAACGCGGTTTTATAAGCCGCCGTCGACTGAGGCCCAAAGAAAACATCAGCCCGCCCGGACTGAATATAGAGGTTGCCTGAAGCATCATCGGTTAAATAAACCGGTAGCGCAGGTTGACGCCCGGCGGCTTTGTTTTCGGCATTCCAGCCAAGCAAAATCCGCTCCTGATTCGTTCCTGAACCGACAATCACTTTTTTACCGGCGAGATCCGCCGGACCGCTGATGTGGCTAATATCGCTGGTTGATTTAACAGAAAAAGCCAATGAATCGACGCGATAAGTCGCAAAATCAAATTTCTCTTTGCGCTGCTCGGTCACGGCGATATTGACTAACGCCACGTCATAACGCCCGGCAGCGATCCCCAGCGGCCAGTCTTCCCAGGCGGTGGGCACCAGTTTCAGTTTGAGTCCAAGGCTCCCGGCCAGCAGCCGGGCAATATCGGGATCGCTGCCAATACGCGTGCGATTATCGCTGGCCAGAAGCGCCAGCGGCGGTGAATTAAGCGCCGAAATAGCCACCGTCAGCGTACCCGGCTCAACAAATTTATAGTTTGCCGGGATCTTCGCGATCGCCTGCTCATCGCGGATGACCGGTAGCGGCTGTTCATTGGCGCGCAGATCGATGGCTGCCTGCACGCCAGCAGACAGGGTGAAGAGCGCGAGCGCTAAAAGTCCTTTTTTCATGCCGGTAGCACCCTCGATAAAAATTGCCGTGTACGCTGCTGCTGAGGATGGTTCAGCACTTCATCGCTGCTGCCCTGCTCAACAATTTTTCCGTCAACCATAAACACCACCTGATCCGCCACCTCTTTAGCAAAACCAATTTCATGCGTCACCACGACAAGAGTAGTACCGGAGCGCGCCAGCTTTTTAATAACATCCAGCACTTCGCCCACCAGCTCTGGATCAAGCGCGGAAGTCGGTTCATCGAACAGAATAACCCGAGGGTTGAGCGCCAGCGCTCTGGCAATTGCGATACGCTGCTGCTGGCCGCCGGAAAGGTGCCGCGACCAGGCATCGGCTTTATCGCGCAACCCCACCACATCCAGCAGTTTATACGCCTGCTCGACCGCCTCTTTACGGGTCGCCTTTTTATGGGCGACAGGCGCTTCAATCAGGTTTTCCAGCACCGTCAGGTGCGGAAACAAATTGAAATTTTGAAACACATAGCCGACGTTGATCCTTTGCCGAAGAATATCTTTCTCCTTTAACTCATATAGCTTGTCGCCTTTACGTCGGTAGCCGATATAGTCGCCATCAATCTGGATAAAGCCTTCATCAACGCGCTCCAGATGATTAATCGTCCGTAGCAACGTCGATTTTCCCGAACCCGATGGTCCAAGGATCACCGTAACCGTGCCGGGTTTGATTTCCAACGACACATCGTCCAGCGCTTTATGGCGGCCAAAATATTTACTGACGCCGGTAATGGAGATATGACCATTAAGAGAGTTGGACATGAGCAGGCTCCTGCGGTTGTGAGCGACGAATGGATTCAATACGACGGCTACCACGGGCGCTATTGACAGCAGAACGACGCTCACTGCGCGCCAGACCGCGTTCGACCAGATACTGAATTAGCGACAGCACACTGGTGATAGCCAGATACCAGGCAGCACCGACCATCAGCAGCGGAATAACTTCCTGCGTGCGGTTGTAGATCATCTGGATGGTATAAAACAGTTCCGGCATCGCCAGCACGTAGACCATCGCCGTCCCTTTGGCGAGGCTGATAATTTCATTAAAACCCGCAGGTAAAATGGTGCGCAGCGCCTGCGGAAGGATGATGCGCAGAGTGCGGCGGCTGGCCGAAAGCCCCAGTGCCGCAGCGGCTTCATACTGGCCGTGATCGACGCCAAGGAAGCCCCCGCGAATAATTTCAGCGGTATAGGCGCTTTGCACCAGCGTTAGCCCAACAACGGCGGTAGAAAACTGCCCCAGCACGTTAATAGTGTCGTAGCTGGCCCAGCTTATACTGGTAAACGGGATGCCTATTGATAACTTGTCGTAAAGATAAGAGAAGTTGTAGAGAATAATCAGCACCACAATCAGTGGCAGTGAACGGAACAGCCAGATATAGCCCCAGGCGAGGCTGCTTAACAACCACGAACTGGAGAGACGGGCCAGCGCCAGCAGCCCGCCTAAAATTACGCTGAGTATCGTAGCCACAAGAGTCAGCAGTAGAGTCTGCCCCAGCCCCTCAAGGATCACCGGGTCAAAGAACCAGTGGGCGAAGACGCCCCACTCCCAGCGAGAGTTAAAGGCTACGGACTGAATCACGACCGCCAGCACCAGTAAAGCCAGCGCCGCTCCCACTGCCCGCAACGGATAGCGCGCGGGAACAACTTTAATTGTTTCATGAGTATACATATTGGCTCCTTAAGCGCTTTGGCTCAGTGTGCTGACCGCCAGCGCTTTAGTGAAGCGTAGTCGGCCATCGAACGGCGGCTGGCTGTACTCTTCCGGGTCCCGGCTGAGATCAAACTGCGCCTTATACCCCTGACTCAGATAGAGCCGTACCGCTTCCGGCTGACGAAAACCGGTTGTCAGGTAGATATGACTGTAGCCCGCAAGCTGTGCCCGACGCTCCAGTTCCTGCACGACTTTCGCCGCCAGCCCCTGCTGGCGCAGGCGACGATGAGTCCAGATCCGTTTGATTTCAGCCGTATGGTGGTCTTTCGGCTTATACGCGCCGGTCGCGATAATTTCTCCCTCCCGCTCCAGTACAATAAACAGCCCCTGCGGCGCCAGATACCATTCGGTTAGCTCGATTTCCGCATGACGGGAGAAATAGTCGCCGTAGCGTGATGCATACTCGGCAAACAGGCCCTCAATAATCGGCTGCAGTTCCGGCGCTTCCGGAGACACATCGCGGAAAATATCTGTCATACCGCCTCCCGTTAGTCGCCAAGACCGGCAGGGTTAATTTCCGAGTGCGGAATGCTTTCCACGCTTTCCCCCCAGCGATGCAGTACTTTCGCGTAGTCTCCGTTCTGGATCACACCATTCAGTGCGGTTTGCACCGGCTTAACCAGACCGTTGCCTTTTTTCAACACCACACCGATATGCGCCGCTTTAGGCCAGCCGCCATCAACGCTGCCGACCAGTTTGGTTTTCCCTGTCAGCGCTGCTTTCCACGCGCCAATCACATTGGGGCCAAAATAGGCGTCGGCCCGCCCGGACTGCAACGCCAGGGTTTGCGCAGCGTCATCTTTGGTATAAACCGGCGTAAAAGGCTTCAGTCCTTTCTTAATATTTTCGCTATTCCACGCCAGCAGGATTGCTTCCTGATTAGTGCCAGAGCCGACGATGATCCGCAGCCCGGCGATATCCTCCGCTTTATCTATTTTGTTCAACGGGCTGTTGCTCTTAACGTAAAAGCCCAGTGAATCTTTGCGGTAAGTGGCAAAATCAAATTTCTCCTTGCGCGCTTTAGTGACGGTAATATTGCTGATCGCTGCATCATATTTACCGGACGCCACGCCGAGCGGCCAGTCTTCCCACGAGGTGGGAACGACATTTAACTTCAGCCCAAGGCTGTCGGCCACCAGGCGGGCGATATCCACCTCGCTGCCAAGCAGGGTTTTGTTATCGTCTGAAAAGACGGTCAGAGGCGGCGAATTAAGCGCAGCCACCGCGACGGTCAACTCACCCGGCACTGCGAGATGCAATCCTTTCGGCAATTGAGCAATAGCCTGTGGGTTTTTCGCCGTATGAATCGGTGTTTTGTTGGCTTCCAGACTCACGCTGGTGCCGTTGATATCGACGCTCTGGGCCCATGATGAGGCGCTAGCGACCAGCGCAAATGCCAGTAACAATGATTTTTTCTGCATAGCGAGTGTTCTCTGTTATTGTTTTTCGAATTGATTGACGGGCTCAGCCAGCCCCAAACTGTCGCGTAACGTAGTGCCGGGATACGCCTCGCGGAATAATCCTCGCTGCTGAAGAATCGGCACCACCTGATCCACAAATCGCGGGAAAGTATCCGGTGTCCCGCCCTGGATAATGAATCCGTCCGCCGCGCGCTGTTCAAACCATAGCTGTAAACCGTCAGCGACCTCTTCGGCAGTACCGGCAAAGCGCGGGCGAGGGCTGGCGGCTTCCAGCGCCGCCTGGCGCAGCGTGAGCCCACGCTCGCGCGCATGGCGTTTAATCTCGTCGGTGGTGCTGCGGAAGCTGTTTTGTCCAAGATCGCCAATATCCGGGAAAGCTTCATCCAGCGGGTATTGGGAAAAATCATGATGCTCAAAATAACGGCCAAGATAATTCAGCGCGTCGTCAATTGACACCAGTGCGGCGGTTGTCTGATATTGCTGCTCCACATCCTCGGCGCTATCGCCAACGATTACGCTGACGCCCTGGAAAATATGCAGTTCATTTTCCCGACGACCATGTGCTGCAAGCTGGCTTTTGACATCACGATAAAAATCCTGCGCTTCCGCCAGCGATGCCTGATGCGTAAAAATAGCGTCGGCGTGACTGGCTGCCAGTTTTTTACCATCGCTGGAAGCGCCAGCCTGAAAAATAATGGGCCGTCCTTGCGGTGTGCGGGCAATATTTAGCGGACCCGCGACTTTAAAGAAATCGCCATGATGATTAAGCGTGTGTAGTTTATTTTTATCAAAAAACTGCCCGCTCTCTTTATTACGCACAAAAGCATCCTGCTCCCATGAATCCCATAGCCCTTTCACCACCTGCAAATATTCATCGGCGATCCGATAGCGCAACGCATGATCGGGATGCTGTGTGCGGGAAAAGTTTTTCGCCGAACCTTCCAGCGGCGATGTTACCACGTTCCAGCCAGCGCGACCGGCGCTCAGATGGTCGAGGCTGGCAAACTGTCGGGCGGTTGTAAAGGGTTCGCTGTAAGAGGTCGACAGGGTGCCGACCAGCCCTAAATGCGAGGTTACAGACGCCAGCGCGGATAATACGGTTAATGGTTCGAAGCGATTAAGGAAATGCGGAATTGATTTCTCATTAATATATAGACCGTCGGCAACAAAAATAAAATCAAACTTCCCCTCTTCCGCTTTTATCGCCGTCTGTTTAACAAAATCAAAATTAATGCTGGCATCCACCAGCGCGGCTGGATGACGCCAGGCTGACATATTTCCCGATGCGCCATGCAATATGGTGCCAAGACGCAGTTGCCGTTGTTCAGACATACTTATTCCTGCCTTTATTTAAAATTATAATTGTTGAAGCGCCTGTTCCGCCAGTTCAGCGAAATAATGCGCAGCGGGTGCAATTAAACGCTCATCCGGGTTAAATGCCGGATGGTGGAGACCAAATTCGCTGGCGCTACCGATACTGACGAACGCCCCGGGAATGTGCTGGAGATAAACGGCGAAATCTTCGCCGCCGAGATGTAAATCCGCCTGACGCGTGCGGTAACCGGACTTATCCGCCACTTCTCTGGCGAAAGTCGCCCAACGTTCGTCATTAACCAGCGCCGTCGGGCCGGCATACCAAAACACGTTGATCTGCGCCCCGAAGGCGCTGGCGAATCCTGCGGCAATTTCGCTGACCCGCGCCTTAACTCGTTGCTGTACTTCGCTATTGTGGGTACGTAGCGTCCCTTCCAGCTCAACGCTTTCTGGCAGTACGTTCCAGGTATTTCCCCCCTGGAACCGCGTTACGCTAAGCACCACCGAATCAAGCGTGTTCACTTCGCGGCTGGCGACGCTTTGCAGCAGCGTCACCAGTTGGCTTGCCAGCAGAATGGCATCTTTACCCTCATGTGGACGCGCGGCATGCGAGCCTTTGCCCGTCACTTTGAAAATAAAGCGATCGACGTTCGCGTAAAAAGGACCGCCGCGGGTGGCAAATTCGCCCACCGCCAGCTCCGGTTCATTATGCATGCCAAAAATAGCGGCAACATCCTCCAGCACCCCGGCACGAATCAGGATTTTCGCACCGCCAAAATTCTCTTCAGCAGGTTGAAATAAAATACGTACTCGTCCTGCAAGCTGTGATTCGCGCTGCTTTAGCAGCAAGGCGGCACCAAGAATCACGCTGGTATGAATATCATGCCCACAGGCGTGCATTACCCCGGTATTTTGCGAGCGGAACGGCACGCTGGTCGCCTCTTCAATAGGTAGTGCGTCAATATCGGCACGCAGGGCAATCACTTTATCGCCGGAGCCGACTTCCGCGACCACGCCGGTTTTCAGGTCGTACGGCAACAGGGTCAGCCCCCCGCTCTGTAGCCAGTCGCGAATACGCGCGGTGGTATCAACTTCCTGCAACGAGAGTTCCGGGTACTGGTGCAGTTCGCGCCGCCAGCGAATTAACTGTTCAGCAAAGCTCATTGCCGCACCTCCGTATTGAGGTGCGCCTGGGCCAGAAGACGTAAGGAATTCAGACGCGCGGTGCCTTCGGTAATGGGCGTGTCGATAATAAACTCGTCAATACGCAAGGCAGACTGTAATGCATCCAACTGCGCCTTAACCTCCTCAGCTGTACCGAACAGTACGGCCGATTTGCGACGGGCTATCCGTGTTGGCTTGCTGCCAGCCTGACGAGCAAACGCTGCGGCCTGGGCCTCGCTACCGACGGTAACACGCTGTCCATTTTCCAGTTCAACGCCCCACAGCTCCACGGCTTTCGCCAGCTCCGTCGCCGTAGCGGCATCTTCCGCCACGACCACCTGAACGGCAATAATCGCTGCGCGGTGGCTAAGCTCGCGCCAGCGAGTCAGCACCTGGTTCAGCAGTTTTTTATCGCCGTTGAGATGGGCTGCGAAGACAAAGTTCCAGTCAAGCTGCGCCGCCAGTTCTGCGCTCTCGATGCTGGATCCAAGAAGAAAACCTTCGGCGCGACACGGCGGGATCGGCGTTGCGCGCACGCTCTCATCGCTCTCGGCATAGGTTAGTGACAACCAGTTATCCAGTTGTGCCAGTTGGTCAGAGAACGTGCCCTTTTCCTGCGGGTTGAGCCCCTGCTGTAGCGCGCGGGTGGAGAGCGGCAGGCCGCCTGGCGCTTTGCCGACGCCAAGATCGACACGGCCCGGAGCCAGAGTGGAGAGCATATTGAAGTTTTCCGCAACCTTGTACGGGCTGTAGTGTTGCAGCATTACTCCGCCGGAGCCGACGCGAATTTTGCGAGTCTGCCCGAGTATCCAGGCGATTGCCAGTTCCGGCGACGGACTCGCGAGCTGGTCGGTATTGTGATGTTCGGCAATCCAGAAACGGTGATATCCCCAGGCTTCCGCTTGTTGCGCGAGCGTTAATGTACGCGCCAGCGCCTGGGCAGCCGTCTCCCCGGCCGCTAGCGGACTTTTATCCAGTATACTGATTCGATAAGACATTTTGCAGGCTCATATCAATTAACATGCCTGCATTATGAGAAGCGCACGGAGTCTGTGAGAAACAATTTATTTACATGTGCTCTGCTAAAAATTAGATATGCGAAATCCGCAGCGGTATCAAAGACTCGGGAGACGAGGGCGTTGGGCCTGTTCCGCGCTCAGCTCAGGTGCTGCAGCTCGCGCACCAACGCCTCGGCCTGCTGTTGGTTGCGTAAACGCACAAAGCGGATATGTTGATACTGCGGATCGAACATATCCGCCTGATAGCGCTGGCGATTCTTACGCCAGGTTTTCAGCGTCCAGAGAATAATGGATTCGCGACTAAAGAAAGAACGACGGAACGTTTCGCGATTGCCGGTACCTGGCCACAGTTCTTGCTGGTGAAAAGCACGGGAAACCGCTCGCGATACCGCCTGGCGGAGGGTGCGCCAGAAACCGTAATCCACCCACACAACGAGATCCACATCGCGCCATTTTACCGGACGACTGCGGTTGTAGTTGCCGTCAAGGACCCAGCCAGGTCCGGCGGTAGCCGCGGCGAGTTTAGCGAAAAACAGATCATCTGGCGTGCCTTGCCACTGAGGTAACCAGTAGAGTACATCCATTTCGATATAGGGTAATGACAGTTCCTGAGCCAGCCGACGCGCGAGAGTAGATTTGCCGACGCCGCTGGTCCCTACTACATTGATTTTCATCGTTGTCTCTCGGGCAAATGCGGGCCGAGCATCATAGCGTAATTACCACAAAACGATGAGCAAAATTTTTCCGGCGTCCTCCCGGCGCGCCTTCTGCGCTG